>FTBE01000087.1_pt1 | contig 27048 bp, 25 predicted proteins | sample 1639291 | NCBI WGS metagenome assembly FTBE01 (sample SAMEA3914864, study PRJEB12502) | metagenome | biome: forest; material: soil | place: USA | collected 2012-03-12 | depth 0.3 m | reverse complement strand
GTCTCATGCCATCCCTGGCGTGATCGAACGCAAGCGCGTGCGGCGTCTCGTGCGTAGCGCCTTTGGCGTCAGCGCAAGCTGGACAAGCGTCAGCGCGCCATCGACTGCGAGCGCAAGCACAGCTACGCAGATAGCTGCGCCAAGCACGCCTGAGAAGTGGTAGCTCGTCTCGTTCGCGATGATGTCGCCAAGGCTGCCGCTGAAGCCGGCGAGCGAAGCGATCGTCGTCGTGCTGACGACGAACACAGCCGCCGTTGAGATGCCGACGAAGATCAACGGCACCGCCAGCGGCAGCTCGACGCGCATCAGGATCTGCCACTCGCTCATGCCCATCCCGCGCGCTGCGTCGACGAGATCTGCATCGACGCCATCGACAGCGAGGTACGCGTTCGTGATGATCGGCGGCACTGCCAAGATCACGAGCGCGAGCACGACGACAGGCAGCCCGAGCCCGAGGAACGCGTCGCCGATTGCCAGCACAGCGAGGCTCGGCAGCGCGCGACCGATGTTGCCCGTGTTGATCGCCACGAACGAGCCACGGTGGATGTGGCCGAGCCAGACGCCCAACGGAAAAGCGATCGCGATCGAGATGACGAGACCGATCGCTGCCACCTTCAACGTCTCCAGCGCGAGGTGCACGAGGCTCGGCAGTCCTGGATGTCCAGCGACAGCGCCATTGCGCGCGATGAAGTGAAACGCCTCGACGAATTCGTGCATCGCGCTAGCCGCCCTTCGCCCGCGTCCACGGCGTGAGCGCACGCTGGGCGAGCACGAGCAGCGCGTCAGCACCCAAGGCGAGCAGCACTGTCAACGCGCCTGCAGCGATCAGCTCTGTCTTGAATGGCCCCTCGCCGAGCGCTGTGTGGATCGGCACGCCAAGGCCCTTGTCGTAGATCGTGTAGACGATCGTCGCCAGCGCAATGATCGTCACGATCGCCACGCGCAGCCCCGCCACGATCGCCGGCAGCGCCAGCGGCAGCTCGACGCGCAGCAGCGACTGTGTGCGCGTCATCCCCATCCCTTCAGCAGCGTCGAGCACCTCAGCCGGCACCTCGCGCAGGCCTGTGAGGATGTTGCGAAAGAGGATCAGCAGGGTGTACGAGACGAGCGCGATCTCAGCTGCATAGATGTTCGCCCCAACTGGCGCCACGAGCAGCTCGAACAGCGCGAGCGACGGGATCGTGTAGAGGAACGTCGTGATCAGCAGCGTCGGGCGCTCGAACGCGCGCCAGCGATGCGCCAACAGCGCCAGCGCGAACGAGATGACAAAGCCGATCACAACTGCGATCACTGTCAGCACTACGTGCTGACGCAGCGCTGGCCACAGCACGCTGCCCCAGTTGTGGCTGACCCAGTCAGCGCAGAAGAAGCGGTTGTGGATCACGCACTGCGAGCTCTGCGAGCTGTAGTTCGGGATCACTGGCCCAGCCGCCGCGAGCGCAGGAGCGTGCGAGGCGATCAAGCTGACACCTCACGCGATCGCGATTGCGCCGTCGTCGTCTCGTGCGCTGCCTGGGCTGTCTCTTCGACGAGCATCTGCTCGATCAGCCCGAGCGTGAGCGTCCCGAGCACGCGGCCGTCTGGATCGACGACGCCGACCGCCTCGCCGCCTGCAGTGAGAATCGCAGAGAGCGCATCCTTGACAGATGCCTGTGCCGGCACAGTCGCAGCATGAGCTTGCGCCGCCGCAGCGTCAGGCGCCATCAACTTCAAGTCGCCGACTGCCGTCAACGAGAGACGCTTGATCCCGCGGTCAGCGCCAACGAATTTGGCAACGAAGTCATCGGCTGGATGGATCAAGATCTCGCGCGGCGTGTCGTATTGGGCGAGCTGACCACCGTCGCGGAGGATCACGATGCGGTCGCCCATCTTGATCGCCTCGTCGATGTCGTGCGTGACGAACACGATCGTCTTGCGGACTTTCTCCTGCAGTGCCAAGAACTCGTCCTGCAAGCGCGCACGGTTGATCGGATCGATCGCGCCAAACGGCTCGTCCATCAGCATCAGCGGCGGATCAGCTGCCAACGCCCGCGCGACGCCTACACGTTGGCGCTGTCCTCCAGAGAGCTGTGCTGGGTAGCGCCCCGCCATCTCCTCTGGATCGAAGCCAATCAATTCGATCAGCTCGCGCACGCGAGCTGCAATGCGCTGCTTCGGCCAGCCGAGCAGCCCAGGCACTGTCGCGATGTTCTCGCCAACAGTCTGGTGCGGGAAGAGTCCAGTCTGCTGGATCACGTAGCCAATCTCGCGTCGCAGCTCGCGCGCGTCGCGCTCGAGCACGCTGCGCCCGCCGAGCAAGATGTCGCCAGAGGAGATCGAGATCATCCTGTTGATCAGCCGCATCGCTGTCGTCTTGCCAGAGCCAGACGGCCCGACGAGCACGCACACCTCGCCTGCAGGCACTGTGAACGAGAGATCGCCAATCGCCGGCTCGCGCTGACCGTCGTAGCGCTTGCTCACGTGCTGCAGCTCGAGCTCAGCCGCTTTCGACTCGACAGCCACCTTCGACTCGGCAGCGGCCGCCTGCGAGTCCCGTTCGCCTGGCCTTGCGAACGCTGACGGCCCCTCGCTATGGGCGGTGTAAGAAGTATCCACAGGCAGTCCCCAGCAGGGACTGCGCCCATCCTAACCAAAGCGCTCGCCCTGACTCAGCTCACGTAGGTCGCTAGCCTAAGCATCCCCAGATTGGGGCGCGTAGCTCAGTTGGCTAGAGCACCTCGTTTACACCGAGGGGGTCGCCCGTTCGAGTCGGGCCGCGCCCATCATCACGCACACCATGAGTGACGAATCCCCTTCCCCAATCCGCATCGCCGTGATCGGCTCAGGACCGGCAGGCTTCTACGCCGCCGGCCACCTGCTCAAGGACGAGGACGCAGGCTTCGAGGTCGACATGCTCGAGCGCCTGCCGACGCCGTGGGGCCTCGTGCGCTCAGGCGTCGCGCCAGATCACCCCAAGATCAAGTCGGTCACGCGCGTGTACGAGAAGACAGCTGCGCACCCGCGCTTTCGCTACTTCGGCAACGTCTGCTTCGGCGAGCACATCTCGCGCGACGAGCTGCTCAGCCACTACCACGCGATCGTCTACGCGACTGGCTCGCCGCTCGACCGTCCGCTCAGCATCCCAGGCGAAGATCTGCACGGCTCGCACGCAGCGACAGAGTTTGTCGGCTGGTACAACGGTCACCCTGATCACACAGGCCTCGAGGTCGATCTCGAATCGGCAGAGCGCGCAGTCGTCATCGGCAACGGCAACGTCGCAGTCGACGTTGCGCGGATGTTGATGCTCAGCGCTGACGAGCTCGCACCGACTGACACCGCCGACCACGCGCTCGACGTGCTCGGCCGCAGCAGCGTGCGAGAGGTCGTCATCGTCGGCCGGCGCGGGCCTGCGCAAGCGGCTTTCACGAACCCAGAGCTGCTCGAGCTCGGCGTGATGGAGGAAGCTGACATCATCGTCGACGCAGACGAACTCGAGCGCGCGCTCGCTGTCCACGACGAGGCAGCTGAGCAGGACGCCACTGCGCGGCGCAACGTCGAGATCATGCGCGAGTACGCAACGCGCACGCCGACTGACGGACGCAAGCGGATCGTGCTGCGCTTCCTGCTCTCCCCCACCGAGCTGCTCGCCGGCGACGACGGCGCGCTCGCAGGCGTGAAGTTCGTGCGCAACGAGCTCGTCGCGAGCGAGGGCGGCACGCTCCGCGCGCGCGCCACTGAAGAATCGGAGACGATCTCTGCAGGTCTCGTGTTCCGCGCGATCGGCTACCGCGGCGAGCCGCTGCCTGACGTCTCCTTCGACGAGCGCCGTGCGACGATCCTCAATGACGGCGGCCGCGTGCTCGACCCTGAGAGCGGCGAGCCGCTGCCTGGCGAGTACGTCGTCGGCTGGATCAAGCGCGGCCCGTCAGGCGTGATCGGGACGAACAAGAAGGACGCTCAAGAGACCGTCGACGCGATGCTCGCCGACCTCGGCAGTGCCAGCAGCAACGGAGCCAGTGGCAGACGCCACGCCCCAGCCGATCCCGACGCCGCAGCCGTCGAGGCGCTGCTGCGCGAGCGCCAACCTGCGCTCGTCACGTACTCAGGCTGGGAAGCGATCGACCGCCACGAGCGCGGGCTCGGCGAGCCTGCTGGGCGTCCGCGCGTGAAGCTGACAGAGATCGACGAGATGCTGCGCGTCGCTGCCTCAGAAGCGCCTTGAGCGCAGCCGGCACGCAGAGCAAGGCTGTGCGGGAGCGTCGAGCTAGCCGCTGCTCGAAGCCCATTGCAGGAAGCGTGCAAGCAAGGCTGCAGTGCATCTCGCGCGCAGCAGCGGCGGTCCGATTAATCGGTTTGTGTGATGAATCCTGATATCTGGACTAAACGTCTGTCGTAATTAGATTCCGGATTTTTGAATTTAAGCTCGCGTCGGGCGTAACCAAGTGCAGCGACCAGCTCTCGTGGCGGTCCACGTCAACCAACCGAGGAGTCGTAATGCACTTGTCACACATGATCTCGACCGCTGTGCAGCGCCACGCTCGCAGAGCAGGTGGCGCAGCGATGTGTGTCGGGCTGATCGCGCTGCTCGCCGCGCTGCCTGCAGTGCCGGCACAGGCATCGGCCACATCGACGCCGAGCATCCAGCTGCCTGTGATCGCATCAAGCGTTCCGCAGGGCCAGCTCGAAACGCTGCTCAAAGGGCTGCCGCTCGGCGAACTGAACGCGACAGAAGTTGGCAAAGCAGTGACAGAACTCTCGACGTTCGGCGCACTGCCTACGGGCAAGGTGCAGGAAGCGGTCACCAAAGTCGTCGAAACGCTGACGAGCGAAGGCAAAACGCTCGGAACCCTGCTGACACCGGCTGACGTCGTATCGAAACTCAAATCCCAGCTCGAAGGCCTCCTGGGACTACCCAAACTGCTCGAACTGCTCGGCGGCCAAGACCTGAAAACGCTGCTCACATCGGCACTCTCGACGATCACCCCGAGCCAGCTGCTCGGCACGCTGCTCAACAACGCCGCGAAACCGGAACAGCTTCTAGGCAACGTGCTCGGAGCCGTCAACGCGGTCGAACTCGAAGCGCTACTCGGATCGCCATTGGGCAGCGCGTCCTTCGTGCCGAGCACTGTCGATGCGTTGGCCGGCGAACTCGGGATGACAGCCGAATCGCTCGCCACCGAACTTGGCATCGAACCGGTCAAGTTGCCGGCACTCTCGTTGGCCCTGTCAGGCTCGCTGCCCGACGGCAAGACGCTTGGCGTGCTCGACGGGTTGGACGGGATCAACCTCAGCCTGTTCACGGCGAACGGCGAACAGTCGGGCAACGGCGAAGGCAGTGGTGGCGAAGGCGGCTCCGGTGGGAAAGGCGGTAGCGGCGGAGCGGGCGGCTCTGGCAACGGTGCCTCGGGGAGTGCCGGCGGCAATGGCACTGCCGGCAATGGCTCAACCGGATCCACAAATGCCGCCCCGAGCGGTACGACGGTAGTCGTCAACCTCCCGGCACCAACGAACGCGGCCTTGGCCGGAGCCGCAAGCGCAGCCACCAAGATCAAGATCGTCAGCCACAAAGTGAAGAACGGCGTGGCGACGCTCGTCTTGCAGCTGCCTGGCGCTGGGAACGTCGCGGTGTCCGGCCGTGGCGTGCGCTCAGTGCATGGGCACGTCACCAAGGCAGGACGCATGACGGTGCGCACACGACCGACCAAAGCGAGACAGTCGAGCAACAGCAAGCGCCACCCGACGAACGTCAAGCTCACCGCGTCGTTCGTCCCGAGCAGCGGAGCGAGCTCATCGGCGAGCGTGACCGTGAGGTTCGCCGCCTGACGCAGCAGCTGCAGCAGCGACTAGAAACACGAGCCGGGTCGCCGCTACAGCGGTGGCCCGGCTTCTGCCGTGAGACGAAGCCACCGCCGAGCCAATCGTCGGCTCGATTCGCGCTCGACAGCGCGACGAATGTGCCAGACTGACCGCCGCAAGGCCCCGTTAGCTCATCTGGTAGAGCGCCGGACTTTTAATCCGGTGGGGCGGGTTCGAGTCCCGCACGGGGCATTGGGCTGGTTTCGCCCCTAGGGCGTCAGCGCGATGAACTGCGAGATCGAGGCGCAGAGCAGCTCCGGCTCATCCTCCTGGCAGAAGTGACCGGCGCCAGCCAGCCGCACGATCGACGCCTCCGGAAAGGTGCCTGCGAAGGCCGGAATCAGATGTCGTGACAGCAGCGCACGCCATCCACAGTTACGGCCATTTCCGGGCAGTATGATCCGCCCCGACAAGGGATCGAGGGTCAACCCAGTCGATACGGAGGAGCATGTCAGGCATGCGGACGTTCAAGCTGAGCTTGGTTTTCACTGTCGTGCTTGCACTTGCCAGTTCCGCCATCGTGGAAGCCTCCCCTCACACGGCTTCGCGCGCGACGCAGAGTCACTCGCCGTCGCCGATGGCCGACCTGCTCGCAGTCGTCAACGCGCCTCGTGGCACCTTCAACAAAAACCGGCTCACTTTCGAGCACGTGCGGTCGAACGTGACCTGGTTCACCGACAGGCCGTACCGAGACGCAGGGTTCTTCGGCGTCGGCAATCTCGTGCAGTTGTTCTTCACGCGCCAGTCTCCGCCCAACGCCGCACTCGAGTTCGTCGGTGCTGGTGGCTCTCACCACGTCGCGATCGTCGAAGTATCCGCGCCGCACTACGAGGCGAAGGCGGCGCGTCTGGAGTTCCGTGCGAAGCCGATCGCCAAGTCCGACACGGTGTCGCTCGCCGAGCATCCCTGGCTGTCCAGCTTCCGCCGGCGCAGCGGGAGCAAGATCCCGCGTCGGTTCGGCACGGTCGTCGCGTTCTTCGACTCCGCGCCCGCGTCAGGGCAGACCTCCGATGAAGCTCTCGTCCAGAAGCTCAGCGACGAGTACGAACCGCTCGTCCCGACGTGGGGACGCATCTTCATCTTCCTTAGAGGGTGCTTCCAGAGCACCCATCAGATGATCTGGGAAAAGCTCCTGACTGTCGCAAACGGCGACTTCGAAAAATTCCTCGGGCTGATGAGGAATGTAGAAACGCTGCAGGCAGTAGTCGCAGAGGGCAGGTCGCTGAGCGTGCAACAGCAGCAGCTCGCGGCAGAACTCGAAGCCAAGTTCCCCGAGCAGCAGAAGACCTCCACCGAGTTCGCAGAACTCGAGAAGCGAGGTTGCGGCGGCTAGCTGCACGGCGCGTATGGCATGCCGGACCGGGGGCATGCAGTAGGCCAATCCGGGGAGGCGTCCGCATCAAGACACCATGGGACGAACGAAATCTCGCCGACTCCTAAGCTGAGGGAACCACGCGGCGCCAGGACCCTCCAGCGCTAGGGTTGACCATGCGTCCATGCAGCACCTCGGACATCATCGCGTTGCAATCGTCGGCTCTGGCTTCTCAGGCCTCGGTATGGCCGTACGGCTCAAGCGTGAGGGCATCGAGGACTTCGTCGTGCTCGAGCGCGCAGACGAGCTCGGCGGCACGTGGCGCGATAACACCTACCCAGGCTGCGCATGCGACGTGCCTTCGCACCTGTACTCGTTCTCGTTTGCCCCCAACCCCGATTGGAGTCGCACGTTCTCAGGCCAAGCCGAGATCTGGGCCTACCTGCGCAGTGTCGCGCACGAGCACGAGCTCGACAGGCACATCCGCTACCGCCACGAGGTCACCTCAGCCATTTGGGATTCGGCACGGGAGCTGTGGCGCATCGAGACGAGCGCCGGTGCGCTCGACGCAGACATGCTCGTGCTCGGCGCCGGGCCGCTCGCCGAGCCGAAGCTGCCTGAGATCGATGGCATCGACGACTTCGCCGGCGAGATCTTCCACTCGGCGCGGTGGAATCACGAGCAGCCACTCGACGGCAAGCGCGTCGCCGTGATCGGCACGGGCGCCTCCTCGATCCAGCTCGTCCCGCAGATCCAGCCGAACGTCGCACGCATGCACGTGTTCCAGCGAACGCCGCCGTGGATCGTCCCGCAGCGCGACCGCTCGATCACAGCGCTCGAGCGTCGCCTGTATCGCTCGTTCCCACTCGCGCAGCGACTCGTTCGCGGGGCCGTGTACTGCGCGCGCGAGCTGTACGTGTTGCCGTTCATGCACCCGCGCGACGGCTCGCCGCCAGAGCGCGTCGCGCGCAGGCATCTGCAAAGGCAGGTTGCCGACCCGCGTCTGCGGGCGCGACTCGAACCGAACTACAGGATCGGCTGCAAGCGCATCCTGATCTCAGACAGCTACTTTCCCGCGCTGCAGCAGCCGAACGTCGAGCTCGTCACCGACCCCATCGCGAGCATCACAGAGCGCGGGATCGTCACCGCCGACGGCGTCGAACGCGAGCTCGACACGATCGTGCTCGGCACCGGCTTCCACGCTGCCGACTTCCCGTTCGGCGAGCGGGTGCACGGTCCGGACGGACGCTCGCTGAAAGACGTCTGGCAGGGCAGCCCGCACGCCTACCAGGGCACCACTGTGAGCGGCTTTCCGAACATGTTCCTGCTCGTCGGCCCAAACACAGGGCTCGGGCACAACTCGATCGTGTTCATGATCGAGTCGCAGCTCAACTACGTGCTCGACTGCCTGCGAGCGCTGCGACGTGCAAGGCGCGACGTGATCGAAGTACGCGAACAGGCCGAGCGCGGCTACAACGAGCAGCTCCAGCGACGCCTCGCCCCTACCGTCTGGAACTCCGGCGGCTGCGTCAGCTGGTACATCGACGAGAACGGCAAGAACACGACGATCTGGCCAGGCTCGACGTGGCCCTTCCGTCGTCGCCTGAGCCGCTTCAAGCTCGCCGACCACGAGCTGAGAGCACGCGTCGCGACATCCGCCCGCGATACTGCTGAAGCGGAGGCGCTTACCCAATGAGCAACACACCATTCGACGTCAACGGCCGCACCGCGTTCATCACAGGCGCTGCACGCGGGATCGGCAAGGCGACAGCTGAGCGCCTGCACGCGAAGGGCGCGAACGTCGCGCTCATCGGACTCGAGCCAGAGCGGCTCGCGCATAACGCTGCCGCGCTCGGCGAGCGCGCGATCGCGATCGAGGCAGACGTGACCGACCTCAGCGCGCTGCAGCGAGCAGTGGAGGAGACCGTCGCGCGCTTCGGCGGCATCGACGTCGGCATCGCCAACGCAGGCATCGCCTTCACAGGCCCGTTGATGGCCGCGCCAGTCGAGCGCGTCGAGCGCACGCTCGCAGTCAACCTGCTCGGCGTGTGGCGGACCGACCGCGCGCTGTTCGACGAGCTGGCCAAGCGCCGCGGGTACCTGCTGAACATCTCCTCGCTGACCGCCATCCTGCGCCCGCCGATGATCGGCGCGTACGCAACAGCGAAGGCCGGCGTCGAGGCGCTGTCTGATGCATTGCGCGTGGAGAGCGCGCCGAGCGGGGTCGCCGTCGGCTGTGCCTACTTCGGCTTCCTCGACACCGACCTCGTCAAAGCGGCGTACGCCGAGCCCTCAGCAGAAGCGATGACCGGCCGCACGCCTGGCTTCATCCGCAACCCAGCGCCGCTGTCGAAGGCGATCGACGCGATCGAGCGCGGCGTGCAGCGTCGCTCTGCGCGCGTCTGGGCCCCCCGCTGGCTGGGGCCGATGCTCGTCTTGCGGGGCCTCTTGCAGCCCCTGACCGAACGCGCTGGACGCAGCAGCGAAGCCGAGCTCGCCGAAGCGATGCAGATCGCTGCCGACGGCGACGAGGCCGCCGGCCAAGACCTGTTGCTCGGCGTCGCCGGCAAGGCGCTCGAGCAGTAGCTCGATCAGCGCCCGCCGACAACTCGAGAGGCTCCTTCTGGACTACGCCTCCGACTCTGCTGTCTCAGGCTCACCATCGGCGAGGATTCTGTACAGATCACGACGCGCCGTGCTCAGCACCTCGCGCGCCTGACCCATCTGAGCTGGGCTGCCCGTGCGCATCACCTGTGCGAACGCAAAAGCAACCTCGCGCATCAACCGACCGAGTTGGTGGGCCTCATCTGGCACCTCACCGCTCATCTGCTCCCACGGCGCAGGCTTGTCACTGCCGCGCTCCTGTACGTAGGTCTGTCCGTCATCGGTCAGCGCGAACAGCTTGCGCCCATCGCTCTCCTCTGAGCGAATCAGGCCCTCGTCCTCGAGCTGTGAAAGCGCCGGGTAGACCGAGCCGGGGCTCGGGCGCCAGACTCCGTCCGAGCGCTGCTCGACCTCCTGCATGATCTGGTAGCCGTTGCGCGGCTCCTCTGCGAGCAGCAACAGCGCAGCCGTGCGGATGTCGCCGCGACGCGCCTTGCGCCCACGACCGCGGCCGCCGCCTGGGCCACCCGGCCCAAAGCCGCCAAAGCCACCGGATCCGCCAAAGCCGCCCTCCGGGCCGCCGCCGAAACCCCTGTGGCGATGACGTCCGCGGCCGCCTCCGTGGTGACCGCCATGCCGTCCTGGCCCGTGACCCATCGCAAAGCGCAGCACGCCGACGTCACGGAAGTGCTCGCCGTGCTCGCCGGCGCCACCGCAAGGGCCCTCGCCGACTGTGTGTGTTGAATCGCTACACATACTGTTCTCCCTATCGCGAGATATCAAAGTAAGGTCACGATATATCGTGATAGCGGTTTCTTCAAGTCCCTCCCCGGAGCCGGACAGGACATGCGGAACTTGTAACCGTGAACGGCGGTTGAGCTTCAGTGGCGGAAGTGGCGCACGCCTGTCGCCACCATCGCGATTTCAGCCTGCTGCGCAGCAGCGACGACGTCCTCATCGCGTACCGACCCGCCTGGCTGCACGATCGTCGTGACCCCCGCCGCGATCGCCAGCTCCGGGCCATCTGCAAACGGGAAGAACGCATCTGAGGCAAGCGCCGCGCCTGCCAGCAGCTGCGGCTGGAAGGCCTGCGCCTTCTCGATCGCGATGCGCACCGCGTCGACCCTGCTCATCTGTCCAGCGCCGATGCCGATCGTCGCGCCACCCGACGCGATCACGATCGCGTTCGAGCGCACGTGGCGGCACACCTTCCAAGCGAACAGCAGGTCCTGCCACTCCTGCTCGCTCGGGGCCTTCTCCGTCATCACGGTCATCTGCTCGCGCCCCTCCGAGACGACGTCGCGCGTCTGCACGAGCTGGCCGCCGATCACTGGCTTCGCTTCGACCTCGTGCGCCGGCGCTGGCCAGTGCGCGAGCTCGAGCAGGCGGACGTTTTTCTTCTCAGCGAGCAGCGCGAGCGCATCATCGTCGAAGCCTGGGGCCAGCAGCACCTCGATGAACTGCTGCGACAGCTGCTCAGCAAACGAGAGGTCAACGCGACGGTTGACCGCGATCACGCCGCCGTATGCGCTCTGTGGGTCGCACGCGAACGCGCGCTCGTATGCCGCCTGGCCGCTGTCCGCGATCGCGCAGCCGCACGGGTTGTTGTGCTTGACGATCGCGCACGCCGCGCTGTCGAAGTCCTCGACCAGCTCGCGCGCCGAGCTGAGGTCGAGCAGGTTGTTGAACGACAGCTCCTTGCCGTGCAGCTGGCGCACGCCGTCGAGCAGATGCGTTGGCGCGCCCACGCGCGCGTAGAACGCCGCCGCCTGGTGCGGGTTCTCGCCGTAGCGCAGGTCTGAGACCTTCTCGTAGGAGTCGTTCCAAGTCGGCGGAAACCCCTCGTATGTGCGCGCCGCGAACCACGTCGCGATCGCCGCGTCGTAGCGCGCCGTACACGCGAACGCCTTTGCCGTCAAGCGCCGCCGTGTGTCGAGCGCGAGGCGACCGTCCGACTCGCGTAGCTCTGCGAGCACCCCCGCGTAGTCCTGCGGGTCGACCACGACCGCTGCGAACGCGCTGTTCTTCGCCGCCGCGCGGATCATCGTCGGCCCACCGATGTCGATGTTCTCGACTATCTCAGCGTCGCTCGCGTCGCCGCGGGCGACCGTCTGCTCGAACGGATAGAGGTTGACGCAGACCAGATCGACCTGCTCGATCTCCTGCTCCGCCGCAGCGCGCAGGTGCTCGTCGTTGTCGCGCAAGCCCAACAGACCCGCATAGAGGCGCGGGTGCAGCGTCTTCACGCGGCCGTCCATCATCTCGGGAAAGCCCGTGAAGTCCTCGATCTCGCGCGTTGCGATCCCTGCCCCCGAGAGCTCGCGTGCTGTGCCACCCGTCGAGACGAGCTCTACGCCGAGCTCCTCCAGGCCACGCGCGAAGTCGACGACGCCGGCCTTGTCCGAGACCGACAGCAGCGCGCGGCGCACGCGCACCTCGCCCGGCTGGGCCGGCTCGATCCCTGTGCCGCGTCCTGTGATCGATTGGCGTGCAGAAGCCATGCTCAGAGCCTATCCCTCGCTTGGGTCGCCAGGCCCGCCCGTCGAGGGCCCGCCCGCCGTACGCCCAGCACGCAGGCCAGTCGGCCACTCTGCGCTCTGCTGCTTGCCGTCGCCAAGCGGTCGGCGCGGGTTGGCTGGGTCGAATCGGAGTCTCCCTTGCGCGAACAGGCGCACCGCTTGCGGCAGCAGGGCGTGCTCCAGCGGGCGCAATGCCGCGAGCACCTCCTGCGGCTCGCGTGCATCTGGTAGCTCGACCGCGCGCTGCAAGATCACCGGGCCAGTGTCGACTCCCTCGTCGACAAAGTGCACCGTCACGCCAAACACCTGCGCGCCGTACTCCAGCGCCTGCTCGATCGCGCGAATCCCAGGAAACGCCGGCAACAGCGAAGGATGGACGTTGATCACCGCATTGGCGAAGCTGCCCAGGAAGGCCGCGCTGAGCAGCTCCATGTAGCCCGCCAGCACGACCAGCCGCGCCCCGCGCGCGAGCAACCAGTCGGCCAGCGCCGCGTCGCGCTCCTCGCGGTCGGAATAGTCAGCGCGCGCGAACACCGCGCTCGGCACGCCGTGCTCCTCTGCACGCTGCAAGGCGCGCGCGTTCGCCGTGCTCGAAGCGACTGCGACGATCTGCGCCTCGCGCCCGTGGACCGTGTCGAGCAGCGCCTGCAGGTTCGTGCCCGTGCCCGAAACGAGCACTGCGATCGGTAGCGGCTCAGGCACGCCGCGCACGATAGCTACGGCTCGAGTTCGCGTGCCGCTCGGACGAAACGCCTAACCGACGACGATCGTGTGCATATTCTGATAACCGGAATACTGTGAGCAACCTCACAGAGGATCGGTCACGTCCGGCGTTGAATCTGACGAAGAGGCTGGAGAGCGGTGCAAGCCCGCAAAGGAAGGACAACCCTCAATGCTCACAGCCATCCTCATCACCCTGCTCATCGTCGCCGCGTTGGGCTTTGCGCTCAGCACCGGCAGCAGTGAGCCGACGATCCTGAAGCGTCCCTATCGCAATCGCTACAACGACGCAGCCGGGGCGCGCGAAGACTGACCGCTGAGCTTCGGCGCGGCCGGCTGCAGAGCCCAGTGCGGCCGCGCCGTTGCTCGGTTAGATTTCGCGTTTCAGAACCCCGCCGGGGCGGGAGATCGAAGCAAGGAGATCGAGATGATGAGCAGTCTTCGTCGGGCCGCCATGCTCGCGGCAATCGCTCTACTGAGTTGCGCCGCGCTCGCGCTCGCTGCAGGACCGAAGAAGGGCGCCACCTATTCAGGCACGCTCAGCCAGGGCAAACAGCCGATCACGCTGAAGGTCGCTCAGAGCGGCAAGGCTGTCACGGCAAATGTGCAAGTCGCGCCCTTCTACTGCGAAGGCGGCTCCGCCGGCGAGCGGGAGATCACCAAGAGCTCCTCGATCGCCAAGAATGGGAGCTTCAAGGCGACGATCACCTACGAATTCGTGCCCACGCATGCGAAGACGACGAAGCTCATCGTCCAGGGCAAGTTCTCAGGCAAGAGCGTCAAAGGCACCGCGCGCTCTGAATTCAGCCTCGCCAAGCAGTGCAACGGCAGCACGACGTTCAGCGCTAAGACGAAGTAGCGCGCTCAGACCTTCACGAGCGGGAGGATCTGATCGTCCTCCAGCGAGTACTTGCCCGCCGCGCCTTCGCTGTCGGCGAGCGGGTACTCGCCGCTGAAGCATGCGTCGCAGTGCGTCGCGCGCTCGCCGCGCACCGCCTCGTAGACGCCGCCCAGCGAGAGGTAGTGCAGCGAGTCGCAGCCTAGCTCCGCCGCGACTTCCTCCGTGCTGCGACCGTGCGCGATCATCTCCTCGCGTGTCGACATGTCGATGCCGTAGTGGCACGGGTGCTTGATCGGCGGCGCAGAGATCCGCATGTGCACCTCCGCCGCGCCTGCATCGCGCAGCATCTGCACGATCTGGCGCGTTGTGTTGCCGCGCACGATCGAGTCATCGACGACGACCAAGCGCTTGCCCGCGATCACCTCCGGCAGCGGGTTGAACTTCAGCCGCAGGCCGTGCTTGCGCAGCTCCTGTCCCGGCTGGATGAACGTTCGTGCGACGTAGCGGTTCTTGACGAAGCCGTCGTCTTGCGGCAGTCCCGCCGCGCGTGCCAAGCCACGGGCTGCCGGGTTGCCTGAGTCTGGCACTGCGATCACCAGATCGGCCTCGACCGGCGCCTCCTTCCACAGGATCTCGCCCATGCGACCGCGTGCCACCTGCAGCACCTGGTCGCTCATACGCGAGTCGGGGCGCGCGAAGTAGATGTACTCGAACACGCAGAACGCGCGTCTTCCGCCAGGCGCGACCATGCGACTCTCGAGGCCCTGCTCACCGAGCGTCACCAGCTCGCCAGGCTCGACGTCGCGCAGCAGTTTCGCGCCGATGATGTCGAATGCACACGACTCGCTCGCCACGCAGTAGCGCGGCTGCTCGTCGCCGCCCAGCTCGAGCTGGACCGCCGGGGGCAGCACGCCGATCGACAGCGGACGGAGCCCATGCGGATCGCGGAACGCGACCACGCGATCCTTTGTCATCACGACCGTCGAGAAGGCGCCCTGCAAGCGCGGGATCACCTCAGCGATCGCGTCCTCGACGCGCTCTGCCGGGTGCGTCGCGATCAGCGCCGCAATGATCTCCGAGTCAGACGTCGAGCTGAACGTGACGCCCGCCTCGAGCAGCTCGTTGTGAAGCTGCACCGCGTTGATCAAGTTGCCGTTGTGTGCCAGCGCCAGCTCGCGGCGCGAGCCGTTCGTGCCCTCAGAGCGCTGCACTGGCTGGGAGTTCTCCCACGCGTTTGAGCCCGTCGTCGAGTAGCGCACGTGGCCGATCGCCAGCTCGCCCGCCAGCGTGCGCAGGTCGTTCTCACTGAACACCTGGTTGACGAGCCCGAGCTCGCGACGCGTGATGATCTGCCCGCCGCGATCGGCCGCCGCGATGCCCGCCGACTCTTGGCCGCGGTGCTGCAGGGCGTACAAAGCGAAGTACGAAAGACGCGACACCTCGTGACCAGGCGCGTACAGTCCGAACACTCCGCACTCGTCGCGCGGTCCCTCACGCATCACGTTCACAAGCTAGCAGCCGTCACTCGAACAACTCCGCCAGTGTTCGATGCGCAGCAGCCAGTTCGGCCAGCGGGATCTCCAGCAGGCCAGCGATTCGCAGCGTCTCGCCGCCGACCGTTCCCAGCCTGCGCACCACGACCCGCTCGCCGATCCGAGCGATCGCCGCCTCGCTGCCGCTGACGACAAACCCGCCTGGGCCCTCCCCGTGCAGCGCCGCTTCGTTGTGGCGCGAGATCCCTGGATCGAGCTCCACGTCCGCCCCCACCTCGCCCGCCAGGCAGCACTCCGCGAGCGCAACCGCGAGTCCACCCTCAGCGATGTCATGCGCGCTCGACAGCGAGCCATCGCGTACTGCCTCACGCACTGCCACTTGGGCGTCGCGCACCGCCTCGATGTCGACGTCTCGCAAGCCGTCCGGCAGCGCCTCGCCGCGCAGCTTCGCCAGCTCGCTCGCGTCCAGCGACGGTGCAAACGGGCCGACGAGCGCGATCGCGTCGCCTGCCTGTGCAAAGCCAATACGCCCAGCGCAGCGCGCGTCCGGCAGCAACCCGACCATGCCGATCACCGGCGTCGGGTAGATCGGCCCAGTCGCGCCCTCGTTGTAGAGCGAGACGTTGCCGCCGACGATCGGCGCCTGCAGCGCGCGGCAGGCCTCGCCCAGCCCACGCACCGCTTCCGTCAGCTGCCACGCGATGTGCGACTTCTCTGGGTTGCCGAAGTTGAGGTTGTTCGTCGTGCCCAGCGGCTCAGCCCCGACGCATGCGAGATTGGCTGCGCACTCGAGCACGCTCTCGATCGCGCCGCCGTACGGGTCGGCCGCGACGCGGCGGCCGTTGCAGTCAATGCTCACCGCCAGCGCACGCTGCACTCCCGCCCCGTCGGCCGGCAGCGCCAGCACCGCCGCGTCTGCCTGCTCCGGGCGGCGCACTGTGCGCGACTGCACGATCGCGTCGTACTGCTCGAACAGCGGCCTGCGTGAAGCGATGTTCGGGCTAGCCAGCAGCGCCAGCAGCGTGTCTTTCGGGGATGCGTCCGCCGTCAACACCGGCGCGGCGAGCGGCGCTGGGTACACCGGCTGCGCCGGCTTCTGCGGGCTCAAGTCATACAGCGGGCAGTCGTCGACCAGTGCGCGCACCGGCATATCTCCGACGAGCTCGCCGCCCGCCGTCACACGCACACGCCCTGTGTCCGTCACCGTGCCGATCGCCGCCCCCTCGACCTCCCACTTCTCGCACAGCGCCAGCACCGCTGCGAGCTTGTCTGGCTCGACGACGCACAGCATCCGCTCCTGCGACTCGCTCACCATCACCTCGAAAGGCTCCATGTCGGCCTCCCGCAGCGGCACCCGTTCGACGTCGATCTCGATCCCCACCTCGCCCTTCGACGCCATCTCCGCCGCCGAGCTCGTCAACCCTGCAGCGCCGAGATCCTGCAGCGAGACGAGCAACCCGCACGCGAGCAGCTCCAGCGAGCACTCCAACAGCTTCTTCTCCTCGAACGGATCGCCCACCTGCACCGTCGGGCGCTTCGCCGAGTCGCCGCCCGCTCCCGTGTCCGCCTCGCCGAGCTCCGCCGAGGCGAGCACCGAAGCGCCGCCGATCCCGTCGCGTCCCGTCGACGCGCCGAACAGCACGAGCACGTTGCCCGGCCCTGCAGCCGCGCTGCGCACGAGCTCGTCGCGCTGCGCCAGCCCGAGCGCCATCGCGTTCACCAGGCAGTTGTGCTCGTACGGTCCCTCGAAGTAGACCTCGCCACCGACCGTCGGCACGCCGATCGAGTTGCCGTAGTGGCCGATGCCCGAGACCGCACCGTCGAGCAGGTAGCGCGAGCGCGTGCCGCCAGGGCCGTGCGGCTCGCCGAAGCGCAGCGAGTCGAGCACCGCGATCGGTCGCGCCCCGATCGCGAAGATGTCGCGCAAGATCCCGCCGACGCCTGTCGCCGCCCCTTGGAACGGCTCGACTGCGCTCGGGTGGTTGTGCGACTCGACCTTGAATGCGCACGCAAGGCCGCCGCCGACGTCGACTGCACCTGCGTTCTCACCTGGTCCCATGACAACCGCCGGGCCTTCTGTCGGCAATGTGCGCAGGAGCTTCTTCGAGTGCTTGTACGCGCAGTGCTCGCTCCACAACAGCGAGTACATCGCCAGCTCCACCTGGTTCGGCGGGCCGCCCTGCTTCTCGCACACCAGCGCGTACTCCGCCTCCGTCAGACCGAGGGCGAGCGCATCCTGCAACGTCGGCATCGTCACCGCTGCCGGCGCCATCACGAAGCCTCGACGGTCATCTTGATCGAATTAAAAATCTTCAAACCATCAGTCGAGCCACCCATCAACTGATCGACTGCGTGCTCTGGATGGGGCATCAAGCCGAACACGTTGCCCGCCTCATTGCAGACCCCCGCGATGTCGTGCAGCGAGCCGTTGAAGTTCTCCCCCTGTGCATAGCGCAAGACGATCTGGCCAGTCGCGTCCATCGCTGCCAGCGTTCGCTCGTCGGCGTGGTAGCGACCCCACGAGTGCTTCGCCGGGATGCTCAGCCGCTCGCCGATCGCGCAGCCGCGCGTGAACGTGCCGCCGCTGTTGAGGACCTCCAGCTCCACCTGACGGAACGTGAAGCGCAGGTCCTTGTTGGGCAGCAACGCCCCCGGCAGCAGGCGCGCCTCGCACAGCACCTGGAAGCCGTTGCAGATGCCCAGCACCGGACCGCCTTCGCGCGCGAACTCGATCACCGACTCCATCGCCGGCGCAAAGCGCGCAATCGCACCCGCGCGCAGGTAATCGCCGTAGGAGAACCCGCCAGGGACGACGATCGCGTCCGCCCCCTTCAAGTCGCGCTCGCCGTGCCAGATCAGCTCCGCGTCAGCAACTCTGCGCGCCGCGTCCAGCGCATCGACCTCGTCGCAGGAGCCCGGAAACTGAAGTACGCCGAACTTCACGTCAAGCGCGGTCAGCTGCCGCCGTCGAGCAGCTGCACCTCGTAGTCCTCGACGAGCGGGTTCGCCAGCAGCTTCTCGCACATCGGCTCGAGCTGCGAGGAATCCTCGACATCGAGCTCGACCAGGCGACCGACGTGGACGTTTGCCACGCCATCGAAGCCGAGTGCCGGCAGCGCACGCTGCACTGCCACGCCTTGCGGGTCGAGGATGCCTTGCTTCGGGCGGATCAGCACGCGCGCCCTCATGCGGCGCCAGGCGCGCCTTCGGCGGTCGTTCCCGTGCGATCCAAGAACGCGTCGAACGGCTCGCCCGTGATCAGCTCATACGCTTCCACGTAGCGCTCACGCGTGCCCGCCACGACGTCGTCCGGGATCGCCGGCGCCGGGGGCTTCTTGACCCAACCGCTCTGGGTCGCCCAGTCGCGCACGTACTGCTTGTCGAAGCTCGGCTGCCCGCGCCCCACCTCGTAGCCCTCCACGGGCCAATAACGCGAGGAGTCCGGTGTCAGCACCTCGTCGCCCAGCACCAGCTCGCCTTGCTCGTCGAGCCCGAACTCGAACTTCGTGTCCGCCAGGATCACGCCGCGCGAGCGGGCGTGCTCAGCTGCGAACGAGTACAGCGCCACCGAGACGTCGCGCACACGCTGCATCAGCGTTGCGTCGCCTACGAGCTCCGCCGAGCGCTCGAAGTCGATCGTCTCGTCGTGACCCTCCTCCGCCTTCGTGCTCGGCGTGAAGATCGGCTGCGGCAGCTGCTCTGACTCCTGCAGGCCCTCCGGCAAGGCGATTCCCGAGACCGTGCCCGTCGCCTGGTAGTCCTTCCAGCCAGAGCCCGTGATGTAGCCGCGCACGATGCACTCCACCGGCAGCATCTTCAGACGCCTCACAACCAGCGCACGCCCGCGCGCCTCATCTGGCACGCCCTCCGTCGCCGAGATCATGTGGTTCGCCACGATCTGCTGCGTCTTCTCAAACCAGAACACCGACAGACCCGTGAGCACCTTGCCCTTGTCAGGGATCGGGGTCGGGTGCACCGCGTCGTACGTCGAGATGCGGTCGCTCGCCACCATCAGGAGCGGCGCAGGCTCGACCGTCGAGTTGCCCGCCAAGTCGTACATCTCGCGCACCTTGCCGCTGGCGAGGAGGGGCAGATCGGCGAGCGCTGTCACGTGGCGCGATGCTACCAGCGAGGGCGGTGGATACTGGAGGTGCTCGGATGGTGGGGGGTTCAAAATCGGAGCATTGATAGCAATCGTATATACGGCGTATATACCATCGCTATCGCAACTCGAAATCGGGGTGCCACACCACGCGTCCAACCAGTATCTGAACCATCCCCTCCGCCCGCCCAGCTCCGTCCACCCCGACCTGCGCCGTGCCGCCCTGCGCCGCGCCGCGTCCCACGAAACGCTTGGTTCGCTCAGTCGATCGAGTCGATCCGCGCCAGCGCGTCGTCGAGCCGCCCGACGATCTCGCCTGCGTAGCGGATGTAGTGGGCGTAATCGAAGATCTCGTCGAGATCGAGGCCGAGCGGACGCACGCGCTCGTCCTCGGCGAGCAGCTCGCGCAACGGGATGCCCTGGTCCCACGCGCGCTGCGCCAGCTCTTGCGTGACGCGGTAGGCGTCGTCGCGCGTCATCCCTGTCGAGACGAGCGCGAGCAGCACGCGCTGGGAGAACAGCGCGCCGTGCGTCAGCTCGAGGTTCTCGCGCATCCGCGTCGCGTCGACGGTCATCCCTTCGACGAGCGCAGTCGTGCGCTGCTGAACGTAGTCGAGCAAGATCGTCGAGTCGGGCAGGATCACGCGCTCGACAGAGGAGTGCGAGATGTCGCGCTCGTGCCACAGCGCTACGTTCTCGAGCGCAGCCTGCGCATTGCCGCGCAGCACGCGCGACAGCCCTGAGATCTGCTCGGCCTTGATCGGGTTGCGCTTGTGCGGCATCGCCGAGGAGCCCTTCTGCCCGGAGCGGAAAGGCTCCTGCACCTCTCGTACCTCGGTCCGCTGCAGGTGACGCACCTCTGTCGCCAGACGCTCCATGCCTGCGCCGGCCAGCGCGATCGCGCTGAGCAACTGCGCGTGGCGGTCACGCGCGACGACCTGCGTCGAGACGTCCTCGCGCTGCAGGCCCAAGCGGGCGAGCACGCGCCCCTCGAACTCGGGGCTCGTCGCTGCGTACGTGCCAACGGCGCCTGACACGGCGCCGACTGACACCTGCTCGAACGCGCGCTGCAGGCGCGTCGCGTTGCGCAGCGCCTCGAAGGCAAACCCAGCGAGCTTCACGCCGAACGTCGTCGGCTCTGCGTGCACACCATGTGTGCGCCCAACGCACAGCGTCTCGACGTGTTCGCGTGCGCGACCGTGCAGCGCTGCGACAAGCCCATACGCGCCGGGCACGATCACTTCGCCTGCTGCCCGCAACTGCAGCGCGAGCGCTGTGTCGAGCACGTCGGAAGAGGTCAGCCCGTAGTGGATCCAGCGCCCCGCCTCACCGGCTGAAGCGCCGAGCACGTCGACGAACGCAGCGACGTCGTGATCGGTCGTGCGCTCGCGCTCGTTGACAGCGTCGACGGTGAAGCTCGCCTTGCGGATCGCCTCGAGCTCGCTTGCGGTTGGGCCGGCGTCTGCGCCGAGCAGCTCACCCAACTCCTCACACGCAGCCACCTCGACGCGGCGCCACGTCTCCATCCGCGCCTCGTCCGTCCACAGACGGCCGAGCTCGTCGCGCGTGTAGCGAGCGATCATGCTCCCAAGATCTGGGCGGCGAGCACAGCCGCGTTGCGCGCGTTGTCGAGGCCGACGCACGCAACAGGCACGCCTGGCGGCATCTGCACGATCGAGAGGATCGCGTCGAGCCCACCGGCAGCTGTCAGCCGACCTGACAATGGCACGCCGATCACCGGCAGGTCTGTGTGCGCAGCGACGGCGCCTGGCAGCGCGGCTGAGATGCCTGCGCCGGCGATGATCACGCGCAAGCCGCGCATGTGCGCGTTCTTTGCGTAGTCGGCCACGGTGTCTGGTTCTCGGTGCGCCGACATCACCCTGATCTCGTGCAGGATGCCGCGCTCTTCGAGCTCAGCCCCTGCCTTCTGCATCAGCTCCATGTCGCTCTTCGAACCCATCACGATGCCGACGCGTGGCGCGTCGACGTCGATGTCGTCCAGCTGTGCTTGCACTTCTGCCTCCTGCATCGGCTCAGGCGCGAGCGACAGACCGGGCGTGCCGGCTTCGCCCTCGCCGCGGGGCTGTTGACCTGCCTCTGGCTGCTCGCGCTCACTCATCTGAGCCCCAGCATACGCGGCGCAACGGGCGCACGGCGCTCACGGTGACGCTTACAGGGATGAGATGAACTCCTCGATGCCGATTGCAGCGAGCGTCTCGTAGCGGCCTGTGCCGCGCGAGCCGAGCTCGAGCGAGACGCGTGCCATCGTCGCCTCGTCGGGCGCCTCGACGACGGAGATGAAGTCGACGTGGCCGAGCGTCGCCCATTGCGCCTTGACGCTCGCGCCGAGCTGCTCGACCTCCTTGTTGACCTCGCGGATTCGCTCTGGGTTGTTCTTGACCGTCTGCACTCCCTCGGGGGTGAGCGTCGAAAGCATGATGTAGGTCGGCATGGCTGACTCCTCGGTCGGATTGTCGGCTTCGCGCGCGGTCGTGCTGCGGCGCCCGTCCACCTTCTACCCGATCTGCGCGCTACGTGTGCGACTTCTTCAGACGGCGGCGGATGACTCGGCGGGCGCACTTGCATCGCCCGCGTGGCCCGCGTCGCCCACCTGCAACCGCAGCTCGCCGCCATCGACGTCGACGGTCACCTGATCGCCTTCGCGCAGCTTGCCTTCGAGCAGCGCGAGCGCGAGCCGGTCGGTGAGCTGCTTCTGGATCACGCGCCGCAGCGGCCGCGCGCCGTACGTCGGGTCGTAGCCCATGTTGCCGAGCAGCGTCTTGGCGTCGTCTGTGAGCGTCACGTGCACGCCGCGCTCGGCGACGCGCGCGATCACGAGATTGACCTGCAGCTCGACGATCTCGGACAGCTGCTCGCGGGTGAGCGCGTTGAAGCGCACGATGTCGTCGAGCCGGTTGATGAACTCGGGCTTGAAGAAGTCGAGCAGTTCAGTGCGCACGCGCGCGTCGGCACTTGCGGCGGCGTGCGTGCCGTCGGCAGCTCCCTCTTCGCCTTTGACGGGGATGTTGGAAGTCATGATCAGCACGGTGTTCTTGAAGTCGACGGTGCGGCCCTGGCCGTCGGTCAGCCGCCCGTCGTCCATCACTTGCAGCAGCGTGTTGAACACGTCTGAGTGGGCCTTCTCGATCTCGTCGAGCAGCACGACGGAGTACGGGCGACGACGCACGGCCTCGGTCAGCTGTCCGCCCTCCTCGTAGCCGACGTAGCCGGGGGGCGCCCCGACGAGCCTGGAGACGGAGTGTTTCTCCATGTACTCGCTCATGTCGATGCGGATCATCGCCTCTTGCGAGTCGAACATGAACTCGGCGAGCGCGCGGGCGAGCTCGGTCTTGCCGACGCCTGTGGGGCCGAGGAAGAGGAACGAGCCGATCGGTCGGTCGGGGTCCTGCAGGCCGGCGCGCGAGCGGCGCAGCGCGGTGGCGACGGCTTCGATTGCGGCGTCTTGACCGACGACGCGCTCGTGCAGCCGGTCCTCCATGTGCACGAGCTTCTCTGATTCGCCCTCGAGCAGACGGCTGACGGGGATGCCTGTCCAGCGCCCGACGACCTCGGCGATGTCGTCTGCGTCGACCTCCTCCTTGAGGAACACAGGCGCCTTGCTGTCGCCGAGCTCGCGCTCTGCTGATTCGTATTCGGCGACCTTGCGTTCGAGCTCTGGGATCTCGCCGTAGCGCAGCTCGGCGGCGCGCTGCAGGTCGGCTTCGCGTTCTGCGCGCTCCATCTCGGTGCGGGCTGCATCGAGCCGTTCCTTCGTCTCGGAGATGCCGGAGATGGCGTCCTTCTCGGCTTGCCACTGACGCTTCATCTCGGCTGAGCGGTCTTCGAGTTCGGCGAGCTCTGACTCGATCGCCTCGCGGCGCTGCTTGGCGGCGTCGTCCTTCTCCTTGCGCAATGACTCGAGCTCGATCTTCAGCTGCATCACGCGCCGGTCGACCTCATCGATCTCGGTTGGCAGCGAGTCGATCTCGATGCGGATCTTCGAGGCGGCCTCGTCGACGAGGTCGATCGCCTTGTCAGGCAGGAAACGGTCGGCGATGTAGCGGTTGGAGAGCGTCGCGGCAGCGACGAGCGCGGAGTCTTGGATCGAGACGCCGTGGTGCACCTCGTAGCGCTCCTTCAGCCCGCGCAGGATCGCGATCGTGTCTTCGACGCTCGGCTCGCCGACGGTGACTGGCTGGAAGCGGCGCTCGAGCGCGGCGTCCTTCTCGATGTACTTGGTGTACTCGTCGAGCGTCGTCGCGCCGACGGCGCGCAGTTCGCCACGGGCGAGCATCGGCTTGAGCAGGTTGGAGGCGTCGACGGAGCCTTGCGCAGCACCGGCGCCGACGATCGTGTGCAGCTCGTCGAGGAACAGGATGATCGTGCCCTGCGCATCTGAAACCTCTTTGAGCACGCCCTTGAGGCGTTCCTCGAACTCGCCGCGGTAAGCGGCGCCGGCGATCAGCGCGCCCATGTCGAGTGCGATCACGCGGCGGTCGCGCAGTGACTCGGGCACGTCCTTGGAGACGATCCGCTGGGCGAGGCCCTCGACGATCGCAGTCTTGCCGACGCCTGGCTCGCCGATCAGCACGGGGTTGTTCTTGGTGCGGCGCGAAAGCACCTGGATCACGCGGCGGATCTCCTCGTCGCGGCCGATCACGGGGTCGAGCTTGCCCTGCTCTGCGACCTCGGTGAGGTCGCGGCCGAAGCGCTCGAGCGGGCTCTGCTCCTCCTCGGGGGCCTGCGCGGCGGGGTTGGTTGGGTTAGCTGCCATCTGCTGGCCTCCTCTCGGGCCGTGGGAAGGGTGACCGGGCGTCGGCGGCGCGCACGATCGCTTGGCCGCCGCGGTAGGGCACTGCGAGCTCGGCGCGGAACGAGCGGCGCACCTGCTCGAGCTCCTCAGCGAGCTGGACTTGCGCGTGCAGCGCCTTGACCTCGAGGTCTTCGATCTTGGCGTGCATCTCATCGACTTGCGCCTCGAGCGCGAGCACGCGCTCGACGCCTGCGAGGTTGAGACCGAGCTCTGAAGTCATCTCTTGGATGCGCCGCAGCCGCTCGACGTCCTCTTGCGAGTACAGGCGCGTGCCCTTGGGCGAGCGCTTGGGCTCGATCAGCCCACGTGCCTCGTACATGCGCAAGGTCTGCGGGTGCATCTGCGCGAGCTCGGCTGCGACGGAGATCATGAACACGCCGCGGCTGGTCTCGACGGACACGCGTGTGACGCTACGACGTGCCATCGCCGGCCTCCTTGGCCTCGGCCGAAGAGGCGCCGGCGAACAGTCCGGCGCGTGGGTCAGAACCGTTGAAAGCCTTGTTCATCGCAGCGACGGCCTCCTGCTGCTCCTTGCTCATGTCCTTGGGCACGTCGATCGTGAAGCGGTAGAAGATGTCGCCTTTCTGTGGCGGGGAGCCGCTGTTCAGCTTCGGCGGGCCCTCGCCGCGCAGTCGCTGCCGAGTGCCATGAGCGGTGCCAGGCTTCACCCGCAGCGTCTTTGACCCGTCGAGCGTGGGCACTTTGACTTCAGCCCCGCCGAGCGCCTCGGGGACGGTCAGTGGCACGTCGACTTCGAAGTTATCGCCCTTACGTTTGAAGACAGGCGACGGCGAGACGTGTGTGATCAGGTAGAGGTCGCCGGGGGGACCGCCGCGTCGGCCGGCCTCGCCCTTGCCTGCAAGACGGATGCGGCTGCCGTCCTTGACGCCGGCAGGAATGTTGACGCGCAGTTTCTTTACGGTTCGCACGGCGCCTGAGCCGTGGCACGTTGGGCAGGGGTCCTCGATGATCGTGCCTGAGCCGCCACAGCGCGAGCAGGGCTGAGAGATCGAGAACATCCCTTGGCCTTGCGTCTCGATGCCACGACCTTCGCAGCGTGGGCACACGCTCGGCGTCGTGCCGGGCTTGGCGCCGGTGCCGTGACAGGTATCGCAAGTCGCTTGCATCGGAACCTGCAGTGGCACTTGCGCGCCGCGCACTGCTTGATCGAAGGAGATCGAGACCTGCGCCTCGAGGTCGGCGCCGCGCTCGGGGCGGGCGCGCTGACGACCACCCCGCCCGCCTGCGCCGGGGCCGCCGGAGGCGCCGCCGAACAGGTTGGAGAGGATGTCGCCCATCGAGGAAGCGTCGAAGTCGAAGTTGCTGAAGCCGCCAAAGCCGCCGCCGGGGCCAGCGCCGGTCGCGAACGGCCCGGAACCGGAGTCGTATTGCTTGCGCTTCTCAGGGTCTCCGAGCACGTCGTGCGCTTGGGAGATCTCCTTGAATTTGGCCTCTGCCTCCTTGTTGTCGGGATTGGCGTCGGGGTGATATTTCCGCGCGAGCTTGCGGTAGGCCTTCTTGATCTCGTCAGGCGTCGCCTTCTTGTCGACGCCGAGCGTCTTGTAGTAGTCGGGACGCGTTGCCATCTATGTCCCTTTCGTTATGCGGCGACGACCACGCGCGCGGGGCGGATCACGCTCTCGCCGAGGCGGTAGCCGGACTGGTAGACCTCGACGATGGTGCCTGAGGCGGCGCCACCGTCGGGTGGCTGCGGCACGGTCGCCATCGCCTCGTGAACAGACGGATCGAACGTCTCGCCGATGGGCGAGAAGGACTCGACGCCGACGCGTGCGAGCGCGGCCTTGAGCTCTGAGAGCACGAGGCGCACGCCGCCGAGCAGCGGGTCTTCGTCGGTCTCGCCAGTGGCGAGCGCGATCTCGACGATCGCGCGTTCGAGGTTGTCGATCGCGGGCAGCAGCTCCTTGGCGAGCTTGGCGACGCCACGCTCCTGCGCGAGCGCCGACTCGCGCGCGACGCGCTTGCGGTAGTTCTCGAAGTCGGCTTGCGTGCGCTGGGCGAGCGCGAGGTACTCGTCGCGCTTGGCGGCGAGCTTGCCGAGCTCGTCGAGGTCGCCTTGCAGCTCGGCGGCGCCGTCTGCGTGGGGATCGTCGACGGCAGCGGACGGCGAAGCGCCGGGCTTTGCCCCCGGCGCAGGTACGCCGGGGGATTGACCGTGCTTCTGAGCCTGCTGCTCGCTGGGCTCCTGTGCGGAGCCTTGCTCGGCTGCGGACCCGTCGATCGTCTGCTTGAACTCGCTCATCGCGCTCCTTATGCCTGCGGCTCGTCGACTACCTCGGCATCGACGACGTCCTCGTCGTCGGCGGAGCCGTCGCCACTCGGCCCGGCGCCGTTGCCGTTAGCGGCGGCACCGTCGGGCCCGGCAGCCTCCTGGGCACGCTGGTACATCGCCTCGGAGACGGCGTGGAAGGCAGTCTGCAGCGCCTCGGTCTTGGCATTGATCGCGGCTGGGTCGTCGGCCTCGAGCGACTCGCGGACCTCCTTGATCGCCTCCTCGATCCGGCCCTTGGAATCGGCGTCCACCTGATCGCCCAGCTCACCGAGCTGTTTCTCGGCCTGGTAGGCAGCGTTCTCGCCGTTGTTGCGCGCCTCTGCGAGCTCGCGCGCACGGCGGTCCTCCTCGGCGTGGGACTCGGCGTCGGAGACCATGTTCTTGATCTCCTCGTCAGAGAGCCCAGAGCCGGCCTTGATCTCGATCTTCTGCTCCTTGCCGGTGCCGAGATCCTTGGCGGACACGTTGAGGATCCCGTTGGCGTCGATGTCGAAAGCGACCTCGATCTGGGGGATGCCT
>FTBE01000035.1_pt1 | contig 27551 bp, 29 predicted proteins | sample 1639291 | NCBI WGS metagenome assembly FTBE01 (sample SAMEA3914864, study PRJEB12502) | metagenome | biome: forest; material: soil | place: USA | collected 2012-03-12 | depth 0.3 m | reverse complement strand
GGCCGCTCGAGTGCTCCAGCATCCGTTCCGAGGCTCGCTCCTGGCTCACTTTCGGCGTTGAGCTCGTCGGTGAGCGGCAGCGCCGGGGGGCGACGAAAGGACGACGGGCGCCAGCGCTCCTCGGCTTGCTTCGGCGGCTGTTCATGCCGCGAGCGCAACCCGATCGACAGCACGAGCAAGTTCAGCAGGGCGACGCCGGTGACGATCGCGGCGACGACGCCGGCGAGCAGTAGGGCCAGGATCGTCAACACGACCAGTGCGACTGCGAGCAGCGGCGCCAGCATTACCCCAGGGTTCAACGTAAGGGAGAAGTTTCCTTTCCTATGCGCTGCTCGCGCGCCCTTGCGCGATGCCCGCCGCGATCACGTCTGCGCGCCGGCGGGCGTCCATCAGATTGCCGCCCATGGCCGCTGTGCTCGCTGCGTCCGGGTTGATCGTCCTCACGCTCGCCCCATGTCGCCGCAGCGCGAGCGCCTCGCCTGTTGCGATGGCGCGCGAGAGCGGGCCGAACGCTCCGGTGAGCGTGCCGGCTGCGGGACGCAGCGAGCCGGTCGGGTTCAAGCACAGCACGCGGTCTCCTCGCGCGACTTCGACGGCGTCCATGTTCGTTGGGCTCCATGCGCCGCCGTCGACGTAGGCGCGCCCATCTGCGGCAAGCGGCTTGAAGACGCCGGGTATTGCGCACGATGCCTGCACTGCCTGTGCCACCGAGACATCAGGTGCGTGCGGAGCCCCGAACACGACGCGTCTGCCCGACGCGAGATCTACGGCTGCGATCCGCAGCCGTCCGTCCCAGCGAGGCCCTGCGCGCTCGACCATGCGTCCGAGCTCGGCCAGCGAGCGCCGCCCCGTTGGGAGCCTGGCGAGCATCATGCGGCGAAGCACGGCGCCTCCCCGCGCGGTCGAGAGCAGCGCGAGCGAGGCCAGCGGAGCGGCCGCGCCTGCCGCAAGCTCGCCCGCGGCATCAAACACCTGGCGCAGTGCCGAGCTCTCAGGCGCGCTTGTCGGGGGTGGATCGTGCGCGCCTGCTCCAGTGCTGCTGCCCAGCCGCGCCGCCGGATCGAGCCCGGCGACGAGCGACGCAGCGACGATCGACCCAGCGGACGTGCCGAGGTAGCCGCGACAGGCGCGCGCGTCGAAGCCCTCGTGCTCGTCGAGCCCAGCGAGCACTGCGCTCATCCATGCCTCGCCGAGCGTGCCGCCGCCACCGAGCACGAGCACGTCAGGCGTCTGCATCGTGCTCACTCGAGCAGTCTCTCAGCGCAAGATCTCGACGAGCAGCACCCAGGCGTTGATCGAGGCGCCGAGCAGCGCGCCGATCACGCCGCCGACGACCCAGTAGAGACCGCCGCCAGAGCCGACCAGGAGGCTCACGGCGCCGAGCACCTGCGGCAGCGTTCCAGGCACGACCAGGCTGAAGTGAAACAGCGGGTGCACGTACTGACGCGTATGCGGCACTGCGCGCACTGCGAGCAAGAGCACCCACACGCCGAAGATCAGCCCAAAGGCCAGCAGCTCGACGCCGAGCGCCGTCGCGCTCTGCCCGGGGATCAAGCCGACGAGCGAGACGACGACGGCGCTGAGCAGCAGCAACAGCGTTTGCAGCGCGCGCGAGGGCAGCCCTTCGTTCTTGAGGATGTCTTGGATGTTCAGTGAGACGGCGACGAACAGCAGCCCAGTCAGCGCAGCCGACGCGCCGGCGCTTGCGACGAACAGGTCTGTCCAGTCTGCTGAGGAGTACGCGGTCGCCATGCGCGGACTATTTCAGAGCCAGCTTTACGGCTGTCTGCGCTGCTCAGGAGACAGGCGGTGGGACGCTGTCAGCGCTCGCCCCGAGCGCTGCATCCCAGCCGCACACTGCGCATGCGTGGCGGAATGCAGAGCGCGCGAACTCGACGGCAGCGCTGCGCGGCTCGCTGCTTGCAAGCGCGTCGTCCCACTCGAGCAGGTACTCGCCGAGCGACTCCTCCCAGCGCGCAGCAGCGGGTGTGAGAGTCGCGCCGGCAAAGCCATCTGGCGCGGGATGGGCGTAGGCGTAGAAGGCCGCATTGTCGTGGCGCTCGTCGCCTGGCCACCAGCCAACGGCGACCTCTTGAGCGTCCATCGCGTTGCGCATGATGAAGTCCTGCGACGGTGGGTCGGCGGGCAGCCCTGAGAACAGGCTGACGGCGAGGTCGAACGAGCCCCACCACGCGTTGACGGGGGTCGAGCGCCCCCGGTAGGGCGCGCGGAACTCGGCCAGCGCGAGCGCTGCCTGCGTGGCTGCGGCGAAGTACCGCTCGACGGCTGCTGCGTCGTAGCTTGCGTGCTGCTCGTCCTCGTCGAGCGGCACGCTCCAACTGACCTCCTGCGGCGTCGGGTCGATCTCGACTGCGCCCGCCAACTTCTGGATCGCTGCGAGCAGCTCGCGCGTGACTGCGCCGACCGAACGGTCAGGGGCGAGCGCGAGACGGGCCTTCTCACCACGACTGCTGTGCTCGACGACCGCTTCGTGTGAGTGCAGATCGAGCGCCACGACGAACGCGCCCGAGCCGTCAGGCGCGGGCAGCGGCGTCGTCTCCCAACCGCGCGCAGTCAGACGCAGGGCGGCGTGCTGGAGCTGCGGCTCAGGTGGCGCGAGCGCGACGGCGAGCTTGCCGAGCACTTGCGTGTGCGCGTGCAGCGTGTCGCACGTCGCCTGCCAGTCGCTGTAGGCCAGAGCAGGCTTAGCGGAGGACATGTGCGCACACTAGCGCTCGCTCGCCGGCCTGGAGAATGCTGCAGATGCTGCGAAGGTGGGTCAGACGAGCATGAGCGCGACGAACACCGACACCAACACGGCGTCTGCCGCGACGAAGCACCATCGTGCGCCGAGCGACTTGGCCGGACCTGAGCAGCTCAGCCGCAGCAAGCTGCGCTCGCGGCTGCTGTTCGTGCTGGCACTCGTGCTCGTCGTTGTTGCGGCAGTCGTGCTGCTGCCTGGTCTCGGCACCCTGCGCGCGCGCCTGGCGCACGCCAAACCGGAGTGGCTGCTGCTCGGCGTCGGCCTGAAGCTGCTCTCAGGCGTCGGCTACGTGGCAGTCTTTCGGATGATCTTCTGCCGGCGGATGAGCTGGCGCGTGAGCTACCAGATCGGCATGTCTGAGCTGGGCGCCAACGCGCTGTTCCCGACGGGTGGTGCCGGCGGCCTCGCGCTCGGCGCGTGGGCGCTCAAACGCGGCGGCATGAGTGGCGAGGAAATCGCGCGACGGACGGTCGCGTTCTTCCTCTTGACGAGCGTGCCGAACGTGCTCGGCGTGATCATCCTCGGCTTGTGTCTCGCTACTGGGTTGATCGGCGGCGAGGGCAACCTGCTGCTCACGGCGTTGCCGGCAGCGATCGCAGCGATCGCGGTCCTGCTCGTGCTGCAGGCGGGGCGCATCGCTGGGCGCTGGGGCGCCCGCCTGGAACGTCGCGGCGAGCACGAGCGCTCCAAACGCAAGCTCGTCTCGGTCAAGGCGCTGACAGCGCTTGGCGACGGCGTCGGAGAGGCGGTTGCGCTGCTGCGCGAGGGCAACGTCGTGTTGATCCTCGGGCTGATCGCCTACCTCGCGTTCGACGTGATGATCGTGTGGGCGACGTTCCGCTCGCTCGGTCCTGCGCCGCCGCTGGCGCTGCTGTGGATCGCTTACCTGATCGGCGAGCTCGGCGGTTTGATCCCTGTGCCTGGCGGCATTGGCGGCGTCGACGCTGGGCTCGTCGGCACGTTGGCGTTGTATGGCGTCTCGCTCGCGTCAGCCACGGGCGCTGTGCTCGCATATCGCGCGATCGCACTGTGGGTGCCGGCGGTCGTCGGCGGTGTCGCCTTCCTCTTCCTGCGCCGCACACTGCGTGATGAGGCCGAGAAGATCGCTGTGTGCGTGCCGGAGAGTGAGATCGAGGTGATCGGCCTAGGTCGCGTCGTGATCGGCGAGGAGCGCCAAGCGCCGCCGGGCGTGACCGTCGATCACTCCATGCCTGGCGAGCGCTGACGAGCGCTCAGCGCGTCGACGGCTGCTCGCCGTCGTAGTAGTCGACGGTGTCGTCGAGGCGGAACATCGCACGCAGGCCGCCGCCGTCGGCTAGGCGCTCGTAGGCGCCGAGCTTGCCTGAGTCTGAGTAGATCACGATGTCTGGCTCGCCGTTGGTGCTGAAGCAGAGGAAGCGCACCGCCTCACTGGTGTTGTTGACGAGCTGATGCGCGCCGACCTCTCCACGCAAGAACGGAACGATCTCGCCAGGGGCCAGCTCGCGCCACCCCTCTGGGGTGCGCAGGCTGGGCCGGCCGTCGAGCACGACGACGAGCTCCTCCTCGCCGAAGTGGTGGTGATAGGGGTAGGCAGCTTCGCCTGGCGGCACCTCCCACAGGCTGAGCCCGAGCCGCTCGCTGCCGGCCTGCCGGCTGACGCGCGCGCGCCGCGCGCGAAAGCCAGGCTGCTCGCGCAGCTCGTCGAACTCGGGCTCGTGCAGGTTCACCATCGCCAGGCGCCGTCCAACTCGGCCTCGGGCTACTTCCCGGGGGTGCCGAGTTGCTGGCGCGGCACAGCGAACTTCAGCGTCAGTGTCGCGCCCTTGGGAATCGCCTTGACCGCGTTCAGCGTGACCGTGTAGAGCGAGCCACCGAGCGAGTAGCTGCCTTTGGTGAGGCTGTAGGCGCCTTTCACTTCAGCCGGCTTGACCGACTGGCCGGCGAGCTTGAGGTCAGTGCCGCTCAGCGCGATCCGCAGCTTCTTGTTGCTTGCGCCGCCGGCGAGGCTGATCGTCGCGGTGCAGCTGTTCGAGCCGCCTTTGCACTTGATCGGTTTCGGCTGCGCAGCACTTGCGTTGGTGCTGAGCGCAACTGCGCAGATCGCGACTGCGCTGCTTGCGAGCGCTACGGCGCGTCGACTGCGTGTGAACATGTTTCCCCCTGAGGCCGAATTGGTTTGACTGCGTGGAATGATGATGGCCGTGTCCGACGGCAAGCGGCAGATCGAGCTCGTCTTGGCTGACGTCGACGGCACGCTCGTGACCGACGACAAGCAGCTGACAGATCGCGCGATCGCGGCAGTGCACGCACTCAAAGACGCAGGCGTGAAGTTCGCCGTCACGAGTGGACGCCCGCCGCGAGGGATGGAAATGCTGGTCGAGCCGCTGGGCCTCGAGCTGCCGCTGGCGGCGTTCAACGGCGGCCTGTTCGCGCGGCCTGACATGTCGGTGATCGAGGAGCGCTCGATCGACCCTGTGCTCGTGCCGCAGATCGTCGAGCTGATCGCAGGACACGAGCTCGACGTCTGGCTGTATCGAGGCTCTGACTGGCTGCTGCGCGATACGCACGTTCCGCACGTCGAGAAAGAGGCGGACACTGTGCAGTTCGAGCCGACGGTCGTCGAGAGCCTCGACGGAATCACCGAGCGGATCGCGAAGATCGTCGGCGTTGGCGGCGACGACCTCGACGCTGTCGCGAGAGCTGAGGCGGACGCGCGTGAGAAGTTCGGCGACCACGTCTCGGCGGCGCGCTCGCAGCCGTACTACCTCGACGTGACGCATCCGGAAGCGAACAAGGGTGCCGTGCTGCACTACTTCTCACGCGAACACGAGATTCCGCTGGAGCGGATCGCCACGCTTGGCGACCAGCCGAACGACACGCTGATGTTCACCGATGCAGGGCTGAGCATCGCGATGGGCAACGCCAGTGAAGACGTGCAAAAGGCTGCCGACGAGGTGACGGCGTCCAACGAGCAAGAGGGCTTCGCGCTGGCGATCGAGCGCTTCGTGCTCGGCGACGGCTGAGCTGTCTCGCCAGGATCTCGCCAGGCGCTGCTCAGCTCTGTACGGTTGTCTTGGCCCGCGTCAGCCTCGTTCGGTGCAGCTCTGCGCCGACCCGGTGCGCTCGCCGCGCTCGAGACCCGCTATGGCGCGCATGTGCCGCCGCAGCGCTGCGCGCCCGACAGACCCGGCAGGCAGCTCGACGACAAACGACGACGTGCCTCGGAAGAGGTGATTCGACCACGCCGAAGCTGTGCCAGGCAGGAACGGCAGGCACGTCGCGCGCAGGCCTGCGAGCTCGGCGTAGCGTCGCGCGACCCCGCGGTCGCCGCCGGCCATGTCGACGAGGTTCTCGTGCTGGTGGTACCAGACGGTCACAGCTGGCCTAACGCGCTCGATCAAGCGCACAGCAGCGCGCGTCTCGGGCTCTGACAGCGGGTGTGGACCTGAGTAGTACGTCGATTCGCTCACGCGGCGCCACTGATACGGGAAGTTGCGGTTGAGGTCGACGCCGCGCGCGTTTTGGCGCGTGCTGTCGGCCTCCCCGTCTGGGTTCATGCTCGGTACGAGCCACAACTGCACACCTGCCGGGACTGGCCGATGCGCTATCGCTGAGAGGATCGCGCGGCCAGCGCACTCGTTTCCGTGTATGCAGCCGACGAGCAGGATCTTGCGTGGCGCTGTATCAGCGCCGAGCACATGCGCGACGAGTGGACGTCCGCGCACGGAGTGGCCGAAGACGACCGTCCGCTGTGTCGCGCCGCCCCTCGTCGAATGCGCTGTGCTGGAGGCTGTCGACTGTGTCGCACCGACATCGCCGGCCGCTGCGCACGTGAGCAAACAGAGCGCAAGCGCGGCTGCGGTGAAGGCAATCGACGGGGTTTTCCGCATCGCTGCGCATGGACGCTATTGATCTGATAATCGTTAACGAAATGGCTAACGATGTACTGCTCGACCGCACCTTTGCGGCCTGCGCCCACCCGATCCGTCGCGGCATCGTCGAGCGTCTCGTCGACAGCGAGCTGACCGTCGGCGAGGCGACGAGCGACTTCGGAGTGTCGAAGCCTGCGATCAGCCGCCATCTGCGCGTGCTCGAAGAGGCAGGCGCGATCGTGCGTGTGATCGATGGGCGCACGCACCGTCTGCGCCTTGCCGAGCAACCGTTCGCTGAGGCAGCCGACTGGATCGGCGAGCTGCGCCAGATGTGGGAGCGCAAGTTCGACGTCGTCGAGCAGTTCCTTGCCGAAGGCCACGTCGATCGTGGCGACGAGCGCCCTGAAGGCGAGGCGTCCGCGTGAGCACTCCCCAGGCTGACGGGCAGGCGCGCGAGGTCGCTGCCTTTCGCATCGAGCGGACGTTCGCAGCGACGCCTGAGCAGGTATTCGACGCCTGGACGAACCCAGTCGTGCTCGAGCGCTGGTGGGCGGCGCAGCCTACGTGGAGCTCGCCTGGCTGCGATGTCGATCTGCGGGTCGGCGGGCAGTACGTGCTGCGGATGCTGACCGACGAGGGACGCGAACACGTCGTCGGCGGCGAATACCGCGAGGTCGTTCGTCCTGACAGGCTCGTCTACACGTGGTGCTGGCAGGGCGACTCAGGCATGCACCCTGGCCACGTGAGCCTCGTCACCGTCGAATTTCGTGGCGAGGGCGAGCAGACGACGGTCGTGCTCGAACACAGCGGGCTGGCCTCAGAGGAGTCGCGCGAGCGCCACGGCTATGGCTGGAGCGGTTCGCTCGACAACCTCGCCGGCCGGATTTTCAGTCAATGAAAAGGAGAATGGCTATGGGTAAGTACGTATTCGCATACCGCGGCGGCGGGATGGCACAGACCGATGAGGCGCGGCAGGCTGCAATGGCCGCGTGGGGCGCATGGTTCGGCAAGATCGGGCCTGCGATCGTCGACCCAGGCAACCCGTTCGCCGGCTCCACCTCGGTTGGTGGCAACGGCAACGCTGAGTCAGCCCTTACTGGCTACACAGTCGTCAAAGCAGACAGCCTCGACGCCGCCAGTGGTCTCGCTGACGGCTGCCCCGTGCTCGACGAAGGCGGCAGCATCGACGTCTACGAGACCGTCGAGGTATCGCTCTAGGGATGGCCTACGACGAAGATCTGGCGAACCGCATCCGCGAGCTGCTCGGCGAGGAGGACGGCGTTGCAGAGATGAAGATGTTCGGCGGGCTCGCGTTCCTGCTGAACGGTCACCTGTCGGTGTCGGCGTCTCGCCGCGGGGGTCTGATGGCTCGTGTGGCGCCTGGCGAGGCCGAGCGAGCGCTCGCCTCGCCGCACGCCGGCCCGATCGAGATGCGTGGACGCGAGATGAAGGGCTGGATCTATGTCGACGCCGCCGGCGTCAGGACGAAGCGCCAGCTCGCTGTCTGGGTACGGCGCGGCGTCGAGCATGCGCGCAGCTTGCCACCGAAGGGCTGACTGCTCGCGCTAGCCAGGCAGCAGCGTGCCTGTCACTCGGCTGAGCCCCTGACACGCTCGCCCTTCGGATCGAACAGCGGCTCGCGTGCGATCTCGCCGGTGATCCACTGTCCGAAGATGTCGACGTCGACTGCCGTGCCAAACGTCAGCTCGCTCGGCACGTACGCATAGGCGATCGATCGCTCGACCGTGTAGCCGTAGCCGCCGCTCGTCACGCGTCCGACGATCTCCCCATCGATGCGCACAGGCTCGTTGCCGAGCGCCACTGAACGTGGATCCTCGAGCACGATGCAGCGCAAGCGTCTGCTCGGCGGCTCCACCGCACGCTCGCCGTCAGGCGCGATCCCCAGCGCCTTGGCGCCATTGAACTCGCCAGTCGTCTTCTTCACGCAGAAGCCGAGTCCCGCCTCGAACGGGTTCTCATCGGCTGTGATGTCTGCTGCCCACACGCGGTAGCCCTTCTCCAAGCGCATTGAGTCGATCGCGCGGTAGCCACCAGCGATCAGGCCGTGCTCGTGCCCTGCCTGCCACAGCGTGCGCCACAGCCCTGCGCCGTACTCGCTCGGGCAGTACAGCTCCCAGCCGAGCTCGCCGACGAACGTCACGCGCAGTGCGCGCGCTGGCACGTCGCCCACCGCCAGCTCGCGCATCTGCATGTAGCCGAAGTCGAGCGGATCAGCTGTGAGCGGCTGCAGGATGTCCGGCGCGCGCGGACCCCACAGCGCAAAGCACGACCAGCGCGACGTCACGTCGACGCAGCGCACGCTGCCGTCCTGCGGGGCGTGCCGCCGGATCCAGCTGAGGTCGTGGTTGCCGAACGCCGTGCCAGTGACGATCGAGAACAGCTCCTGCGCGACGCGCGTGACTGTGAAGTCGCACTCGATCCCGCCACGCTCGTTGAGCATCTGCGTGTATGTGATTGCGCCGACCTCGCGCGCCACCTCGTTGTCGCACAGCCGTTCGAGGAAACTCGCCGCGCCGTGCCCTGAGATCTCGAGCTTGGCGAACGACGACTCGTCGAACAGCCCTGCGCGCTCACGCGTCGCGCGGTGCTCGGCGCCGATTGCCGGCGACCAGTGCATCCCTGCCCAGCCACGCGGGCGCAGCGACTCATCGCCGGCTGCCGCGTTCGACTCGTACCAGTTGACGCGCTCCCAGCCTGACTTCTCGCCGAATGCAGCACCGTGCTCGGCGTGCCACGGATAGGCGCTCGAGACGCGCAGCGGGCGCCCTGCCTGGCGCTCGTGGCCTGGGTAGCGGATGTCGTAGTAGGTCTCGTAGACCTCCTTCGCGCGCTTCAACGTGTAGCCAGGCGAGCGGAAGTGCGGGCCGAAGCGGCGGATGTCCATCTCCCAAACGTCGCTCGTCGGCTCGCCCGCCATGATCCACTCAGCCATCACGCGTCCAATCCCGCCCGCGCCTGCGAGCCCGTGCGCGCAGAACCCGGCCGCCACGAACAGCCCCGCCACCTCGCTCTCGCCAAGGCAGAACTCGTTGTCGGGCGTGAATGCCTCTGGGCCGTTGATCAGCTTCGTCACCGTGATCTCGTCCATCACGGGCACGCGCTTGGACGAGTTCTTCGCGATCTCCTCGAAGCGCGGCCAGTCCTCTTCGAGCAGGCGGCCGTTGAAGTCCTGCGGGATCGCATCGCGCAGGTGCTCGTCGAGCGCCCACGGCGCCGAGTCACGCTCGTAGCCGCCCATCACCAGACCGGCCCCCTCCTCGCGGAAGTAGATCAGCAGGTCAGGGTCGCGCAGCGTCGGCAGGTGCTCGCCGCTCGTGCGTTCGCGAAACGGCTGCGTCACGAGGTACTCGTGCGCGAACGGCACGATCGGCACGCGCACACCCGCCATCCGCCCGATCTCCGCTGCGAACATGCCGCCTGCGTTGACGACGACCTCGGCCTCGATCGCGCCCCACTCCGTCTGCACGCCGCGCACTCGTCGCCCGCCGCCCGCAGTCTGCTCGACGTCGATCCCTGTCACGCGCGTGTGCGTGAACACGCGGCAGCCGCCCTCGCGCGCGCCGTCGACGAGCGCTGTCGTCAGCAGCGATGGGTCGAGGTAGCCATCGCTCGCCAGGTAGGACGCGCAGCGTACGCCTGACGTGCTCATCAGCGGGAACAGCTGCTGCGCCTCATCAGGCGTGAGCAGCTCGAGCGGCAGGCCGAACGTCTTCGCCCACGCCACCTGGCGCATCACCTCTTCCTCGCGCTCAGGTGTGCACGCGAGGCGTACCCCGCCGCACTGCACCCAACCGCAGTCGAGCGTGCGGTACAGCTCGACTGAGTCCATCATCAGCCGCGTCAGCGAGACGCTCCCGCGCAGCTGGCCGACGAGCCCTGCCGAGTGAAACGTCGAGCCGCTCGTCAGCTCGTTGCGGTCGAGCAGCACGACGTCGCGCTCGCCCAGTTTTGCCAAGTGATGCGCGACAGCTGCGCCACCGACACCGCCGCCGATGATCACCACGCGCGCGCTGTCCGGCAGTTCACGCGGCCTGACCATCTGTCCCCCGCTCCTCGTCGTCGTCTCTCGTCCGCGCCGTCGCGGCTGCCGTGGCAAGCCAGTCGGCGAAGTCCTCGCGATCGACTGTCGTCTGCAGCCGCTCGAAATGCTCGCCCGCATAACCATCGAAGTCGAACTCGAGCTCTGACACGGTCCCCTGCACGACGCCCCATGCCGCCTCGCGTGCGTCTGAGAGCACGCGCATCAGCTTCAGCGCCGCGCGTCGCCTGTCGCTTGGATGCTCGCCGTCGTACGCAGTCAACAGGCGCTCGTCTGCCTGTTCATCGAAATCGTTGTTGACCGACAGGTTGCCGAGGTCGAAGCGCGCATCGCCCATCCCTGCGTACTCCCAGTCGACGAGCAGCGTATGGTCATCGCGCTCGGATGCGATCAGGTTGCCTGCGAGCAGGTCGTTGTGGCACGGACGCAAGCGATCTGCCGGCAACGCTGCCGCGATCTGCGCGGCTGCCGCACGTGCCGCCTCGTATTCCTGCGGCAGCCTGGCCCCGCGCGCCTGCACGATCTGCGCGTAGTCGTCGAGCAGCTGCGGCACCCAGAAACGGGTCGGCAGCTCGGTGCTCGAGTCGTGGAATGCGCGCAGCGCCTGCGCGATCTCCTCGATCGCGCCCAGAAGCTCCTCTCGCGTCAATGCGTGGCATGTGACAAAGCTCGTCACGAGGCAACCGTCGACGACGCCCGCCACCGCCGGAGCGATCCCAAGCGCCGCTGCCGTCTCGTTCGCGAGCAGCTCAGCCGAGCGGTCGATCCCGAGTAGCTCCGTGTCCTTGCCAGGTCGGCGCACGACGTACTCGTGCTCGCCAAGCGTCACCCTGAAGTTGCGATTCGTGATCCCGCCGTCGAGCTCACGCACCTCACCGCTCAGTGGACCCAGCTCAGCGACGAGCTGCTCGAGGATGTCGTTAAGCTCGTCAGACATCCTCGCTGTAGCCTCTCCTCCCCATAAGGCACACAACCTATACCTTCACTGCTATGTCCCGTGAGGAGCGTTACTGTGTCGCCTGAGGAGGGGGTCTGATGAACCTGCAAGAGCTGCGTGCAGACGTTGAGACGGGGGCGATCGACACCGTCCTGCTCGCGCTGACCGACATGCAGGGACGACTCCAAGGCAAGCGCTTGACCGCGCGCCACTTCCTCACCGAGGTCGCCGAGCACGGCGCTGAGGCGTGCAACTACCTGCTCGGCGTCGATGTCGACATGGCGACTGTGTCCGGCTACGAGCTGTTCTCGTGGGAGCGCGGCTACGGCGACTTCGTGCTGCGCCCCGACCTCAGCACGCTGCGTCGCGTCCCGTGGCAGGAGGGGACCGTGATCTGCCTCGCCGACGTCGCTGCACAGGACGGTTCTGACGTCGCCGTTTCGCCGCGCCAAGTCCTGCGTCGCCAGCTCGCGCGCCTGAGCGAGCGCGGCTGGAGCGCCAACGCCGGCACCGAGCTCGAGTTCATCGTCTTCCGCGACACATACGAGGATGCCTGGCAAAAGGGCTACCGCGAGATGCAGCCCGCCAACCTCTACAACGTCGACTACTCGCTGCTCGGCACAGCGCGCGTCGAGCCGCTTATGCGACGCATCCGCAACAGCATGGAAGACGCTGGGATGCAGTGCGAGGACTCCAAGGGCGAGTGCAACTTCGGCCAGCACGAGGTCAACTTCCGCTACGCCGACGCGCTGCGCACGGCTGACGAGCACGCGATCTACAAGAACGGGGTCAAGGAGATCGCAGCGCTCGAGGGCATGGCCGTCACGTTCATGGCCAAGTACGACGAGCGCGAGGGCAACTCGTGCCACATCCATTTCTCGTTGGCAGATGACGACGGCCCACTGTTCGAGCGCAATCGCGCGCTGTTCGAGTCGTTCCTCGCCGGGCAGTTGGCGGCGCTGCGTGAGCTGACGCTGCTGCTCGCGCCAAACGTCAACTCCTACAAGCGCTTCGCCGCCGCCACGTTCGCGCCGACAGCTGTCGCGTGGGGCCACGACAACCGCACGTGCGCGCTGCGCGTCGTCGGGCATGGGCCCTCGCTGCGCTTCGAGAATCGCGTCGGCGGAGCCGACTTGAACCCGTACATGGCGCTCAGCGCGATCATCGCTGCCGGCCTGCACGGTGTCGAGCGGGGGCTCGAGCTGGAGCCGGTGTTCGAGGGCAACGCCTACGACGCGCCAGAGAAGCCGCAGGTGCCTGGCACGCTGCGCGACGCGCGCGAGCTGTTCGCTGGCAGCGAGCTCGCCCGCGACGCGTTTGGCGAGGACGTCGTTGCGCACTATGTCAACGCTGCCGACGTCGAGCTCGCTGCGTTCAACAGCGCTGTCACCGACTGGGAGCGCTTCCGGGGATTCGAGCGTTTGTGAGCGAGGCTGTGCTCTCTGGAGCGACGGTCTTCGCGCCCGTGCGCTCGCAGACCGCCTTCGAGGAGACGGTCGAACGGCTCGGCACTGCGATCAAGCTTGGGCTGCTCGCGCCTGGCGCGCGGCTGCCGGCCGAGCGTGAGCTGTGCGCGCGTCTCGGGATCGCTCGCTCGACGCTGCGTCAGGCGCTGACGGCGCTCAGCCAGAGCGGCCACGTGCGCGCCACGCGCGGACGCGGCGGCGGCACGTTCGTCTCCGACCCGCTCCCGCCTGCCGAGCCGCCCTCGCCCGAGGTGCTCGCGCAGTGGCGCGAGACGTGCGACGAGCGGCTTGCAGTTGAGTTGGGCGTTGCCGTGCTTGCCGCCGAGCGCGCCGAGGTTGGCGAGCTCGAGCGCCTCGATCTCCTCGTCGAGGAGCTCGAGGACGAGCTCGAGGACTTCGCTGCCTACAGGCAAACCGACATCCGCTTGCACGTCGGGCTCGCCGAAGCATGCAGCTCGCCACGGCTCGTGCGCGCGATGACCGATGTGCAAGGCGCGATGAGCGACCTGATCGCCTACATCGCCCACCCACCAGAGGTGCTCGCCTCCTCCAACGAGCAGCACCGCCGCGTGCTCGCCGCTGTGCGCGAGCACGACCCATCGCGCGCTGCGCGCGCGATGGTCGAGCACCTGCAGGGCACAGAGCGCGTGCTAGCTGGGCTGCTGCCTGGGGGGTGAGCAGTTGGGTCGGGGTGGGGTGTCGCCTCGTTTCGGCCAGCGATAGCCATGGTATGTACACCCCGTATATACGACTGCTATCGCTGCCTCAAAACAGCAGCACACTCCCCGTCCGCGGCGCCCTTGGCCAGGAGTCCGAACGGTCCCGTCGCAATTTGGCAAGTTGCCCTTGACTTGGATCGACGATCGCGCGTATTGTCACGATCGAAGGGCCGAAGACCAAACCTTTTACTCCTTGGGGGGAGCGAATGAGTACTGAAACCTTGACCGGAGATGAGCAACGCCTCGCTGAGCTCGGCTACAAACAAGAGCTCAACCGCACCTGGAGCGGGTTTCAGAACTTCGCGATCTCGTTCACGATCATCTCGATCCTCGCCGGCTGCTTCACGACGTACGGCCAGGCGTGGAACAACGGTGGCCCGGTAGCGATCTCATGGGGTTGGCCGCTGATCTCGATCCCGATCCTGATCATCGGCTTCTGCATGTCAGAACTCGTCTCCGCCTACCCGACGGCGGGCGGCATCTACTGGTGGGCGTCGAAGCTCGGCGGCGCCGGTTGGGGCTGGTTCACCGGCTGGTTCAACTTGATCGGCCTGATCGCCGTGACGGCATCGGTTGACTACGGTGCTTCGCTGTTCCTCAATTCCGTGCTCGGCCTCTACGAAGTCGGTTGGTTCAACGGCACCTCAGCTGACGCCACCGCGTTCCTGCACGGCACGTTCTTCCTCTTCTTGATCATCCTCGCCTTGCACGCGGTGATCAACATCGCCGGCAGCCATCTCGTCGCACGGATCAACGGCATCTCTGTCTGGTGGCACGTCGGCGGCGTGCTCGCGATTCTGATCGTGTTGATCGCCGTGCCCGCCCATCACCAGAGCCTCGACTTCGTCTTCACGAAGCGCTTCAACAACTCTGGCTTTGGCATTCACATGTACTGGTTCTACATCCTGCCGCTCGGCTTCCTGTTGACGCAGTACACGATCACAGGCTTCGATTCGTGCGCGCACATCTCAGAGGAGACGCAAGGCGCTTCGACTTCGGCCGCAAAGGGCGTCTGGCGATCGATCCTGTACTCGTCGATCTTCGGCTGGATCCTGCTGCTAGCGCTGACGTTCGCTGCGACGCACGTCGGTGAAATCAACAAGCAGGCAGCCGGCGGTCAGTTCGTCTCGATCGCGATCCTCAATACCGCGATGAGCACGGCGTGGGTCAAGTTCGTGCTGATCATCTCGACCGTCGGCCAGCTGTTCTGCGGCGCTGCCTGCCTGACGAGCGCGTCGCGCATGTGTTACGCGTTCAGCCGCGATGGCGCGATCCCCGGCTGGCGCGTGTGGAGCAAAGTCAACAGCAAACGCGTGCCGACGAACGCGGTGATCTTCATGGCGATCCTCGCCGGCTTGATCACGATCCCAGCCTACTTCCCGAGCAAGAAGGGTGAAGCGATCGAACCCGTTGCCTTCTACGCTGTCGTCTCGATTGCGGTGATCGGTCTGTACGTTGCGTACGTGATCCCGATCTTCCTGCGCTGGCGGATGGGCGATGCGTTCGAACCGGGCCCTTGGAACAACGGCAGAAAGTACAAATGGATGAACCCGTTCGCGACGTTCTGGGTCGGGTTGATCACGATCATCTTCATCCTGCCGCTGTCGCCTGGCGGCGTGCCATGGCGTAAAGAGTTCGATTGGAGCCTCGTCAACTACGCGCCGCTCGTGACAGGCGGGCTGACGCTGATCGTCGGCGTCTGGTGGATCGTGCGCGCGCGCAAGACGTTCACCGGACCGCGTCACACGATCTCCGAGATCGATGCCGAGCTGGGTGGCGCCTCCGTCGCCGCCCAATCGCCGTAGCTGCTACGCCATGAGCGCCACGCTGTCGGTAATCGAGCCCGCCACCGAGGCGGTGCTTGCCGAGGTCGAGCGCGCCGGCGCTGAGCAGGTCGACGAAGCGGTCGCCGCTGCGAAGGCAGCGCTGAAAGCTTGGCGCGCGCTCACCCCAGGGGCGCGCGCCGGGTGTCTGCGCGACGTCGCCGACGCGCTCGCGCAGCGCCACGAGGAGCTGTCTGTGCTCGAGGCGCGCAACGCCGGCAAGCCGATCGCCGATGCGCGTGGCGAGATCGGCATGGCGATCGACACTTTCCGCTACTACGCAGGCGCCCCCGAGCGTCTGCTCGGCGACACGATCCCCGTCGCCGGCGGGCAGGCCTGGACGGTGCGCGAGCCGCTCGGCGTCGTCGGACTGATCACGCCGTGGAACTTTCCGCTCGCAATCGCCTCGTGGAAGCTCGCCCCTGCGCTGGCTGCAGGCAACACGGTGGTGCTCAAGCCCGCCGAGCTGACGCCGTTGAGCGCGTTGCGTTTCGGCGAGATCGCGCTCGAGGCCGGTCTGCCGCCGGGCGTCGTCAACGTCGTCGTCGGCCCTGGCAGCGTCTGTGGCGCCCGCCTCGTCGAGCACCCAGACGTCGCCAAGATCGCCTTCACCGGCTCGACCGAGGTGGGCCGCTCGATCGCTGCCGGCGCAGCGCAGACGATCAAGCGCGTCACGCTCGAGCTCGGCGGCAAGTCGGCCAACGTCGTCTTCGCCGACGCCGACCTGCAGGCAGCAGCAGCAGCAGCGCCGATGGCTGTGTTCGGCAACTCCGGCCAAGACTGCTGCGCGCGCTCGCGGATCCTCGTGCAGGAGGGGGCCGTTGATCGCTTCATGGAACTGCTCGCAGAGGCCGTGCAGGCGATCGTCGTCGGGCCACCGCTCGACGAGCAGACGCAGATGGGTCCGCTGATCTCAGCTGCCCAGCGCGCGAGCGTGCAGTCGTTCCTCGACGGAGGCGATCCGGTCGCTGTGCGCGGCAGCGCCCCCGATGGCCCTGGCTTCTGGTTTGCGCCGACCGTGCTCGCGCCCGTCGAGCCGGACTCACGCGTCGCGCGCGAGGAGATCTTCGGGCCGATCGCTGCCGTGATCCCTTTCACTGACGAGGCCGACGCAGTGCGCCTCGCCAACGACACGATCTACGGTCTGTCTGGTTCGGTCTGGACGCGCGACGGCGCGCGCGCGCTGCGGATGACGCGAGCGATCGAAACGGGTGTGATATCCGTCAACTCGAACAACTCGGTGCGTGTCACCACGCCGTTCGGAGGCTTCAAGCAGTCTGGCTACGGCCGCGAGCTCGGCCCGCACGCGCTCGACGCGTACACCGAGGTCAAGGCGATCTACTACGCAACGGAATGACTCCATGAGACTCGAGGGGAAGGTCTGCGTCGTCACTGGCGCTTGCGGCGGAATCGGGACAGCTACCGTCGCGATGTTCGAACGGGAGGGCGCACGCGTCGTCGGCGCCGACCTCGCGCCCGGTGCGCCCGGCGAGATCTCTGTGCAGGTCGATGTCAGCGACGAGCAGCAGGTCAGCGAGATGTACGCGAGCGTCGTCGAGCAGCTCGGGCGGATCGACGTGCTGTTCAACAACGCCGGCATCTCCCCGCCCGAGGACGCCTCTGTGCTCGACACGGATCTCGATGCTTGGGAGCGCGTGCAGCAGGTCAACTTGCGCAGCGTGTTCCTTTGCTGCAAGCACGGCATCCCGCACCTGCTCGCTGCCGGCGGCGGCTCGGTGATCAACACGGCCTCGTTCGTCGCCGTGATGGGCGCGGCGACTTCGCAGATCTCCTACACAGCATCCAAGGGCGGCGTGCTCGCGCTCTCGCGCGAGCTTGGCGTCGAGTTCGCGCGACGCGGCGTGCGCGTCAACGCACTCTGCCCTGGCCCAGTCGACACGCCGCTGTTGCAGGAGCTCTATGCAGCCGACCCAGCGCAGGCCGCGCGTCGACTCGTGCACGTCCCGATCGGCCGCTTCGCACGTGCTGAGGAGATCGCCAACGCTGCGCTGTTCCTCGCTTCTGATGAGTCGAGCTACGTCACTGCCTCGACCTTCCTCGTCGATGGCGGCCTCAGCGGCGCCTACACGACGCCGCTGTAGCGTGGGAGGGCATGACGGCGGCTTGGCGCAGCAGTGAGCAGGGAGTGGCGCAGGCAGAAGGTGGGTCAGCGAGCTTTGACGAGCTGAGCGCGCGCGTCGACTTCGACGGCGCGCTGAAGGCGATCGCCGGCGGCGCTGTCAGCACGCCGACGATCGCCAGCGCCGACTTGAGCGAGGCGGCAGGCGGAACGGCCCTGCTCAAGGCCGAGTCGCTGCAGGTCTCTGGCTCGTTCAAGCTGCGCGGCGCGCTCACCAAGCTCGCAGCGCTCGGCAAACAGGCACGCGGCGGTCTGATCGCTGCGAGCGCCGGCAATCACGCTCGTGCTGTCGCGCAGGCTGCACGGATCGCAGGCGTCGGCTGCGAGGTCTACATGCCGCGCGATGCGGCTGTGTCGAAGGTCGCCGCAGTCGAGCGGCTTGGTGCACGCGTCGTGCTCAGCGGCCGCTCAGTCGAGGAGTCGCTCGAGTTGGCCAAGGCGCGTGCTGGTGAGACAGGCGCCGCACTGATCCACCCGTTCGACGACCTCGACGTGATCGCCGGGCAGGGCACGCTCGGGCTCGAGCTGCTGCGCGATGTGCCAGAGCTCGCGCGCGTGGTCGTGCCCGTCGGCGGTGGCGGGCTCGCCAGCGGGATCGGGCTCGCGCTGCGCCGCGAGCGCCCCGACGTCGAGCTCATCGGCGTGCAGGCGAGCGCCTGCGCGACGCTCGTGCAAGCGCTGCGCGGCGGTGTTGATGCGGGCCCCGACGTGCCGAGCGCCGCAACGATCGCCGACGGGATCGCGCTGAAGCGACCAGGCAAGCTCACGCTGCCCCTGCTGCGCGAGCTGCTTTCGTCGGTCGAGACAGTCGATGAGGAGCAGATCGCTGACGCGATGGTGTTCCTCGCCGAACGCGCCAAGCTCGTCGCCGAGGGTGCCGGGGCAGTCGCCGTCGCTGCGCTGCTCGGCGGAGGGCTCCTGCCGTGCGCAGGGACGACCGTGGCGATCGTCTCCGGCGGCAACGTCGACAACGGGCTGCTCGCTTCGCTGCTGCGCCGGCACGAAACGGCCGCTGGCCGACGCGTGCGCGTGTTCACGCGCGTGCCCGACCGTCCTGGCGGTCTCGCCGAGCTGCTCGCGCTCGTCGCCGAAACGCGTGCCAACCTGCTGACGCTCGAGCACGTGCGCGAGGCTGTCTCGCTGAACGTGCGCGAGACGGGCGTCGAGCTGACGCTCGAGACGCGCGGGCCCGAGCACACCGAGGAGCTGCGCGGTGCGCTCGAGCGCGCAGGCTACGACGTCAGCCTGGAGTGATCGCTCCTAGCTCTCCTCGACGATCGTCGTCGGGTTCAGCGCCCAGCTCAGCGCGAAGTCGGCGACCTCCTCCCAGCCCGCCTGGCCGAGCGTGAAGTGCGAGCGCGCCGGATACTCCTTGAACGCGGTTATCGCCTTTGACTTGCTTTGCAGCTTTGCATTCGACTTCGTCACCGAGGCGGGCGCGATGTGGTCCTTGCCGCCCGCAATCAACAGCAGTGGGGCTCGCTCGTCGTTGTGGAAGTCGACCTTCGTCGCCGCGTGTGGGTTGAAGTTCGCGAGCGCCGCTTGAAACAGCAGCTTGCCCGGCCCGGGCACGGCATAGCGTTCATACACCTTCAAGCCCTCCTCCTCGCTCATCGTGTTCGTGAACGCGTAGTGGAACTGCTCCGCCGATGGCAGCTGTGCGCGGTGGTAGTTGGCAGGGTTTTTCAACGCGATGTTGCCGACGCGCAGCGTCGACAGCGGCAGCGTGAGGATGCCCCTGACTGGCGCCGAGTCGATCGCCACCCCAGCGAGACCTAGCTCGCGGTCGAGCAGCAGCTGCGTGATCGCCCCGCCGAAGGAGTGGCCCATGATGATCGGTGGCGCATCGAGCTTGCCGATGATCTCCGCATAGTGGTCGACGATTTCGGTCAGGCCGAGGTCGTCAAATGCAGAGTGGTCGGCGCGCAGCGCCTCGACGTCTCCCTCCAGGCCCGGCCAGGCCGGGGCGATCACCCCGTAGCCCTCGCCCGAGTAGCGCTCGATCCATTTCTCCCAGCTCAGCGGCGTGACCCATAGGCCGTGGATCAAGACGATCGTCGGCTTCGCGTCTGTGCTCATCGTTTCTCCGTTCTCTTGGCTCTGTCCTCGTTGGCTTGCCCGCGCGGTGCCCCGATCGATGCTTCGGTGGCTCGCGCCCCCGCCTGTCGAGCCTAGTCGCCCCGCGCGCCCGGTGGCGTTGCCGCCTCGTGTACGAGGGCAGCCGGCAGCGTCGCCATCTGCGCGAGCGTCTGCGCTTGGCCGTCGAGCGCGTAGCGCTCCGCGAGCGTGGACGGGTCCTCGTAGCCGAGCAGCACCTGCTCACCCTCCTGCCACACGAGCAGCCGCAGCGGCAGCTCGATCCCGACGCGCCGGTCACTTTGCATCAGGCCCGTTCCGCTGCGAGGGTTGCCGAAGACCAGCACGCGCTCAGGCTCCAGCTCGAGACCCGCCGCTTGGGCCCCTGCTGCGTGGTCGATGTCTGCAAACAGCGTCAGACCGCGCTGCTCGATCGCCGTCGTCAGCTTCGCGACCGTCTGCTCGAAGACCCCAGTGCTGTACGTGACGATCACGTGCAGCATTCTGACTCAGTCGAGCCCGCGCGAGTAGGCTGAGCTGGTGAACGCCTCTCCTCGCGCCGTGCACCACCTCAGGTGCGGCACGATGTGCCCGCACGGCGGCCGGCTCGTCAGCGGCGAGGGCAGCATCCGCGACGGTGCGCAGATCATCTGCCACTGCCTGTTGATCGAGGGCGCCGACGGGCTCGTGCTCGTGGACACCGGCTTCGGCCTCGACGACATGCGCAACACGCGCCAGCTCGGGCTGATCTTCGACACGCTGTTCCGTCCGCAGGCCCGTGAGTCCGAGACGGCGGTCGAACAGGTGCGCGCGCTCGGCTTCGACCCGCGCGACGTGCGACACATCGTCGCGACTCACCTCGACGTCGACCACGCCGGCGGGCTGCCCGACTTTCCGCAGGCGCACGTGCACGTGCTCGGAGCCGAGCTGAAGGCGGCGCTGCACCCGAATCTGCTCGAACGCGAGCGCTACGTCGCGGCGCACTGGGCGCACGGCCCGCGCTGGGTCGAGCACGAGGTCGCAGGCGACGAGTGGCTTGGTTTCGAGAGCGTGCAGATCCTGCCTGACAGCGACGCCGAGATCCTGATGGTCCCGCTGCTTGGACACACGCGCGGGCACACCGGCGTCGCGATCAAGCGAGACAGCGGTTGGTTGCTGCATTGCGGCGACGCCTTCTTCCACCGCGGCGAGCTGCAGACGCCGCCGAGCTGTCCGCCTGTGCTCAAAGCCTTCCAGAACGTCAACTCGGTGCAGAACGGCAAGCGCCGCCAGAACCAGGAGCGCCTACGCGAGCTCGCGCTGCGGGCCGCCGGTGAGGTCGAGCTGTTCAACTCGCACGACCCTGCCATGTTCGAACGGTTGCGCGCCGGCGCGAGCAACGACAACTGACGATCATCAGGCGCCGCCAGGCGCCCAACTCAAAAACTAGGAGTACATCGCGTCGATCGCGCCTGCGTACTTCTCCGCGATCGGCTTGCGCCTGAGCTTCATCGTCGGCGTCAGCTCGTCGCCTGAAGGCAGCCAGTCGCCCTCGACGATGTGGAACTTCTTCACCTGTTCCACTTTTGCCAGCTTCTCGTTCGCCGTGTCGACCCCCGCCTGCACGGCCGCACGCACGCGCTCGTCGCTCGCCAGCTCCTCCAGTGAGGTCTGCTCGATCCCCTGACCCTGCGCCCACATCGGGGCGAAGTCCGGGTCGAGCACGATCAGCGCCGTGTTGTACGGGCGCATGTCGCCGATGCAGCACGCTTGGCCGATCAGCGGCGAAGCCGTCTTCAACGTCGCCTCGATGTTCGCAGGCGACATGTTCTTGCCGCCTGCGCTGATGATCAGCTCCTTCTTGCGGTCGACGATCTTCAGGTAGCCGTCCTCGTCGAACTCGCCGATGTCGCCCGTGCGCAGCCAGCCGTCCTCGGTGAACGTCTCCTGCGTCTTCTCCGGCAGGTTGCGGTAGCCGAGCATCACCACATCCGACTTGATCAGCACCTCGCCGTCGGTGTCGAGCTTCAGCTCGACGCCCGGCGCCGCCGGACCGACCGTGCCGATCTTGATCTTCTCGCGCGGGTTGACCGAGCCGGCGCCGCAAGTCTCGCTCATGCCCCACAGCTCGGCCAGCGGTAGGCCGATCGCGTGGAAGAACTCGAGCACTTCGACCGGCGTCGGCGCCGCGCCGACGTTGATTGCCTCGACCTGGTCCAGCCCAAGCATCGTGCGCAGCCCCGCGAAGATCTCTGCGTCCGCACGAGCCACCTGCTCGGCCAGCTCCGCCGGGACCGGCTCCCCCGCCTGCTCGAGGCGCACCTTGCGCAAGCTCGCCGCCAGCGCCGCCTCCACCTTCTCGCGCTGCTCATCGGGCTGGGCCGCAGTCATCGTCTCCAGGCCGGCCTTCAGCTTCTCCCAGATGCGTGGCACCGCGAAGAACCAGCTCGGTTTCACTTCCGGCAGGTAGGAGAGCACTTGGCGAGGGTCGTCACAGCACGTGATCTGCAGGCCGAACACGATCGGCAGGTAGTGGTGCGCGTTGCGCTCCGCGACATGCGCCGCCGGCAGCCACGAGATCACGCGGCCGTCCTGCGGAAACTCGATCAGCTCGTCGAGTCCTTCGCACGCAGCCAGCAGGTTGCGATGGACCAGCTGCACGCCCTTCGGCGGCCCTGTTGTTCCAGACGTGTAGATCAGCGTGAGCACATCCGATCCCTGCAGCTGGGCGACTGAGGCCTCGACGTCGAAGTCTGGGTTCGAGCCCTCGACGTCGGCCAGCGCCAGCGTCCCCTCAGGCGCCTCGCCGTCGATCACGATCACGTGCTCGAGCCCTGGCGCTCCCGCGCGCGCCTGCAGGATCTGCGGCAGGTACTGCTGCTCGCAGATCAGCACCTTCGCTTCGGCGTCGTTCAGCAGGTACTCGATCTGCTCTGGCGAGTACGTGTTGTAGATCGAGAACGGCGTCGCCCCGAGCATCATCGCTGCGAGGTCACAGAGGTGAAACACGGGGCGGTTGGAGAGCATCAGCGCGACCGTCTGGGAGCGTTGCACGCCGAGCTTCGCCAAGCCACCTGCGAGCGCGTCGACGCGCTCGAGCAGCCGACCCCAAGTGATCGTGAAAGCGTCTTCCTTCGTGCGGATCGCGACCTCGTCAGCGCGTTCGGCGGCGGTCACGCGAAACGCCTGCGCCACTGTCTCTGCGTCGGCCGCCGGCGGGTGACCTGGACTCCCCATTTGTGTGACTGCGCCCTCCATCGCCTCTCCTCTGCTCACCCTGCTTCCCTGTTGTACCTCGCGTACATCAGCATACGCCGCGTGCGCTCCTCGATGAGGCTAGGAGGTGCGGTAGCGCTCGAGCGCTTCGCGGCGTGCCTCTGCGTGCTCGACGATCGGCTGCGGGTAGTCGCGCCCGATCGTGCAGCCGCATTCGCGTTGCACCTGCTCCGGCATCGTCCACGGCTCAGCCAGATAGCGCGCAGGGACGTTCGCGAGCTCTGGCACATAGCGGCGCACATAGCGCCCGTCGGGGTCGTGCGTTTCCATCTGGCGGGCCGGGTTGTAGATCCGTCGGAAGACAGGCTGCGGGTCGGTGCCGACCGACGCGATCCACTGCCAGTTGCCGTTGTTGTTCGCCTCGTCGCCGTCGACGAGCAGGCGCATGAAGTGACGCTCGCCCCAGCGCCAGTCGATGCCGAGATCCTTCGTCAAGAACGAGCCGACGACGAGCCGCGCGCGGTTGTGCATCCAGCCCTCCAGCTGCAGCTGGCGCATCCCCGCATCGACGAGTGGGTAGCCCGTATGCCCCTCGCACCAGCGCTCGAAGCTCCTCTTCGCCCGACTCCATTTGAGCGTGCCGCGGTAGCGCTCCTGGAACTCCGAGTGTGCGTTGCGCGGGAAGTGGAGCAGCACGTGGTGGTGGAAGTCGCGCCAGCACAGCTGGCGTGAGAATGCTTCGGCACCTGTCCCGCGTGGCAGTCGATGCTCTATCTCGCGCGGTGAGACGCAGCCGAAGTGCAGGTAGGGGGAGAGACGTGAGGTCGTCTCTTCGCCCAGCGCGTCACGGCCCTGGCCGTAGCCGCGTACGTCGTTCTCGAGGAAGCGCGTGAGCCGCTCGCGGCCGTGTGACTCGCCGCCGCGCGGCGGATCCTTGACCTCCTGCTGCAGACCCAGCGCTTGCAGCGAAGGGATGCGGCCCTTGCGCAGAGCGCTCGGCAGCGGCGGCAGCTCGCGCGGCGCGTCCAACGGATCGCGTCGTCGCTCGCTCTGCCACGTGCGGTGGAAAGGGGTGAAGATCGTGTACGGCCCTCCCGCTTTCGTGCGCAGCGCGCCGACTTCGTCGATCACGTTCAGTCCTGGATGTCCGTACAGCTGCACGCCTGCCTGCTCCAGTGCTTTGCGCACGTGCGCACCGCGAGCACGCGCGTAGGGCGTTGTCTCGCGCGTGAAGTGCAAAGCGCTCGCCGACGTTTCCCTGGCCAACTCGGCCAGCTCATGCGCTGCAGCTCCGTGGCGCACGACCAGGCCACCGCCTCGCTCCCGCAGCGCACCGTCCAGCTCGGTCACGCATTCGAGCATGAACTGCGTTCGCGGACCCGACGCGTGACGGCCGTGCAGCAGCGAGTCGTCGAAGCAGAACACCGGCACCACCCGCTCGTGTTCGGACAGCGCCGCTCGCAGTGCCGGATGGTCGTGCACGCGCAGGTCGCGGCGAAACCAGACGAGCGCTGTCAACGCGACGTCGCCTCGTCGTCGGTGCGCTCTGCCTGCGTCGCCCAGTCCGCGGCGGTCAGGCGGTAGAGCACGTGTGCGAGCAGCTGCTCGCGGCGAGCCAATGGGTGGATGAAGTCGTCCGCCTCATCGCGTCGCATGCCGATCCGCTCCATCACCGCCTGCGAGCGGACGTTCAGCTTCGTCGTCATCGAGACGATCTCCGTCAGGCCTGCCCGCTGGAAGCCGACGCGCAGCGCCGCCCGTCCAGCCTCGCTCGCGTAACCGTGCCCCCACGCCGAATGCGCCAGGCGCCAGCCGACCTCGACAGCCGGAGTGAAGTGCGCGTCGAACGCGACCCTGTTCAGGCCTGTCAGCCCAATCAGCTCGCCACTGCTCCGCAGCTCGAGCGCCCACAAGCCGTAGCCGTGCTGCTCGAAGTGACCCTCGATGCTGTCGATGTAGGCGTCGCTCTCAGCGCGCGTGAGCTTGCTTGGCAGCAGCTCCATCACGCGTGCGTCGGCGTTGATCGCCGCGAACGGCTCGCAGTCGCTCGTCCGCCAGCGGCGCAGCAGCAGACGCTCCGTCTCGAGCTCGACCATGTCACCGGTCTGCTGACTCGCGCTCAAGTCGCGAGCAGCGCGTTGCGCTGCAGGAAGTCGATCTGGTCGCCCACGACCCGCTGCGGCGCATCGGCGACGAACGCGCCGAAGTGATCGTACGGATAGCGATGCAGCTCGCTGTGCGGCGCGCGCTCAGCCAGCCGTTCAACGGCTTTGTTCGAGACCGAGACGTCCTGCTCGCCGAGCCCTACCCACAGTGGCGCATGCAGCCGCTGTGCGCGCGCGACAGGGCGGTGCAACGCGACCGTCAAGAAGACAGCCGGCGAGACCTCGTTGCGCCAAGGCGAGCCCTCTGGCACGATCGCGTGGAAGCCATCTGCCTCTCCAGGCAGCGTCATCGCCCCATGCGAGCCAGGCTGCGCTGTGACCGGTACGAGGTTGTGCCGTCCCAGCTGGTCGGCCAGCGCGCGAGGCACGAGCCACGCCGACTCGCGTGGGGGCGTCGTCAAGGCGCGCGCGAGCCCGTCGACCATCGGGCACAGCACCAACGTTGCCGCGATCCCCCGATCCTCGAGCGCTGTCTCGACCGCGTGCCCACCGCTGAACGAGAACCCCCACAGCACGATTCGCGCTGGATCGACCTCGTCCAGGCTGCGCGCGAAGGCGACCGCCGCGCGCCAGTCCTCGCGCTGCTCGCGCTTGCGAAAGCGCTGGCGTGGCTCGCCGCCAGAGTCGCCCAGGTGACGGTGGTCGAACACCAGCACTGCTGCGCCTGCATTGGCTAGGCGCTTCGCGTATGGCGGCAGGCCGTCGTGGCGCGTCAGCGAGAAGCCGTGTGCCATCACCACACAGCAGCTCGGCGTCCCGCTTGGTCTGTACAGCCAAGCCGCGCAGTGCGAGTCACCCGAGGCGAATGTCAGCTCATCCCGCTCGATTCATGCAGCCTACGCCCGTCGCACGGGCGAACGCCGCCTCGCTCGCGCGGCGGTTAGCATGGCGTGCATGATCGTCGTCACTGGGCGAATGAAGATCGCGCCCGAGAATCGTGAGCGCTACATCGAGGTCACGACCGAGATGTGTCGCCGTTCCCGCGAAGAGGATGGCTGCCACGGTTACCGCGTATACGCCGACCTCGAGCAGGACGATCGCTACGTGATCGTCGAGGAGTGGGCCGATGATGCTGCGCTGCAGCGCCACTTCGCAGAACCGCACACACGCCCGTTCTTGGCCGCTCTGTTTCCGCTGCTCGCCGAGCCCGCCGACGCGCTGTTCCACACCGTCGCCTCGACACAGCGACTCGACCCCGAGCGCGGCCTCGTCTCGCTCGACTGACGCGCGACAGACGTAGCGACGCACGCCCGTCCCGGCGACCTACTCCCCGATCTGTGCCACCCCGTTGACGTCGTCCCCGGCGATCAGCAAGAAGTCGTTGTCTGCGCCTGCCCGGCGCGCTTCCCGGTAGCTGCGGTATTCGTCCGACTCATAAAAATCATTCGCTGCCTCACGAGACGGCCACTCGATGATCAGCAGTATCTGCGGCGGTGCGAGCTCACCCTCGAACTGCTCGATCTGCGCAGTGCGCGCCAGGTAGCGTCCACCGCGGCGTTCGACCATCGGCGTCACGTCGCTGACGTAGTCGCGCACCCACGCTGGATCCTTCACGTCGAGTCGTGCCACCGCGTAGTGCTTCAAGCTGCTCTCCTCAATTGCTCGATCGCGAATACTAAGGCGATCCAACTGGCGTGACGCGCTGCTGATGGAGCTGCTCGCCGACGACGTGCGGCCATAGACTGGCGCGATGGAGTTCCAGACGATCGAAAGCGCCGGTCAGCCGTTCGTCGTCTCGCAGCAAGGCGACGGCCCGGACATCGTGCTCTTCCACGGCTTCCCCGACACGCCGCACTCCTACGCTGCGCTGCAGGACGAGTTGGTCAAGGCCGGCTGGCGCGTGACCGTGCCGTGGCTGCGCGGCTATCACCCCGCCACGATCGTGCCCGGCCGTCCTTACGACCCAGAGACGCTCGGCCGCGACGGCCTCGCGCTGCTCGATGCGATCGGTGCGCAGCAGGCTGTGCTCGTCGGTCACGACTGGGGTGCGCTCGTCTCCTACGTGCTCGCCGCGCTCGCCCCCGAACGCGTGCGCGGGCTCGTCACGATCGCGATCCCGCACCCGAGCCTGCTCGAGCGCTCGCCGGCATCGCTCTACCGCGCGCGCCACTTCCTCGCGCTGAAGCTGCCTTGGGCCGACGCGAGCACGCGCCGTGGCGACTTCGCCTACCTGGACACGCTGTACTCGCGGTGGGCGCCCAACTGGTCTGGTCCTGTCCGCGACGAGAGCCTTGCGCAGATCAAGCACGCGCTCGCCGATCCAGCGACGTTGAAGGGCGCGATCGACTACTACCGCGCGCTGCCACTCGGTGGCTCGAAGTTGCTGCAACGTCCTGTGGCAGTTCCCAATCT
>FTBE01000100.1_pt1 | contig 30499 bp, 30 predicted proteins | sample 1639291 | NCBI WGS metagenome assembly FTBE01 (sample SAMEA3914864, study PRJEB12502) | metagenome | biome: forest; material: soil | place: USA | collected 2012-03-12 | depth 0.3 m | reverse complement strand
GAACATCACGACCGTCACCGGCAGCGTCGCCAGGCCACTCTTCAGCGGCGAGTAGCCGCCGATCTGCTGCAAGAACAGCACGAGGAAGAAGAACAAGATCGCCAGCCCTGCATACATCGCAAACGTCTCGATGTTGCCCGCAGAGAAGTTACGCCGCCTGAACAGCACGAGCGGCAGCATCGGGTCCTTCGCGCGCGACTCGTAGAACGTGAATGCAGCGAGCAGCAGCAGCCCTGCGATTAGCGGCCCCGCCACCCCCGCATTCGACCAGCCCAGTCGCGGCTGCTCGATCAACGCAAACACCGGCCCGCCCAGGCCGAGCGCGCACAGCAGGGCTCCTGGATAGTCGACGTGCCTCCCACCACGCTCGCGCGGCGCGCTGCGCGGGATCGCCGCAAGAATCAGCCAGACGCACGCAGCCGCCAGCGGCACGTTGATCACGAAGATCCAGCGCCACGATGCGATCGCCAACAGCTCACCGCCAGCCAGCGGGCCGAGCACCCCAGCGATCGCCCCCCAAGCCGTCCACGTGCCAATCGCGCCTCCACGCTCTTCAGCAGGAAACGTGTTCACGATCACCGCCAATGAGCTCGGCACCAGCAGCGCGCCTGCAATCCCCTGCAGCGCCCGCGCCGCCACGAGCACGCCGATCGACGGCGAGATCGCGCACAGCGCTGACGCCAAGCCGAAGCCCGACACGCCAAGCGCAAACACCTTGCGCTCGCCATACAGATCGCCCAGCGAGCCGCCCACCAGGATCAGCGAGCCCAGCGTCAGCAGGTAGCCGTTGACCACCCATTGCTGCGCCGCCAAGCCGCCGCCCAGCGCACGCTGGATCGTCGGCAGCGCGACGTTGACCACCGTCCCGTCGAGCAGCGCGATCCCAGAGCCAAGGATGCACGCGACGAGCGTGATCCGCTTGACCATCGCCTCGCTTCTCAACGCCATCACAGCAACCGTAGTCGAACGTTTGCCGACGTTCACAACCTCGCAACCGGAATCGCTCTCAGCTCGGCGTACTTTGACCTTGATGGAGCGCGACGAGCCACAGCTGAGCGTCAAGCGCACAGCAACCAACTACTGGGTCGTCAACAGCGGCTCCAACCAAGTCGCCGGCGCCGTCACGCGCCAAGCAGCCGAAGCGGAGCGCGACCTGCTGCGCAGGCTGCGCGCGCGGACGGCAGAGATGCGCTCGAGCGCGCCCCTGCGGCCGCGCGTTGGCGGGCGCTCAGGGCAATAGCGTCATAAATCACAGGACGCGCCCTTGGGCGCTGCAGCGTGGCAGCGACTTTTGACAGCCGCGCCCAGATAACTTGCACCTATGAATGCCGGGGCATATGGGCTGATTGGTGCAGCTGTTGGTGGAGGAGCGTCGTTCTGGGGAACATGGATCGCCCAGAAAGCACAAGAGAAGCGAGAGACCTCGGCGCATGAACGGGAGAACCGTGAGCGATCGTTGATCGCAGCGAGGCTCGTGCTCGGTGATCTTGCCTGGGCAAAGACTCGTGTCAGCCAGGCGTTGGAGAACGCCAAGTACTGGTCCTCCAGATACGAATTGAGCGACGAGTCGTGGAACCAACATCGCGAGACGCTCGCCCTTTGCCTGACGAACCTCGACGATTGGTCAATCGTGCACGAGGGCTTTCGAGCAATCCGAGCGCTCAAGCTGCAGGCCAGCAAACGCCGATCGAGCGACCCTCAATCTCGCCCTGCGCTGAATGCCTGGGGAAGGACGCAGGCAAGTAGAGGACTGGCGAGCATCATCGATGCAATGCACGTGCTCGAACCAGTCGCCGGCCGACGAATGCACGACGAACCTGTCGCTGACGACGAATGAATCGATCGGGACGGCCGGATTCGAACCGGCGACCCCCTGCTCCCAAAGCAGGTGCGCTACCAGGCTGCGCCACGTCCCGTCGAACGCCTGAGTCTACCGCCACGTTTCGCGCGTTCTCTGCATCCAAGCCTGCAGCCGGGCACGCAGCAGCATGTCATTGACGGTCACAGTCAACAGACCGTGTCGCTCATCGCCACCAGAAGCGCTTGGCGCACGATCATCCCCCTCGGCATCAGAGCGCTTGCCGCCCGCCACATCGCGCACGCGAATCGCTCGCGGCTCCGCCCCGACAGCCTCGCTCCAGAAGTGGCGCAGGTCGGTCGAACTGTGCTCGCCGCTGCATTGCAGCGAGAGGAACGGCGCCTTGTCGGTCAAGCGCTTGATCCAGCGGCTCACCAAGCGCATCACCATCGGATCTGAGTTCGTCAGCGCCACGCGCGTCCGGTCACGCTGCTCACCCTGCATCAAGTAGACACAGACGAAGTCGCGGAACGTCGGTTGTGCGTCGAGTTCCGCAAACGACTCGAGCGCCTCCACATAGGCCGCCTCGCTGCTCATCGGCGAGACCTGGCTCAGCGCCGACGCAGGCTCATGCGATGCAGGCTCACGATCGCCTTTCGAACGCAGCGGCAAGTCGCGCACCCAGTAGTAGATCGTGCTCCGTGGGAGCGCCATCCGCAGCGCGAGCTCGTCGACCGTCAACTGCTGCTCGACGCGCAGCGAGCGGGCCATCTGGCGGAGGTAACGGGAGTGCGCCATACGAACATATGTTCGCATACTTCCAACCAGCGTGCATCGCCGACATGAAAACGCCATTTTTGGCTCTGAGACTGCGATCCAGAGATCGCCTAGCCTCTCCTCCCAAGCCGCTGCTAGCCTCCGCCACCGCTCATGGCAGACGTCCAACCGTTGCGCGCACTCCACTACGACCCGGCCGTCGCCGGCCCGCTCGCCGACGTTGTCGCCCCGCCGTATGACGTGATCGACTCAGATCAACGAGCCGCGCTCCTCGCGCGCTCGCCATTCAACGTCGTCGCCGTCGACCTGCCCCAAGGCGAGCCCGATCCGTATGCGGCCGCGCGCGAGCAGTTCACGAGCTGGCAAGCACAGGGGGCACTCGTGCGCGACGAGGAGCCGGCGCTATGGGCACACACGCAGGACTACACGGGCCCCGACGGGCAGCGGCGCACGCGGCGCGGCTTCTTCTGCCGAGTGCGGATCGAGGGCTACGGTCCTGGACGCGTGCGCCCGCACGAGCGCACCCACCCAGGACCGAAGGAGGATCGACTGCGCCTGACGCGCGCGACACAGGCGAACATCTCGCCGATCTTCTCGCTCTACTCGGACCCGACGAACGCTGCCTGGGCGGCGCTACAGCCTGCAACCGAACAGGCATCATATGGCGAAGTCACAGACGCCGACGACACGGTCCACCGTCTGTGGCGCGTGGCAGACCCGGACGCGATCGCCGCAGTGCAAGCCGCCACGCGCGATGCCGAGCTCCTGATCGCCGACGGTCACCACCGCTACGAGACGATGCAGGCCTACGCGGAAGAGGTCGAGGCCCAAGGCACGCCACCGAACGACGAGCATCGCTACATCCTGATGTGCCTCGTCGCGCTCGAGGACCCAGGCCTGACGGTCTTCCCGACGCACCGCCTCGTCAACAAGCTCGACGAGCAGCAGCGCGCTTCGCTCGCACAAGCCCTGCAGCGCGACTTCGAGATGAGCGAGGTGCCGCTCGCGGAGGTCGCCCCCGCGCCTGGCACAGGCCTGCTCGAACTGGGCTATGTGACGACCGACGACGAGCGCGCCTACCGCCTCGAGCTGAAGGACCAAAGCATCGCCGACGAGGCGCTGAGCGGCCATTCAGATGCTTACCGACACCTCGATACGGGCATCCTGGAGACATTGCTGCTGAAGGGAGCCCTCGGTTTGAGCGACGATGACATCTCGCACTTCAACGGCTTGTTCTATGCCCGCAGCACTGAGGAGGCGCTGGACGTCGTACGCACGGGCGAATACGACGCGGCCTTCCTGATGCGTCCGACACCCGTCGAGCAGGTCCGCGACGTCGCGGCAGAGGGCGAGAACATGCCGCCGAAGTCGACCTACTTCTTCCCTAAGCTGCTGACGGGGTTGCTGTTCAATCCCCTTTCCTAGGGCGATCTCGCAGTACCATGTAAACAAGGTTTTCTGGGAGTCCTCGAAAGGAGCGAAATGGGTGGATCGGACGGGCTGACACGGATGAAGGCCACCGCGCGGCGCGACGGCGGGGGCTTCAAGCACACCGTCTCGGTATGTGACCATCAGCTGACGGTCGACGAGCCGCTGCACGCCGGAGGACAGGACGCCGGTCCAAGCCCCCAAGAGCTGCTCGCCGTGAGCCTCGCTTCGTGTACGGCGATCACGATGGAGATGTACGCCGCACGCAAGGGCTGGGATATCGGGCACGTCGAGGTCGACGTCGAGTACAGCCCGGCCGAACGGGGTTGTCCGACGAAGTTCGAGCTGGTCACGCGACTGCCGGACGACCTGCCCGAGGACCAGGTCGAACGCCTACGGGTGATCGCCGCGAAGTGTCCTGTGCATCGCGTGCTCGACGGCGAGGTCATGTTCTTGGAGCGCCTCGAGCGCGTCCACATGGCCGCCTGAGCCGGTAGTCCCGTAGTCTCGCCTCGCTTGTCTGGAGGCTCCCCCAATCCCAACACCGGTCCCGACCCGATCAGCCCAAGCTGGCTGAACGCAAGGGATCCCTCACAACAGACGCCGGCGGCTGTGCTCGTGCCGCTGTTCCTGCCCTCGCCACAGGCGTCCCCTTCGGTCGTGCTGACGCGGCGTCGTGCCGATCTGCGCCGCCACGCGGGCGAGATCTCTTTTCCTGGCGGGCGCAGCGACCCGCAGGATGCAGACCTGAACGAGACAGCGCTGCGCGAGGCGGAAGAGGAGATTGGCCTGCCACGCGCGCTCGTCGAGCCGCTGGGCGAGCTGCCGGCGATCTCTACGTTCGCGACCAACTACCTGATCCACCCGTTCGTCGGGCTGATTCCACAGGGACAGAGCTGGCAGGTCTCGCCACGCGAGGTGGACGCAGTGCTCGAGCTGCCGCTCACGGACATCAGCGCGAGCCGCACGCGCACTGAGATCGAACGGCGCGGCTTCAAGTTCGAGGTGGACGCGTACATCCTCGAGGGCCACTTGATCTGGGGCGCGACGTTCCGGATCTTGGAGGATCTGCTCGAGCAGCTGCAGGCGGACGCCTTTGAGGACGCCCGCCTGCGCTTGCCGGCTTGAAGCCGTGAGCCTGCTGGGCTCGGACGGCTGAGCGCTCAGCTCAGCTCGGCTGCGGCACGATGCGGATGTAGGGCTTGGGCTCCTCCCATCCGTCTGGGTAGGCCTCTTTGGCCTGGTCGTTGGAGACTGAGCCGGCAATGATGACCTTCTCGCCTTGCTTCCAGTTCACAGGCGTGGCGACCTTGTGCTTGGCGGTCAGCTGCAGCGAGTCGATCACGCGCAGCACCTCGTCGAAGTTGCGCCCTGTCGTCATCGGGTAGACGAGCACCAGTTTGAGCGTCTTGTCTGGGGCGATCACGAACACGTTGCGCACCGTCTGGTTGTCGACAGGCGTGCGACCGGCTGCGTCGCCTGAGGTCTCGGCGGGGAGCATCCCGTAGAGCTTCGAGACGTTGTAGTCGTCGTCGCTGATGATCGGGTAGTTGGGAGCAGCACCCTGCGTCTCCTCGATGTCTTTCGCCCACTTCTCGTGATTGTCGAGCGCGTCGACTGACAGGCCGATGATCTTCACGCCGCGCTTGTCGAACTCTGGCTTGGCGTTGGCCATGTAGCCGAGCTCTGTGGTGCAGACGGGGGTGAAGTCCTTGGGGTGGGAGAACAGCACGGCCCACGAGTCGCCGATCCAGTCGTGGAATTTGATCGGGCCCTCGGTGGTGTTGGCCTCGAAGTCAGGGACTACGTCGCCAAGTTTCAGCGTCATCTATGTGTCCTTTCTGAAAGGAAGCCGTCGCGGAATTCCGGGGAGCTGGAACGGACCTCGTGCTAAATCCTGATCGGCTTTACGGTTATTGATCAGGATAGCGGACGAGCCGCTCTCACTTGGCGTCGTGCCTGGCGCGCTGGGGCGTTGCGCTCAGGTCTCAGGCGTCCAGCCGGAGAGCTCTGAGAAGACGTTTGCGCCGGCGTCGGGCAGCGATGCACGCGAGACCGACTCGCGGCGTGGAAGGAGCGCGCCTGCAGCCATGCAGAGCGCCCCGATCAGCGCCAGCCAAGCGCCCTCACGCAGCGACAGCGAGAGCAGTTCGCCGGCTGCAGGCGCAGGCTTGTCGAGCATGCGAAAGACGACGCAGGCAGCGGCGACGAGCCCGAGCAGCGCGAGCGGACCGCGGTTGGCCTCGGACGAGGCTGCGGCGGGGCCGACGAGCGCGAGCAAGGAGATCAGGATGCCGAGACCGGCAATGATCAGCAACACGACGTTGAGCGTGCTGAGCGCTTGATGGGCGCTGAGCGCGAACAGTTCGTGACCGGCCAAGCCGGCAAATCCAGACTGCAAGGCGCTGAGATGGCTTTGCAGCGCGGCATTCCCGTACTGCGAAGCGAACTGTTCACCAGCCTGCTGGGCAACAGCGATGCTGTGCTCGGTGAAGCTGACGCCATACCACGGCAGGAACACGGCGACAGCGAGCACGATCGCGCCGAGCACTGACAGCGCCGGCCCATACGTAGAGCGCGATTCCCCCATCGTGCACGAAGCATCGACAGGTGCAACGGAATGCTTGATTGTCGGCGATCGAACTCAACGGGCGGCGAGCAAGCTTGCGACTGCGCGAACGGCCTCGTCGACCCACCCCTGCCCGTCGGTCATCCCGTCTGCCCCACTGCCGCCGCGCAGCACGGCTGCCGGTATCGCGTTGAGCGCGGTCAGCGAGTCGAAGATCTGCTCTCCCGCTGCAAGCGCGTCGGGAGTGACGATCCCCCCAGGAGAGGAATCGCTCCCCCCTGGCGACGAATCGGCTGGGGGCGTGGCGTCGTAGATCAGCCCACGCACGGTCGTGTCGATCGCTTGGGAGAGAAAGAACTCGAGCCGCGATCCGTGCAGCGCGGCGACCTGCTCGGGCTCGCCGTGCGCTTGCGCGAGCATCCAGCAGGCAACGGTCACGTTCTCGAGCGCGCCGCGCAGGGTGGCGAGACGGTCTGGCGTGCCGATCCAGCACTCGGCGCCGACGGCCTCGATCGCGCCACGACCGTCCTCGCTCCGCGTCGTCGCGCGCACGGCATGTCCCTCCCCGACCATCTGCTCGGCGAAGCTTCTGCCACGGCAGCCGCCGCCGACGATCAGGATCCGCGCCACGGCGCGCCATCTTAGGGAGCGCTCTCGCCTATGATCGCCGCCGGGTCTCGATCGGCGAGACCTGGGCCTGGAACCGAGCCCTGTGTCGCGGCGCGCGCCGTGCGAGGATTGAGACAGATGACGGAGAACGACTCAGACACCCCTGCAACAGACGACGTTGTGACGATGGACAAGATCGTGGCGCTGTGCAAGCGCCGCGGCTTCGTCTTCCCGTCGTCTGAGATATACGGCGGCGTCGGCTCGACGTACGACTTCGGCCACTACGGCGTGCTGCTGAAGGCGAACGTGAAGAACGAGTGGTGGCGAGCGATGATCACGGAGCGCGACGACATCGTGGCGATCGACTCAGCGATCTTGCAGCACCCGCGAGTGTGGGAGGCGTCGGGCCACCTCGAAGGCTTCACGGACCCGCTCGTCGACTGCAAGACGTGCGGCAAGCGCTACCGCGCTGACCACTTGCAGGAGCTCGAGTGCGGGCGCAAACCGTCGAAGCACCCAGGCGAAGCGGAGGAGTGCGAGCTGACGGATGCGCGCGACTTCAACTTGATGTTCGAGACGACGATCGGGCCGGTGAAGGAGTCGGGCTCGGTCGCGTACTTGCGCCCGGAGACGGCGCAGGGCATCTTCATCAACTTCAAGAACGTCTTGCAGTTCGCGCGCAAGAAGCCGCCGTTTGGGATCGCGCAGGTGGGCAAGTCGTTCCGCAACGAGATCACGCCTGGCAACTTCATCTTCCGCACGCGCGAGTTCGAGCAGATGGAGATGGAGTTCTTCGTCCCGCCAGAGGAATCGCAGCACTGGTTCGAGCACTGGCTCGCGGAGCGCGAGCTGTGGTACACGAAGCTGGGCATCCGCCCTGACCACCTGAGGCTGCGCGCGCACGACCAAGACGAGCTCTCGCACTACTCATCGGGCACGAGCGACGTCGAATACCTCTTCCCCATCGGCTGGTCAGAGCTCGAGGGGATCGCCAACCGCGGCGACTTCGACCTCACGCGCCACGCTGAGTTCTCGGGCGAGAAGCTCGAGTACTTCGACCAGCAGAGCGGGCAGCGCTACGTGCCGCACGTGATCGAGCCGGCAGCGGGCGCGGACCGCGCGACGCTGGCGTTCCTCGTGGACTCATACGATGAGGAAGTCGTCACGGGCGAGGGCGCAGGCGAGGGCGAGCTGCGCACGGTGCTCAGGCTGCACCCGCGCTTGGCGCCGGTGAAGACGGCGATCTTGCCGCTGCTGCGCAAGGAAGGCCAGCCGGAGCTGGCGCAGGAGGTGCACCGCGCGGTGCGCGGCGTCGTGCAGGCTGAGTACGACGAGGGCGGCTCGATCGGCAAGCGCTATCGCCGCCAAGACGAGATCGGCACGCCGTTCTGCTTGACGGTCGATCACCAGAGCGTCAGTGACCGCACGGTCACGCTGAGGGATCGCGACTCGCTTGCGCAGGAGCGCATTCCGATCGAGGGGATCGCGCAGGAGATAGAGCGGCGGGTGACAGCGCCGTGGACGACGCCAAAGCTAACTGGAGAGGAATGAGATGGACTTCGAACTGAGCGACGAGCAGCGCCTGATCAAGCAGACGGCGCGCGAGTTCACGGACAACGAGATCGTGCTGCAGTCGCGCGAAAACGCGCGCAACCACCACTTCGACGTCGACTTGGTGAAGAAGATCGCGGCGCAGGGCTACCTTGGCGCGATCGTCCCGGCGGAGTACGGCGGCGCGGGCCTCGACTACCTCTCGTACGGCTTGATCGTCGAGGAGATCGGCCGCGGCGACTCGGCGATCCGCACGGTGATCAGCGTGCAGACATCGCTCGTCTGCTCGGGCATCCTCAAGTGGGGCACTGAGGAGCAGAAGCAGAAGTACCTGCCGAAGCTGTGCTCGGGCGAGTGGCTCGGCTGCTTCGGCCTGACTGAGCCGGACACGGGCTCGGACGCGGCGAACCAGAAGACGCGCGCGAAGAAGGTCGACGGCGGCTGGGTGATCAACGGCGCGAAGATGTGGATCTCGATGGCGAACTACGCGAAGGTGGCGCTGATCTTCGCGCAGACGGATCCGGAGCTCGGCCACAAAGGACTGGCGTGCTTCATCGTCGACACGGACCAGCCGGGCTTCAAAGCGCAGACGATCGAGCACAAGATGGGCTTGCACGCGTCGGACACGGCTTCGATCGCGCTGGAAGACGTCGAGGTCTCTGACGAGGACGTGCTCGGCGAGGTCGGCCAGGGCTTCAAAGTGGCGATGTCGAACCTCGACTCGGGTCGCTACTCGGTGGCGGCAGGCTGCGTGGGCATCTGCCAGGGCTGCGTCGAGGAGTCGGTCAGCTACGCGAAGGAGCGCGAACAGTTCAACCGCCCGATCGCGAGCTTCCAGCTCGTGCAGGCGATGATCGCTGACATGACGGTGAAGACGGAGGCGTCGCGGATGCTCGTGTGGCGCGCGGGCTGGCTGAAGGATCAGGGCAGGAAGAACACGCTGGAGACGTCGATCGCGAAGCTGCACGCGACGGAGGCGTCGCTGGAGTGCGCGAACATGGCGATCCAGATCCACGGCGGCGCGGGCTACGTCGACGACCACCCGGTCGAGCGCTACTTCAGAGACGCGCGCGTAACGACCCTGTACGAGGGCACGTCGCAGATCCAGAAACTGATCATCGGTCGTGAAATGACGGGCATCGGCGCGCTCGTTCCTGCGTAGACAGTCGTGTCTTCACAACAGCAGGCAGGAGATGATGAGAGGGTCGGCTCCGCCGACCTGGATGGCCGCGCAGCTGCAGTTATTGGGGTGCTCGGCGCGGGCACGATGGGCTCTGGGATCGCCCAGCTGGCAGCGCGCGCTGGCGCACGCACGCTGCTGCACGACCCGATCGCGGAGGCGCTCGAGAAAGGGCTCGAGCGCGCGCGCGATGGGCTGCGCAAAGAAGCGGCGAAGGGTCGCATCTCGGAAGAGGAAGCGGAGCAGGGCGCGGAGCGCCTGCAGTCGGTCGACTCGCTGGACGCGCTGGCGCCGTGCGAGCTCGTGATCGAGGCGGCGCCGGAGCGGATCGAGCTCAAGCACGAGCTGTACGCGCGGCTGTCGGAGATCGTCGGCGAGGAGTGCGTGCTGGCGAGCAACACGTCATCGCTGCTCGTGACGGCACTTGGGCCTGCAGCGAGTCATCCGGAGCGCGTCGTGGGGATGCACTTCTTCAACCCAGCACCGCTGATGAAGCTACTCGAGGTGGTCGCTGGCGAGCAGTCCTCAGAGCGCGCGCTCGCAGTCGCCCACGCGACGGGTGAGGCGATGGGCAAGACGGTGATCCGCGCGAGCGACGGGCCGGGATTCCTCGTCAACCGCTGCAACCGCCCGTTTGGCCTGGAGTCGCTGCGCCTGCTGCAGGAGCGGATCGCGGACGTCGAGACGATCGATCGCATCTGCCGCATGGAGGGCAACTTTCGCATGGGGCCGTTCGAGCTGATGGACCTCGTGGGCGTCGACGTGGGCTTTGAGATCTCGAAGAGCTTCTACGCGCAGAGCTTCGGCGAGCCGCGCTGGCGACCGTCGATGATCGCGGAGCGCTACGTGGCGGCAGGGCTGCACGGACGCAAGTCGGGGCGCGGGTACTACGCCTACCCGGCAGAGCGCCCAGCGGCCGGCGCTGGTCCAGGCCATCGCCCGGCCGACCCGGAGGCGCTCGCGCCTGCGCCGCTGCAGGGAGGCGAGGGCGTCGTCGTCATCGCGGGCCACGGCGCAGTCGCACAGGAGCTGCGCGAGGCTGCAGGGGCGGCGGGCTACGAGGTGCGCTCGCCGCTCGATTCGACGGGCGGCGTGCTGCCGGCGCTGATCGTCGAATGCGATCGCACGCCGAGCTCGCCGAGCGATGTCGCTGTCGCACGCGCAGCAGCGGGCGAGCCGGACAGGCACGAGACTTCGCAGGGCGGCGCACACCTGGTGCTCTGCCAGGCGGGCTCGCTCGGCGCGCTCGACCCGCACGGCAGCGCGGTTGGCTTCCACGTGCTCGGCCCGCTGGCGCAGGCGAACCTCGTCGAGCTGACGCGCAACGAGGGCTCATCGCCGGTCGCGGCGGCGCGCGCGGAGCGCTTCTTTGCGGCGCTCGGCAAGCACGTGACGTGGGTCGGCGACGCACCAGGCCTCGTGCTGGGACGAATCGTCTGCCAGGTGATCAACGAGTGCGCGTTCGCGCTCGGCGAAGGCGTGGGCGACGAGCGCGACATCGACACGGGCATGGTGCTCGGGCTGAGCTATCCGCGTGGCCCATTCGACTGGGCCGACGCGATCGGGCTCGACCGCGTGCTCGAGATCCTGCAGGCGCTGCAGGCAGAGTACGGCGAGGAGCGCTACCGCCCAGCGCCGGCGCTGCGACGACTCGTGCAGGCTGGTCGCCTCGGCAAGGCGACAGGAGCAGGCTTCTTCGAGTACGACGGCGCAAGCTGAGCGCGACGTCTCACGTTCGCGTGGCGACGTCCGTTATGCGGGGGTGAGCGCGACGGCAACTGCACAGGCGACGGCAAGGACAGGTGCGACGGCGGCGACGGCGCATGGACTTCCCCCATTCCAACGCTTCCTCGACGAGCAGCGCGACGTCGTCTGGCGCTACCTGCTCAGCAGAGTTGGCGCGGCGGAAGCGGAGGACTGCTTTCAGGAGACGTTCATCGCGGCGATGCGCGCGTACCCGCGACTGCGCCCGAACTCAAACGTGCGCGCGTGGGTGCTGACGATCGCGCAGAACAAGGCGCTTGATGCACACCGCGCGCGAGGACGTCGGGCAGAGCCGGCGGCCGAGCCTGCGGAGCTCGCGGAGGCGAGCGGCCGCGAGGACGGAGCGGCGCCGAGCGCGCAGGATGAGCTGCTGGCGCGCGAGGAGGCGCTGTGGCAGGCGGTGGCCGAGCTGCCTGAGCGCCAGCGCTCGGCAGTCACGCTGCGCTACCTCGCCGATCTGCCACACCGCGAGATCGCAGCGGCGATCGGCTGCTCACCAGAGGCAGCGCGCAGCTCGCTGCACGAGGGGCTGGGCAAGTTGAGAAAGGTGGTCGAGCAATGAGCGGGCAGAACAACAGCAAGTCGCCTGAGGTGCGTATCGAGGAGCTGCTGCGACGCGGCCCAGTGCACGCGCGCGACGATCAGCCCGGGAAGGCGACGGAGGCGGCGCTCACGGCGGCAACGAGACTGAGTGATCGGCTGGCGGCAGAGGGCCTGGCGGACGTCAGCTACGCACAGGCCGACTCGCCGTTCGGCACGCTGCTGGTGGCGGCAACGAAGCGTGGGCTCGTCAAGCTGGCGTTTCCAGAGGAGGAGGAGGACGGCGTGCTCGCAGAGATCGCGCTGCGCATCTCGCCGCGGATCGTGCAGGCGCCGGCGCAGCTCGATCGGACGCGGCGCGAGCTCGAGCAGTACTTCGACGGGCGCAGGCGAGGCTTCGAGCTGGCGCTCGACTGGACGCTCGTCGGCCCGTTCGGCCGGCGCGTGCTGGGCGCGACAGCGGCGATCCCTTACGGCGGCGTGCTCACATATGCGGAGATCGCCGCCGAGGCGGGCAGCCCGCGCGGCTCGCGTGCAGCGGGCAATGCGCTCGGCGCGAACCCACTGCCGATCGTCGTCCCCTGCCACCGCGTGCTGCGCAGCGGCGGCGCGCTCGGCGGCTACGCGGGCGGGCCAGAGCGCAAGCAGTTCCTACTCGAACTCGAGGGCGCGCTCTAAGAGGCGTCGGCCGCCGCGGCCTCTGCAGCCACAGCAGGCGCGGCCCACTGCGCCTCTGCGAGATCCCCATCGGGCATTCCGGCAGGCGTCGGCACCTCTGGGGTGTCGCGCAGGTACCACTCGGCGTCGAGCGCGGCCTCACAGCCAGATGCAGCAGCGGTGATCGCCTGGCGGTACGTGTGGTCGACGAGGTCGCCCGCCGCGAACACGCCGGGTCGGTTGGTCCTGGTGGACTTGCCGTCGGTCTTGACGTAGCCCTCGTCGTCGACGTCGATCTGTCCGCCGACGATGCTCGACTGCGGCTCGTGGCCGATCGCGATGAAAGCGCCTGACACGGGCAGGTCGCGCAGCTCACCGGTCTCGGTGTTCTTCAGCCGGGCGTGGCCTAGCGCGCCGTTCTCACCGGCGACGAACTCGTCGACTGTGTAAGGCGTGAGCAGTTCGATGTTCTCCTGCGCGCGAGCGCGCTCGAGCATGATCTTCGAGGCGCGGAAGTCGGCGCGGCGGTGCACGATCGTCACCTTCGAGGCGAACTTGGAGAGGAAGATCGCCTCCTCCATCGCCGAGTCGCCGCCGCCGACGATCACGGTCTCAGCGCCGTTGAAGAAAGCTGCGTCACACGTCGCGCAGTAGCTGACGCCACGGCCTGAGAGCTCGTCCTCACCTGGCACGCACAGTTTCTTGTGCTCTGCGCCCATCGCGAGCACGACGGTGCGCGCTCGGTACTCAGTGTCTCCGACCCATACGCTGTGGATCCCACCTGGCTCGGACGCGAGCTCGACGCGGTCGACATCCTCAGTCTCCAGCCGCGCGCCGAAACGCTCGGCCTGGTCGCGGAACTTCTGCATGATCTCAGGACCCATGATCCCTTCGGGGAAGCCGGGGAAGTTCTCGACGTCGGTCGTCTGCTGCAGCAAGCCACCCCAAGCGAAGCCCTCGAACACGAGCGGGCTCAGGTTGGCCCGTGCCGTATACAGCGCGGCGGTATAGCCAGCGGGACCGCTGCCGATGATGATCACGTTCTCGACGTCGCTCATCTCATCTCCTATCAGTACTTCACTAAGTAAAGTATAGCGCCGTTGCTGGGCTTTGCAAGCCGATCACCGCGCGCTGAGCGCACCGGCGGTTTCGACTGAGCCACCATGCGCGGCCGGGCCATCGAGCTCTTCACGCCACTGCGCGACCTTGCGTCGCAGTTGCAGATAGGCGATCGCCCCAGGCAACGTCGGTAGCCAGAACGAAATCGCACGATAGGAGATCACGGCGAGCACGGACAGGTTGAAGTCGACGCCGAACGCGGCAAAGGCGCCGATCATGCCCCCTTCGACGCCGCCGAGACCGCCGGGCAGCGGCAGCAGGTTGCCGAGCGTGCCGATGAAGTAGGACATCCAGATCACGGTGAACGGCGGCGCTGAGCCAAAAGCGTGGAACATCGCCCACAGCACGCTGATGTCAAAGCCCCACCAGGCGATCGCGCCGAGCAGGCCTGGATTGCGTTCGCGCACGAGGTCGATCGCGGTGCGCACGCCGCTGGCGGCGAGCGCTGGCGCGGTGGCTGCTTTGGCGAGCCAGTGCGCGAAGCGACCTTGACCGGCTGCCCGCCGCTCCAGCCGCCGCTCAACGTCACCGGGGAGCGCGGCGACAGCGCCGGCAACGGCCAGCAGCAGCGCTGCGACGATCGCCGGCACGAACGTGATCGCAAACGAGCCGCCACCAGGAAACAGCCCGGTGCCGAGGCCAACGCCGTCGATCAGCAGCGAGGCGGCGTAGACGAAGTACAAGAGCACTGTGAAAGCGACCATGCGGCAGGCGACGATGCGCGGCTCCATGCCAGAGCGACGCAGCGCCCAAGCGGTCAGCGCGATGCCGCCGGCACCGGCGGCTGCGAACAGCCGCGTCGCGGCGAGGCCGGCCATCGTGATGTCGTAGCTCTCAGGCCAGCCGATGCGGCCGTGGCCGCGGATGAAGACGGCGCGAAACAAGACGACATACCCGCCGAACGACAGCAGCTCGAGCACGACGCCGATCGCGATCCACCAGCTGTCGCCCCGCTCGATCCGATGAACGGTCGTGCCGACGCCGGTCAGCTTGGGCAGCACGAAGTAGAAGAACGCGACGATCGTCAGGACGAACAGGCCGAGCGCGATCGCGCGCCTGCGCGTGAACACGACGCGAGGCATCTCATCGTCGCTGCCTGCGCCGCCTCTCGCTTCGCCCTGCTCCTCGACCACTGTCCCCGCCTCCACGGGCTCCTCCTCGTCGACGTCCGGGTCGCTGAGCTCGTCGTTCACGCCGTCACTCTGCCTCCCTCGTGCGCAAGCGCCTCGAGCGCCTCGACAGCCCGCGCGAAGCGACCGACGAGCGGTGCGGCACGCGGCCCGAAGCGCCGAACCACTCCGGTCAGCGCTGCGCCGGCAAGCAGGTCGACAACGTAGTGCTCACCGAGATAGACGAGCGCGAAGCCGAGCGTGATCGTGTAGCCGAAGCCGAGCGCACCCGCGAGCGGCCCCACCTCTGCGAGCAGAAGCGCGGCCATCAGGGATGTGGCGAAGTGGAGCGACGGCATCGCAGCAAGGGGATTTCCCCCGAGAACACTGTAGAGCGGGCCCCAGCCGTCACGCCAGAAGTGCTCGCCGTACTCGACCATCATGCGCCGCACTTCGGTGCTGCCGCCAGTCTCGTCGGTGTCGCCCTCGGCGTACCACGGCGGCGCGGTCGGCACGACCCAGTAGAAGCTCGCGCCGAGGTTGAACACGGCGTACGTCATCGCCGCCGTGCGCGGGAAGCGCGCGGGATGGCGCAGCAGCACAAAGGCAACGGTCCCGTGGGGAACCATGAACCAGACCCAGTGCGCCCATACGAGCACGCGATCGAGCGCACGCCATTCGGGGCCGTCGACGCCGCTACGCGCGAGCGCACGCTGCAAGCGCACGTTCGGCAGCTCGCCGAGGCCGAGTACACGATCGGCGACGATCGGATAGCGGAAGTGCGTGCGCCGCTCTTGCGCGCGAGGATCGTCGTGCGGTGACTTGTAGGCGGCGAGATAGGCCCACATCTGCAGCCCGCAGACAGCCACATCACGTGCACGCGAGCGGCGCATCGCCACGCTCAGGCCGACAGGCGCGGCATAGGAGATCGTCTGCAAAGCGAGCTTTGGCGCTTGCACTCGCTTGCGCAGAAGCGGGGCTGCAATTCCGGCCGCGACCACCGCCCAAGCGGTTGCCCTGATCGCGCTCGAGCGCCGCACCGCGCCGAGTATATGACCGCAGTCGGCCACACGGACAACGGCCTGAGCGTCCAGCAGGTGTCCAGCTTGCCTCTGTCGTATGGAATCATCGACAGGAAGGCTCCACCGTTGGCAAGCGCGGGTCGGAGGAAGAACATGCGGGTGGCAAAAAAACACGGGCTGCACGGGCTGGCGCTCGCATTGGCGTTTGCGCTCACGCCGGCAGTCGTGCCGGCGCCGGCGTCGGCGATCTCGCTCGAAGTCCCGCACGTGCTCGGTATCCACATCGAAACGCCGCCGCTGCCTGTCGAAGTGAAAGTCCCGACGATCGAAGTTCCAGGTGTCGTCAAGGTGCAGACGTCATCGTCTTCGTCCCAGGGTGGCGAAGCTCCGACGAACCCTGTCGAAGTCAAAGTCAACGTCCCGACAACGCCGACGGTCGGCTCGACGCCAGAAGTCCCGTCGACGCCGACGACAGGCACGACGCTGCCTGAACTGCCAAAGCAGACGGCGTCGTCGGGCGGGGAATCGACGGGCTCGGAAAAACGGACAACGGCAAGCGCCGCATCGACCACGGGCACGAGCGGCGGCGGTCAGGCAACACCGACGGCGGCAGCCACCCCGACGAACAGCTCGACTGCGACACGCGTACAGGCAGCTGAATCGCCGCTCGAGCGCCGCGCAAAGCGATCGGCGCGGCGCAGGTCGGCGGGCGCCGAAGGAGATGCTCGCACGGCTGGCGCCACAGCCACGACAACGCCTGTCGGCAGCTCGCCGGCACCGACTGCGGCGCGCGCTCATACGCCTTCCGGCCAGGCGCACAAGGCCTCCTCTTCGAGCGACCCGCTCACGTCGATCGGGCGTCAAATCCCGCTGCCGCTGCCGGTGCCCGACTGGAGCAAGCCGATCATCCTGCTGCTGCTCCTGCTGGCGATCTTCTTCGGCGCCCGCTCGCAACTGGCGGCTGTGCGCGCCCGGCGGCTGGAGCGCCAGCGCGCAGAGTTGCTCTCAGACGTCGACGAAATGCAGGCGGCACTCGTGCCGCAGATCCCGCAGCTTCTGGGCGGGCTGTCGGTCTCGGTGGCGTACAGGCCGGCCGACGGACCGGCTGCAGGCGGCGATTTCTACGACCTGTTCACGCTTGGCCCGGACAAGGTGGCAATCGTGCTCGGCGACGTCGCAGGGCACGGGCGCGGCGCGCTGCAGCAGGCGGCACTGACCCGTTACACGCTGCGCGCCTATCTGCAGGCAGGGCTCGAGCCGCGCGCGGCGCTCGCGCTCGCTGGCTCCGTCCTGGCAGAGCCAGGCGACAGGCAGTTTGCGACGGTCGTCGTCGCGATCCACGACAGCGCTGCGGGCACGCTGACGTATGCAAGCGCAGGCCACCCGCCACCGATCGCGAGCGGTTTCGAGACGCCAGAGCCGCTGACGATCTGCTGCTCGGCGCCGCTCTGCTGCGACTTGCCGACGGGCCGCAGACAGACGACGATCCCACTGCCTGCGAACGGCAGCGTGTGCTTCTTCAGCGATGGACTGCTCGAGGCACGCGTCGAGGACGGCGAGCTGCTCGGTCGCGAGCACCTGATCGAGCTCGTCGACGCACCTGGAGCCACTGCCACGGCGTCAGCGCTGCTCGAGCGTGTCCGTGACGTCGCGACAGCGACGCCTGACGACATGTGTGCGTGCATCGTCTCCCCCGCTGCGCACACGCCGACGCACGCTGACACGGTCGAGGAGCTCGAAGTGGACGCGCAGACACTGAGCACCCCGCGTGTGCGCTTGTTCTTGGAGGCCTGCGGTCTATCTGCATCGGCTGCTGCTGCGCTGCTGGCGCAGGCAGACAAGATCGTCGAGGTCGACAGCGCTGCTTTGCTGCGAATCGCGCACCCGCAGTCAGACAAGGCACGGGCGACAGCGCACATTGGCTCGTCGGCACCTGCGTGGGCGAGCACTGAGAGCGCAAGCGGCAGCGAGACCCAGACTCTCCGCCTTGCGCTGCCAAGCAGTCGCTGACGGACTGCGCCGCCGCACGATGCGGCCAACGCCCATGAGGCGACAGGCGCTCAGAGCGTGGCTGCGCGCGCGAGTGCGTGTGCTGTGGCCGCCTGCACGAGTCCACCGATCACAGGGCTTGCTGGATCGGCCTCTGGGTGCCACTGCACGCCGAGCACAAAGCTGCGCTCGGGCAGCTCGATCGCCTCGACGAGCCCGTCGACAGTCGCTGTGGCGCTGACGCACAGGCCGTCGCCGACACGATCGACTCCTTGGTGGTGATGGGACTTCGTGTCGTGACGCGCTGCGCCGATCACGCGCATGGCAAGCGTCCCGTCGAGCAGCTCGACCTCGTGATCGGAGCCGTCGAATGAGCCGTTCACCTTGCGATGCTCCTCATGGCCGAGGTGCTCGGGCAGGTGCTGGGTGAGCGTGCCGCCAAGCGCGATGTTGATCAGCTGCATGCCGCGACAGATGCCGAGCAGCGGCAGGTCGCGCTCGATCGCGCCGCGTGTCAGCGCGATTTCGAAGGCGTCGCGCTCGGGCACGGAGTCCTGCGTCTGCGCGTGCGGCGTCTGACCGTAGCTCGCTGGATCGATGTCAGCGCCGCCGGCGAGCAGCAGACCATCGAGTCGCTGCAGCAGCTCCTCAGGCTGCTCGACCAAGCGCGGATCAGGCGGCAGCAGCAGCGCCATGCCGCCGGCTGCTTGCACAGCGTCGACGTAGTTGCGCGGCAGCAGCACTGCAGGCTGATCCCACACGCTCCATTGTGCCCGTTCGAGTGCGGTGCACAAGCCGATCACTGGTCGATCCATCGCACACACCATAGGATCTGGTCCGTGCCGCTGCAGACCGTCAATGTGAGCGTCGAGCAGGGCGTCGCCGTCGTCGAGCTGAATCGTCCGGACGCGCTCAATGCATGGAACGCGCAGTTCGGCGAAGACCTGCTCGCAGCGCTACGCGAGGTGAGCGACGATCAGGCGGCACGCGCAGTCGTGATCACAGGGGCAGGACGCGGCTTCTCCTCGGGCGCTGACCTGAAGGACATCGGCAGCGAGACGACGCCTGACGGGCGGCCAGACGTCTACAAGGTGCTGACTGAGCGCTACCACCCGATCATGCACGCGATCCGCGAGATGCCAAAGCCGGTGATCGCAGCTGTCAACGGGCCTGCGGTCGGCATCGGCTGCTCGCTGGCGCTGTGCTGCGATTTGATCGTCGCTGCAGAGAGCGCGTACTTCCTGCTGGCGTTCGTCAACATCGGGCTCGTTCCTGACGGCGGCTCGTCGCTGTTCCTGCCAACGCGCATCGGCATGGCCCGCGCGAGCGAGCTGGCGCTGCTCGGCGAGCGCCTACCGGCAGCGAAGGCGCTCGACTGGGGCCTGATCAACCGCGTCGTGCCAGGCGAGCAACTGCTCGCTGAGGTCGGCGCGCTGGCGGGCAAGATGGCGGCCGGCCCGACGCGCTCCTACGCGGGCAGCAAGCGCCAGCTCAACAACTGGCTGTACAGCCGGATGGAGGAGCAGCTCGAGCTGGAGGCCAGAATTCAGCAGGAAATGGCTGGCAGCGACGACTTCGTCGAGGGTGCGATGGCGTTTGTGCAGAAGCGCCAGGCGCGTTTTCAGGGCCGATGAAACGGCATCCAGCCTCTGAGCCGAGCCGGGCTCCGCTTCTCGATTCATTTAGTGACCGCTCCGCCCGCCACGGCAGTCACCCGGCCGGCCGTCCGGGCCGGCTATGGCGTGGCATTGGCCTTGTGGCAGATGTCATCAAGCGCGTACCGTCCGCGCCTGAATAGAATCCCCGCCGCCTTGGGCCATCTCGTATCAGCAACGCTTGCGTTCTTCACCCCGGAGTCGGGCGGCTCGTCGAACGCGAACCAGATCGACAGCCTGTACAAGATCACGCTGGTGATCGCGCTCGTGATCTTCGTGCTCGTCGAGGGCGCGATGCTCTACGCGCTGTTCAAGTTCCGCGCGCGCAAGGGCGCTGTGGCGGCGCAGATCCGCGGCAACACGCGCCTCGAGCTCAGCTGGACGATTGCTGCAGCGGTGATTCTGCTGGCGCTGGCGATCGTCACGTTCGCCAAGCTCTCCTCGATCCAGAGCCCGCCGAACTCGGGGCCTGAAGGCGACAAGCTGGCTGCCAGCACAGAAGACGTCTCGCGGCTGTACGCGAGCGACGAGCGCAAGCTGCCGCCAAACGGCAAAGCGCTGAACATCAAAGTGATCGGCCGCCAGTACATCTGGCAATACGTCTACCCAGGGGCCAACGAACCGGATGGGCTCGGTGCGCCGTACTCGTACGAGGAGATGGTCGTGCCGACGAACACGACGATCACGCTCGACATCGTCTCTTCAGACGTCGTGCACTCGTGGTGGGTGCCACAGCTCGGCGGCAAGTTCCAGGCGGTGCCTGGCTACCACAACTACACGTGGTTCAAGGTCGACAAGCCAGGCATCTACAAAGGCCAGTGCGCGATCCTCTGCGGCCGCGGACACGCACGCATGGTCGCGACGGTCAAGGCGGTCCCACCGGCGCAGTTCGACGAATGGCTCTCCTACCAGAAGAAGCTCTTGAAGGAAGCCAATGAAGATGCGAAGGTCGCGCGGGCCAAACTGAACTCCCAGACGGGCGCCGGCCAGGTCGAAAACCCCTAGGACACGAGGAATTAAGCGCAAGATGGCCACGACGACACTCGCACCGGTTCCCCAGGTAACGGCTCACGGCGTCGAACGCCCGGCGCGCGGGTGGACGAGCTGGGTGACGACGACCGACCACAAGCGGATCGGGATCATGTACATGGTCACGACGTTCGTGTTCTTCTGCCTCGGCGGCGTCGAGGCGCTGATGATGCGCCTGCAGCTGGGCACGCCAGACAACACGCTGATCACGCCGACGCAGTACAACCAGCTGTTCACGATGCATGGCACGACGATGATCTTCTTGTTCGTCGTGCCGATGATGGCTGGCCTTGCGAACTACTTCGTGCCGCTGATGGTCGGCGCGCGCGACATGGCCTTCCCGCGCCTGAACGCGCTCTCCTACTGGCTGTTCCTGGCGGGCGGCATCGTCTTCTACGCCTCGGTCTTCTGGAACCCGCCGGAAGCAGGCTGGGTCAGCTTCATCCCGCTGGCGAACAGCACGTACTCGCCAGGCGGCGGCGAGGACGCGTGGATCTACTTGGTGCACCTCACAGGCATCTCTTCGATCCTCGGGGCGATCAACTTCTACGTGACGATCGCGAACATGCGCGCACGTGGCATGAGCTGGGGCCGGCTGCCGCTGTTCATCTGGACGATCCTCGTCTACTCGGTGCTGATCATCTTTGCGATGCCTGTGATCGCAGGGGCAGCGACGATGCTGCTGACAGACAGGCACTTCGGCACGCACTTCTTCGACCCAGCCAATGGCGGCTCGCCAGTGCTGTGGCAGCACCTGTTCTGGTTCTTCGGTCACCCAGAGGTCTACATCATGGTGCTGCCTGGCTTCGGCATCATCTCGGAGATCCTGCCGGTGTTCGCGCGCAAGCCGATCTTCGGCTACAAGGCGATCGCAGCGTCGACGGTGGCAATCGCGTTCCTCGGCTTCCTCACGTGGGCGCACCACATGTTCACTGCGCCGATCCCAGAGGCGATTCTCGTGTTCGTGATGCTCAGCTCGTACTTCATCGCTGTGCCGACAGGCGTGAAGATCCTCAACTGGATCGCGACGCTGTGGCGCGGCACGGTCGAATTCAAGACGCCGCTGCTGTTCTGCGTCGGCGCGATCAGCGTGTTCCTGATCGGCGGCATCTCGGGCATCTTCCTGGCGACGTTCCCGATCGACTGGCAGGTCAACGAAACGTACTTCGTCGTCGCCCACCTGCACTTCGTGCTGATCGGCGGCTCGGTGTTCACGATCTTCGCGGCGATCTACTACTGGTTCCCGAAGATCACGGGCAAGATGCTCAGCGAGGGCCTCGGCAAGCTCAGCTTCTCGCTGATCCTGCTCGGCACGCTGACGACGTTCTTGATCCAGCACGTGATCGGCCTCGACGGGATGCCGCGGCGCGTGTACGAGTACGACAACGTCGGCCACCTCGAGCTGTACAACCAGATCTCGACGGTCGGCTCGTTCATCCTCGCGCTCGGCGTGCTGGTGACGATCGTCAACGTCGCGCGCAGCGTCAAGGTCGGCGTCGCAGCCGGCCCAGACCCGTGGAAGGCGAACACGCTCGAGTGGTTCACGACTTCGCCGCCGCCTGCCAACAACTTCGACACGATCCCGACGGTGCGCTCGGTCGAACCGATGAAGGACATCCGTCGCGAGATCGAGCGGCGCACAGGCGCAGCTCCGGCGTCGGGAGCAGTCGTGCCGACGGGCGCGACGCAGGTCGGCGTCTAGGAGCCTGCTGCAGTGCCGAGCACGGCCACATCGCTCGACGCAGCGCCACGCCTGGGGCTCGCCCCGCGCACGCGTCAACTGCTCAGCGACTACGCAGAGCTGACGAAGCCGAAGGTCCAGTCGCTGCTGCTGCTGACGACGATCACGACGATGTACGTCGCCGGCGATCCGTCGCCGTGGCTGGTCTTCCTGACGTGCCTCGGCGGCTACCTCTCGGCAGGCGGCGCAGGGGCTGTCAACCACTGGTTCGACCGCGACATCGACGCGCAGATGGCGCGCACAGCGACACGGCCGATTCCTGCGGGACGCATCTCGCCAGGAAAGGCACTGCTGTTCGGCTGCACGCTTGCAGGACTCTCGCTGCTCGAGCTCTCGCTCGCCGTCAATCCGCTGGCAGCGGTGCTGTCGTTCTCAGGCTTCCTTGGCTACGTGCTCGTATACACGGTCTGGCTGAAGCGCCGCACGCCGCAGAACATCGTGATCGGCGGCGCAGCAGGCGCAGTGCCGCCGCTCGTCGGCTGGGCAGCCGTGACGGGCTCTGTCAGCGGCACAGCGGTGATCCTGTTCTTCATCGTCTTCTTCTGGACGCCGCCGCACTTCTGGGCGCTGTCGCTGCTGATGAAGGGTGAGTACGAGAAGGTCGGCGTGCCGATGCTCCCGGTCGTGCGCGGGGAGGTCGAGACGCGTCGCCAGATCCTGCTCTACTCGGTGCTGCTGTACGCAGTCACGCAGCTGCCGTTCTGCGCAGGCGGCTTTGGCGCGATCTACCTCGTCGCCTCACTCGTGCTCGGACTCGGCTTCATCGCCGGCGCAGTGCGCCTGTATCGCCGCGCAGACCGCCCGTCGGCGCTGCGCCTGTACCTCTACTCGCTCGCCTACCTCGCGCTGCTCTTCTGCGCGATGGTCGCGGATGCCCATCTGTAGGTCAGAGCGCTAGGCTTCCCGCCATGAACCGTCGACTCGCGAAAAAGAACCTCCGCACCGGCTGGATCGTGGCGGCGATCTGCATGTTTATGTTCGGCATCACGTTCGTCGTTGCAGCGGTCTACGTCTCATGAGCCCACTCGACCCTGAGATCCCGCCTGTCGGCGAGGAGATCCACCTCCCTGGGCCGAGCATTCTGCCGCTGCTGACGGCCGTCGGCGTGACGCTGTTGCTCGTCGGCCTGACGACGTTCCCTGAGCTCAGCGTGATCGGCGCTGTGCTGCTGCTCAGCTGCATCGTGCGCTGGATCAAAGACACGCGCAGCGAAATCGACGAGCTTCCGCTCGATTAGTCGCCCTCAGGGATCCCAGGCGAGCTAGGCGCGTCTGCGCCGGCTGGAGCTTTGCGCGCCCTTCGCCTGTGGGCTAGACGCCACAAGCTGCGAGTGCCGCGCGCGAAGGCCTCGAGCACCCATTCGAAGACGATGTCGCCCATCGCCGGCGAGTCTCCCTGCGCGAGCAATCGACGTCAAGCGATCTCCTCTCGACAGGCCGCATGCGGCCTGTCGAGACCGCTGCATGCAGCGGTCTCCTGACCGTGCATGCACGGTCAGCACGGGGTCGCACATGTGCGACCCGCGGATGGCGCATGCGCCATCCGAACGGCAACTCATCACTCAGGAGGGGGTGGCGCGCGCGGTCCCCACACCGCGCGCGAACCCTCATTCACCCCACTGCCGCGCTGGCTGGCACGGGACAGATTGCTCCGTCCTCAGTCCAGCAGCGCACGACGTCGCGAACGGAGAGAATGCCCACAGTCTCTCCCCTCTCGACGACGATGAGATGGCGAAAGCCGCCCTGCACCATTGCAGCGGCAGCCTCCTCCAAAGACCAGTCAGGCGCAGCGAAGACGACATCGCTCGTCAAGTGTTCAGCGACGAGCTCTGAGTCGGGGTCCTCGCCGGCGCCAAGTGACGAAAGGATGTCGCGCTCAGTGATGATCCCAGGGCCTGCGCCATCCGGGTCCATCACCACAGCAGCGCCCACCGCCCGGCGCGACATCAGCTGCGCGACTGCGCGCAAGGTATGGCTCGGGCCAACCGCAAGGACGGTCGGGCTCATCCCTTCGCACACCTGCATGGCAGCTCCTTTCCACCCAGCCCTCTCCTCAGAGCACTGGTCAAGCACTTGCAACGATTGGCTCAATCTATTACCCGCATGCGCGCCAGTCAAGCGCCGCAATCGATGCTCGAACCGATGCGCCAAGTGTGTCGGCTGCGCGCGCCGAGTCGTTCAGGGAGCGAAGGCATTAGGATCACGCCTCCCGATGGAGAGGAACGCCGCAGACACAGCTCACCACGCCGTTGCAGGCGGTGGCGCTCGTGAATAAACAGCGCCCGATGGTCTTGACGATCGTCGCAGCCGTGATCGCCGTCGCGATCGGGATCGCGCTCAGCTACATCATCCACTGGTTCCCAGTGCAGGCCTCGACGCAGGCGCACAACACCGACCGGCTCTACCACGTGCTCGTCGACGCCTCTGTGCCGATCTTCGTGCTCGTCATCTCCGTCGTGCTCTATTGCGCGTGGCAGTTCCGGATGAAGCCAGGCGAGGAGCTGAAGGACGGCCCGCCGATCCACGGCAACACGCGCCTCGAGGTCTTCTGGACCGCGATCCCGACCGTGCTGCTGCTCGGCCTGGTCGGCTACTCGTTCGTCGTGCTGCACGAAAACGAGAAGAAGCCCGCCAGTGAGATCAAAGTCGGCGTGACAGGCCAGCAGTTCGCGTGGACCTTCCAGTACCCGCCGTCAGTGACCGGCGGCAAGCCCGTCGAATCCGACCAGATGTACCTGCCAGTGAACGAGTCAGTGCAGTTCGCGATGCACTCCAAGGACGTGATCCACGCTTTCTGGATTCCCGCTTTCCGCCTGCAGGAGGACGTCGTCCCAGGGATCACCGTCAAGTACCGCGCCACGCCTGACCGCCTCGGCACCTACCCAATCGTCTGCAACCTGCTGTGCGGCGTCGGACACTCGCTGATGCGCGCCCAAGTCCACGTCGTCACCGAGGCCAAGTTCAAAGAATGGTTGAAAGAGCGCGCAGCTGCCTCAGGCACGACAGCGAGCACGACGACCGGCTCCGCCGGCGGCGCGACGTCCAGCACGACAGGGAGCGCTGCGGGATAATGTCGGCGATGAACGTGCGCAGCAAGTCGAGCAGCAGCGGCAAGGAAGCGGCCTGATGGCGACGACGACCGTGCCTGCGCAGCGTCCGCCGAGCTCTGGCTACGGCGCAGGCGGACTCTCGCTCGGCGCCAAACTGCGCGCCCCTGGCTTCTACCGCGCCGCCTGGATGATGGTGCTCGCCGTCGCCTTCGCCTTCTTCTTGACGTGGGTCGTGCGAATGAGCAACGGCCACGGGCAGTACAAGCACTTCATCGACGGCGAAGCGATCCTGACCGTCTCGCTGATCGCTGTCCCGCTCACGTTCCTCGTCGGACTCGGCGGCTTCGACTACTGGTTCTACTGGGCAGCTGGCCGCAAGACGCGTGCCGAGGACCACTCAGGCCACGGTGCGTACACGTGGAAGGACTACTTCCGCATCAACACCGATCACAAGGTGATCGGCATCCAGTACACCGTCAGCTCGTTCTTCTTCCTGCTCGTCGGCGGTCTGATCGCGATGCTGATGCGCGCCGAGCTCGCAGCGCCTGGGGCCCAGTTCGTCGATGCGAACACGTACAACGGCCTGTTCTCAGTGCACGCGTCGCTGCTGATCTTCCTGTTCGTGATCCCCGTCTTCGCTGGCCTCGGCAACTTCGTCATCCCGCTGATGATCGGCGCCCCAGACATGGCTTTCCCGCGCCTGAACGCACTCTCCTTCTGGCTCTTGCCGGTGGCAGGCGCACTGATGCTCGGCAGCTTCTTCGCCCCTGGCGGCGCGTTTGCCGACGGCTGGACGGCGTATGCGCCGCTGTCGACCGATGCCCCGATAGGGCAGACGTTCTTCTCGCTCGCCGTGCAGTTCGCAGGCGCCTCCTCGATCATGACCGCGCTCAACTTCCTCGTGACGATCATCACGATGCGCGCTCCAGGGATGAGCTTCTTCCGCATGCCGCTGCTCGTCTGGGCGAACTTCGCCACGTCGCTGCTCGTCGTGATCGCGACGCCGTTCATCGCTGCGTCGCAGTTCTTCGTGCTGCTCGACCACGCGCTCGGCTTCAACTTCTTCAACGCTGCCAAGGGCGGTGACGTGCTGATGTATCAGCACGTCTTCTGGTTCTACTCGCACCCTGCTGTCTACATCATGATGCTGCCTGGCTTCGGGATCATCAGCGAAGTGATCGCTGTGAAGTCGCGCAAGCCGATCTTCGGCTACCGCATGATGGCCTTCTCGCTGCTGGCGATCGTCGGCCTCGGATTCACCGTCTGGGCGCACCACATGTTCACGTCTGGAATGGCCGCCTGGATCCGCATCCCAATGGCGATCACGACGGCGATCATCGCCGTGCCGACAGGGATCAAGATCTTCTCCTGGCTGGCGACGCTGTGGCGTGGCGTGCTGCACCTCGACACGCCGATGCTGTTCGCGCTCGGCTTCCTGACGACGTTCACGCTCGGCGGGATCAGCGGCGTGATGCTCGCGATGATCCCCTTCGACATCCACGTCTCTGCGACGTACTTCATCGTCGCCCACATCCACTATGTGCTGTTCGGCGGCTCGCTGATGACGATCTTCGCCGGCGTCTACTACTGGTTCCCGAAGATGACCGGGCGGATGTACGACGAGCGCCTCGGCAAATGGCACTTCTGGACGACGTTTGTCTTCTTCAACCTGACGTTCGGCCCGATGCACATCCTCGGCCTGCAGGGCATGCCGCGACGCGTCGAGGACTACGCCTCGAAGTTCGCTGCGCTGAACCTGTTCATCTCGATCGCCAGCTTCGCGCTCGGCCTGAGCACGCTGATCTTCCTCTACAACATGGTCACCAGTTGGCGCGGCGGCCCGAAAGCGGTCAAAAACCCGTGGCGCGGGATGACGCTCGAGTGGCAGGTCTCCTCGCCGCCGCCAGTGTTCAACTTCGACAAGCTGCCAACCGTTGTCGGCGGCCCCTACGAGTACGGCGTTCCAGGCGCAGTGCACGGCACGTTCGCCCCCGCCCCCACGCCTGCCACCGTCGGCGCTGGTGCCGGCGCCACAGAGGTGGCGAGCGAGTGAGCATCGAGGTAGCGCTGTGAAGGAAGTGCTCGTCGTCGCCAACCGCACGCTCGGTGGCGCCAAGCTGCTCGACGCCGTGCGCGCTCGCGCCGCCGGAGGCGAGACGCGCTTTCGCCTCGTCGTGCCGCAGAGCAAGCCAAGCGCAGGGCTCGTGATCTACGACGAGGCAGTACGCGAAGCTGCACAGGCGCGCGTCGACCTCGCGCTTTCGCTCGTCACCGCAGAGGGCATCGACGGCAGCGGCGAAGTCGGCGACGAGGATCCGTTCCTCGCGACGATGGACGCGATCGCCGAGCGACGGCCAGACGAGATCATCATCTCCACCCACCCCGCTGTCAGCTCTGGCTGGCTGCGACGCGACCTCGTCGAGCGGATCCGCAACGCCTCAGGGCTACCTGTCGAGCACGTCGTCGTCGACATCGAGACCGAGGGTCTGCCGTTCAAGGTCTCGCTCGTGCTCGCCTCCAAGACGCTCGGCGGCGACGAGCTGCTGCAGCGGCTGAAAGAGAAGGCGGCAGGCGGAGAGCGTCGCCTGTTCATCGTGATCGTCCCGCAGCCAGACGGCAGCGGTGGCGCGCCACAGCTCGCACGCGCCCGTCTGGCGACGATGCTCGACCGCTTGCACAGCGAAGGCCTGCTCAGCTCAGGCATGATCGGCGACCCCGACCCCTATACGGCCGCCGTCAACGCGCTCGAGCTGTTCCGCGTCGACGACGTCGTCATCTCGACGCTGCCAGACCAGCGCTCTGGTTGGATGCGCTCGAACCTGATCGAGCGCGTGCAGCACATGACCTCAGCGCCAGTCGAGCACGTCGTCGTCGACCTCAACGCCACGACAGCGGCAGCGTAAGGAGCCAAGGGCATGGAGGCAGCGAGCATCGCGCACACCGTCGGTCACGACGGTCACGACGACCACCACGGCCCGATAGCCGCCCACAGCAGCTCGCGCGTCAACCCAGCGCTGCTCGGGATGCTGCTCTTCATCATCTCCGAGATCATGGTCTTCGGCGCCTTCTTCACGGCGTACTTCTTCATTCGCATCGCCCAAGGCGACCCGTGGCCCGCAGTCGGCACGAAGCTGCCGCTCGAAGTCGCCGGCATGAACACAGCGATCCTCGTCTCCTCCTCGTTCACGATCCACTGGGCGGAGCAGGCGATCAAGAAAGGCAACCACTTCGGGCTGAAGGCAGGCATGCTGACGACGTTCCTGCTCGGCTGCACGTTCCTCTTCATCCAGATCAACGAGTACGCCAACATCGGCTTCGCGCCACAGGATGCGGCCCAGCAGACGATCTTCTACTCGCTCACCGGCCTACACGGCGCGCACGTCTTCATCGGCCTGCTGCTGCTGCTGTTCGTCACGATCAGAGCCTTCCGCGGGCATTACAGCCCCGAGGAGCATCGTGGCGTCGAGGTGCCAGGGATCTACTGGCACTTCGTCGACGTGATGTGGCTAGTCGTCTACTTCACCGTCTACATCCTCTGACGATCGTGGACGCTGCGCGCTACGGCGTCCTCGATCGCTCGTGTGCAGAGCACACTTCGCTCACTGCGTCCTTGTATCGCTTGATCCACGATCGTCAGTCCTACTGACCAGCCGTGCAGAACCCGCTGCGCACCGAGGAAGGGGCGTTTCAGCTGCTGCTGCGCGTGCTCGCCGTGTTCGTCGTGGCCGTCGTGATCGTGTTGATTGTGCGCGCCGTCTCCTAGCTGGAGCCTCTGCGGGAGGCGTAAGCTCCGCACATGGAACGTGAGGAGCGTGAGCGACGCGCGCTGATCGGCACGATCGAGACCGTTGTCACGCTCGTCGTCGTGCTCGTGATCGTCGCCTTCGTCGTCTGGTTCCTGTTCTTCGCGCACAGTCCGCTGTTGCGGGCCTAGCCTGTCGACATGGCATCCCACGACGTGATCCGTGCACTGGAACGCAAGCGCCGCAGAGTGGCCGCTGAAAAGGATGCCGAGATCCTGGCACGCACCGGCCCCGATCCGGAGCTGGCTGGACTTGCAGAGCACGCCGCAAGCGCTCCAGCGATGCTTCGAGCGGCCTTCGATCTCGACTGAAGAGCTACTTGACGGTGAGAGTGCCGTACATGCCCGCTGCGCGGTGCCCAGGCGCCTCGCAGAAGAACGTGTACGTGCCTGGCTTGAGGCTGACGCTGACTTTGGCTGTGCTCTTCGTCGTGAATTCGCTGGCGCCGATCTTCGCGCCCTTGGCGCTCGCGCCGCCTTCGCCCGTTTCGATCGCGATGTTGTGCGAGACGCCAGACATGTTGGGCATTTCGATCGTGACCTGCCCAGCCTGCGCTGTGGCCTTGTTCGTTTCGTAGGCGAGCTGACCTTGCGCATTGGCGGCGATCGACAGCTTGCCGCCCTTCTCTTCCGCCGGCTTGCCTGAGCCAGGCGCTTTCACGGCGCTCGCCAGCAGACCGGTGTCTTTGCCCGACTTGTCGACCGACTGCGAGACATAAGCGGCGACATCTTTGGCCGTCGAGCCGCTGACGAGGTCTTTCGGCATCGCGCCTTCAGGGTTCGGGATCTGGATCTGTTTTTCGACGACTCCGCGTACAGTGGCGCGGCTGGCGCCTTCTTTCAGGCTCGCGCGGAACGCTTCGTCGAGGTTCGGCCCGACAACGCCTTTCGTTTCGGCCCGTGCGAGCGTGTGGCAGGAGCCACACTTGGCGACAAAGGCCTTCTTGCCCGCGATTTCGTTGGCGTCGTCGCCGCCCTTGACCGAGCAGCCAGCCGTCGCCAGCGTGAGCGCGCCGAGCACGGCCAGTGCAGATGTACGCACAAGCAGCACATGGCGCTTGCCACGCGCTGCGGCGTTTGTGGCCTTTGAAGCATGAGTGCGGCGCATAAG
>FTBE01000015.1_pt1 | contig 31266 bp, 36 predicted proteins | sample 1639291 | NCBI WGS metagenome assembly FTBE01 (sample SAMEA3914864, study PRJEB12502) | metagenome | biome: forest; material: soil | place: USA | collected 2012-03-12 | depth 0.3 m | reverse complement strand
TCCTGCAGGTCGGCGTCGATCATCGCCACCACGTCGCCCACCGCGTGCTCCAGGCCCGCCGTCAGCGCCGCCTGGTGGCCGAAGTTGCGGGAGAGATGGATGACGCGCACGCGCTCGTCGCGCGCCGCGATCGCGTCGAGCAGCTGTGGCGTGTTGTCTTTCGAGCCGTCGTTGACGAGCACCAGCTCGAACTCGTAGTCAGCCGCCGCCGCGCAAGCGCGCGTCACGAACGCCTCGATCAGCTCCTGCTCGTCGTACACCGGGGCGACGATGCTGAGCAGTTTGGGGGTGCGAAGTGCTGTGTCTGGCATCTGCTGGCTCACCCGGCGGTTCTCATGGGAAGGATCCATCTGCTGCCGATCTTCCGACAGCGGCCTAAGCCCACGATGAATTTATCGTTCATCCTGTCTAGGAATGCCCTCCGACGACCCCGCACCGCAGAGGACGCCCTCCAGAGTACCGGGAGGACTCCCCGGACCAGCTCGGCACTTGAGCGCACCTGTCGTCGTCCAATTCATCAAGTTCGGCATCGTCGGCGTGTCGAACACCGTGCTCGCCTTCGCCATCTACACGCTGCTGCTCAAGGTCTTCGGCGTCTGGTACCTCGCTGCCTCCGCCATCGGCTTCGTCGTCGGCGCCGTCAACGGCTTCCTGCTCAATCGCCGCTGGACGTTCGCCGGCCATGTCGGCGACTCGCTGACGCCTGTGCGCTGGGGCGTCGTGCAAGGTTGCGGTCTCGCGCTCAACGAGGGCCTGTTGTTCTTGTTCGTCGACGGCGCCGACGTCGAGAAGCTGCTCGGCCAGGCGCTCGCCACGATCGTCGTCACCGTCGTCACCTTCCTCGTCAACCGCGCTTGGACGTTCCGCATGCACCATCCACCCGCCGCAGCCCTCGACGCCGAGGGATAGGCCGCCAGCTGGCCGGTCGCTGGCCGCCCGCGGCCATCTCGGCCCCGCGAGGGGCCCATCAAATCGATCCCGACCAGACGGTCGTCTAGCGGAACACTGCGAGCAGCGAGAGGCCAGCAGGGATACGACCACCGCGGCCGATCAGCGCCGCCTCCAGCGACAGCGGACGCTCGAGCAGCCAGTTCAGCGGCTCTGGCGGCACCCACAAGTCGAGGCTCGACTCTGTCGTCTTGCGACTGAAGCGATCGAGCACGCGCAGCAAGATCGCCGCCGGCAGCAGCAGCGAGTTGAAGTACGTCGTGCGCACCTGCTGCCAACCCGCCTCTTCTCCTGCTTGCTGCAGCGAGCGGCGGGTGTAGCGGCGGAAGTGGTGGTTGATCTCGTCGTGACCGCTCCACAGCCACTGATATGCAGGGACTGTGACGAGCAGTGATCCGCCTGGCGTGACCACGCGGCGCAGCTCGCGCAGCGCTGCCAGATCGTCCTCGAGGTGCTCGATCACATCCAGCGACGCCGCCATGTCGAAGCTGTCCGCCTCGAACGGCATCTCCAGCACCGAGCCTTCGACCACCTCGCCTGCCCCACGTTCACGGGCCAAGCACACGCTCGTGTCCGACAGCTCTACGCCCGTCACCGTGCCATGCCGCGCCAGCTCGACCATGTTGCGACCGCTGCCGCAGCCCGCATCGAGGATCCGTGCGCGCGCCGGCAAACGCAAGTCCGTGATCACTCGCTCGAGCACATTGCGTCGCCCGCGGTACCACCAGTGGCGGTCCTCCGCCTGATGCGTTTGCAGCTCGTAGTCGCGGTCCATCCGCGCTGCATCCTGTCCTAAAGGGCGGCCAGAAGGAAGTCCAGCGACCCCTTGACAAAAATCTTGGCTTACCATAATATATGTTTCATGGCTACAAGAGAGCTCGTTCGCTCACCCGCTGTCGAGGACTACTGCAAGGCGATCTTCACGCTCGAATCGCGTACGAAGGAGCCCGTCGCCACGAACCCGCTCGCCGAGCGGCTCAGCCTCACGCCAGGCTCCGTCTCCGCCATGCTCAAGCGCCTCGGCGAGCTCGGCTTGATCGAGCATCACCCGTATCGCGGTGTGCGCCTGACCGACGACGGGCGCAAAGTCGCGCTCGAGGTGATCCGCCACCACCGGCTGCTCGAGCTGTTCCTCGCAGAGAAGCTGCAGATGCCTTGGGACCGCGTGCATGCCGAGGCAGAGGTGCTCGAGCACGTCATCTCCGAGGAGCTCGAGCAGCTGATCGCCGAGGCGCTCGGCCACCCAACGCTCGACCCCCACGGTGATCCCATACCCAGCGCCGAGCTCGAGCTGCACGAGCTCGAGACGCTGCCGCTCGAGCGCTTGCAAGACGGCGACCGTGGCGTCTTCGTGCGCGTCTCAGACGCCGACCCCGAGATGCTCCGCTACCTCTCCGAGCACAGCATCGCTCCAGGTGACCGCTTGCTCGTGCGCGAGTGCCAGCCGTTCGGTGGCCCGCTGCTCGTCTGCTTCGGCGAGGGCGAAGGCGCATCTGAGCATGCCATCGGCGGTCGCCTTGCAGCCGCCATGAGAGTGCAGCTCGACCGCGACGTCGACGAGTCGCTTGCGCCGCCCAGGAGGGAGGCCTCCGCTTGACCCCCGTACGGCCCGATCCCGCGCTCGAGGCAGCAGGGGTCGCCCCCAGCGTGGGCGTGGGCGTGGGCGTGGGGGCCGGCGGCGGCGCTGCCGTAGGGCTCGGTGCGAGCCAGCTCGAAAGGCTGCTCGCCAAGGGTCGCCTGCGAGCGACGCTCGCCATGCTCGGCCCTGCCTTCGTCGCCGCTGTCGCGTACGTCGATCCCGGCAACTTCGCCACCAACATCTCTGGTGGCGCCAAGTTCGGCTACATGCTGCTGTGGGTCGTGCTCGCAGCAAACCTGATGGCGATGCTGATCCAGTACCTCTCTGCCAAGGTCGGGATCGCCACCGATCGCACCTTCCCTGAGCTGTTCCGCGAGCACTACCCGCGCTCCGCCAGCAGGGTCATGTGGCTGCAAGCCGAGGTGATGGCGATGTCCACAGACGTCGCCGAGTTCGTCGGCGCCGCGCTCGGGCTCAACCTGCTGTTCGGCGTGCCACTGCTGTGGGCCGGCGTGATCACAGGGTTCATCGCCTTCGGCATCCTCGCGCTGCAGACGCGCGGCGTGCGTCGCTTCGAGCTCGCCATCACAGGCTTGCTCGGGCTCATCTTCCTCGGCTTCCTCTACGAGACGTTGAAGATCGGCCCCTCCGTGCACAGCTCGCTCGCAGGCCTCGTGCCGCACCTCGGCGGCTCAGAGTCGCTCTATGTCGCCGTCGGCATCATCGGCGCCACCGTGATGCCGCACGCCATCTATCTGCACTCTGCGCTGACCAAGAACCGCATGCCCATGCGCGACAGTGGCGAGCGCGCGCGCGTGCTGCGCTTCGAGCGCCTCGACATCGTCATCGCGCTTGCCTGCGCCGGGCTCGTCAACATGGCCATGCTCGCAGTCGCCGCCAAGCTGTTCCACTCAACCGGTCACACCGGCGTCGATTCGATCCAAGCCGCTTACCACGGCTTCGGCAATCAGGTCGGCGGCCTCGCTGCGCTCGCCTTCGCCGTCGCCTTGTTCGCCTCCGGCGCCTCCTCTTCCAGCGTCGGCACGTACGCCGGTCAAGTCGTCATGAGCAGCTTCCTCAAGATCAACATCTCCGTGCTGCTGCGCCGTGCAGTGACGATGGCTCCCGCGCTCATCGTGCTCGCAGTCGGTGTCAACCCGACAGACGCGTTGATCCTCAGCCAAGTCGTGCTCTCCTTCGGCATCCCGCTCGCGTTGATCCCGCTCGTCATGCTCACCATGCGCTCCGACGTGATGGGCATCCATGTCAACCAGCGCGCAACCACCGTCGTCGGGATCGCGCTCGCTGCGCTGATCACCGCGATGAACCTGTTCTTGATCTACCAGCAGATCTTCTGATTGTGATGAGCGGCGGACTAGCCGTCCGCCGTGATGAGATCCTCAGTGCGTCGCCGGCGTGCGAATCGCGTAGTCGATCGCCCCGTCAGCTCCACGCCACAAAGCCAGAGCCCTGTCGCTGTCTGGGTCGAACGCCAGCGTCGCTTCGCTGTTTGGGCCTGGCGGCGCAACCTGCTCCGGCCCGCCAAAGATCGTGATGCCAGGGCTTGCGTCGATGCCGCGTGCTGCCACGAGCGCTTGCGTGGCGAGGTCGAGTGCGCCGCTGCCGTCAGCGTCGCGCTGCGGTTCGCCCCACAGCGCGATCGCCTCGCCGTTCGGTCCTGGTTGCAGATCGTCGAGCAGTGCGTCCGAGCCTGGGGGGCTGACCGTGCTCGCCTTGCGCAGGCCGTTGAGGTCGATCGCAGCCGTGCGCACGACCCAATGGCCGTCCTGCGCGCCCGTCCAAGCGAGCATCACGCTCTCTGAGCTGAGCCGCACGAGCAGCGGCGACTTGGCTGGGTATGCAATGCCTCCTGGGTTCGCAAAGCGTTCGAGCAGCAGCGGTTTGCCGAAGCGCACGCCGCTCGCCGAGTAGTCGAGATAGATCGACGTGTGACCGTGCTGTTCGTCTGCCCACGCCACCATCGCCCGGTTGTCATCGCTGATCAGCGCCGTCACGCGTGGTGCGTGTGCCGCCGTCGCTAGTCGTTGAGTCGGCTGTGCACGCCCCGACGCCGGCAGATCGCGTGCCCACAGCGCGTCCGCCTGACGCCATACGACGATCGCGTCCGTGCGGAAGTCGAGGCTGACCGTCGGCGATTCGATCGCGCCGCCGCCAGCCGCGCCTTTGACCGTGATCGTAGGGGAGAGCGAGTGCGCGAAGTGGCGCTCGATGCGCAGCTCGAGCCCGTTGTCGTCGAGTCCGCCTGCGATCGGCGTCGCGAGCGCAATGTCGCCCAAGTAGGCCGTGAACAGACTCGCCGGCGCGTCGAGCGCTCCAGCCAGTCCGCCGAGCGGCGAGAACGGCCCTGCCGCTTGACCCTGCACGAGCGCACCGCCGCCATGCGCGCCGCCTGAGCCTGCGATCGCCAGCTGTCCATGCGGGGCAGGGGCGACCGCGAGCGGCGGGCGCAGCGCGAGCTTCGCGCCACCATGCGCCAGCGCGTACGACGGTTTGCCTGGCACGTCGCCCGCGCCGATCTGCGCGATCAGCGTGCCAGCGCCCTGCAGGCATGAACGCGCCGCGCTCCACACGACCGCGCCGCGTCCCGTCCCGTGCGTTGGCTTGTCGCGCGGGAAGACCGCCCGTGCGCCGCCAACCGCCGCGCATGGACTGAGCGTCGCCGGCGCTGACCACGACGCCGGCGAGCCGTTGGCAGACGCCGGTGCGAGCGCAGGCAGACAGCTCGCGAGCGCCAGGCCCGCGAGCGCAAGGAGGCAGATCGATCGCAACTAGGCGAGGGCCTCGCGCAGGAAGCCCACCGTCCGCTCCCATGAGAGCTGTGCCAGCGCCGGGTCGTGCGTGCCGAGGCGGTCGATCTCGTTGAAGAACGCGTGGCCTGCCCCGTCGTAGTAGTGGAACGTCACGTCCACGCCAGCGTCGCTCAGCTCCGACTCGAGCGCCTTCGCGTCGTCCGTCGGGATGAATTCGTCAGCCGTGCCGAAGTGGCCCAGCACTGGGCCTTTGACGTTCGTGAAGTCAGGCTTGCCGTGCGGCATCACGTAGTAGTACGTCACCGCCGCCGTGATCTTCGGGCAAGTCGCTGCCGCCCACACCGACAGCCCGCCACCGAGGCAGAAGCCGATCGAGCCCACGCCCGAGCCCGTGAAGCCATCCAGCGAGCTGAGGTAGTCAGCCGCGCCGCACATCTGCGGCTCGACCTTGTCCATCGAGAGGGCCATCATTTTCTGTTCCGCCTCGCTCGGCTGCGTCGTCGTCTCACCCTCGAACAGGTCTGGCGCGAGTGCGAAGAAGCCCTCCGCCGCGAGGCGGTCGCAGACTGAGCGCACGTGCTCTTCGACGCCCCACCACTCCTGCAAGACGATCGCCGCCTGGCCGCTGCCGCCAGCCGGGCTCGCGAGGTAGCCAGCCGCCTGGCCGGCGGTTGTCGGGAACTCGATGTTCGGCATGCCTGCTCCTTTTTCGTGGAGGTTTGAGTCGTCGTGACGATGGCGCTTCAGCAGAGCGCCGAGGTTCGGCGCATCCTCTCATGTCGCCCTCGCCAGGAGGCCCAGTCCGACGCGCTACCCTTGTAACTATGATCACACAGGCAGAACGAGCCGCCGAGAACCGCCGCGCGAAGCTCGCAGAGATCCAGCGTCAGGTCGAGCAAGGGTCGCTCACGATCCGCAAATTGACCGCCAAGGAGCGCAAGCAGTTCCCGCCGCGGCCGCCCAAGGCGCCCGCCAAGGGCGCTCGCAGATGACGCGCTTTTTCCTCGCCGGCGCCGACAACGACAGCGACAGGCAGGTCGAGGCCGCATACCTGGATTTGCGCGAGCGCTCGCTGCTCGCCGTCGGTTGCGCTGCCAAGCCTCGACGCATCTTCAAGCTCGACTGCCGCCACGACGGCAGCGACTGCCAGATCGAGGTCGGTCGTCCGCTGCCGCACGGTGGTGACCTCGTCGTCGCAATTCTCGACCACGGGCGTGACGAGCCATATGCAGTGCACACGCGTGACGGCGTCGACGACCCCACCAGGGTTCAGCGTCCCGTCTACGACGTGACCGACTTCGCCTGAGCAGAGCTCGTGGGGCCCGCGTGGGCCTGGGATCGAAGGCAAGCCACAGCGCCCAGCGAATTCGTGTTTATCGAACGCGCATGCCGGGTAGCAATCGGCGCGTGAGGGGTTGGCGCTCGGAGGTCTACGTGGGCTGCGTGGGTGCTGGCTGAAGTCGCCGCGGCGATGCTTTCGTCTCGGGCATCGCCGCGGCGAAGGCCAGCAGGTCCGACATGCCCTGCTCGATCCCTCCCGTGAGCACCTCGATGTCCGGCGCTCCGTCGTAGTCGCCTGTCACGCCGAAGTACAGCCCGCCGTCGTAGGAGAAGATCGCCACGACGATGCGGATCGAGCCGACGACCGGCACGAACGGATAAGACTCGAGCATCCGTCGCCCGAGCGTCTGGACCGGCTGCTGCGGGCCCGGCACGTTTGTCGTCGCCGTGTGCATGTTCAGCCGCGGCGAGAGCGTCACCAGGCGGCTGCCGAGCGCGAGCAGCAGCGGTGGCGCAAAGCCCGACAGCGAGCTGAGCACGTCGCCCGCGACCGCCTGCTTCGACTGCTTGACACCGTCCATCTCCTTGCGGATCAGCTGCAGCCGCTCGACTGGCTCTTCCACGCCGACCGGCAGGCCGGCGAAGACCGCCGAGACGCGGTTGTTGTAGACGCCCTGCTCGCCGCGCGCGCGGACCGACACCGGCACCATCGTGCGCACGACGCGATCCTCTGGGACCTGCTCGCCGCGCGACAGCAGCAGTTCGCGGAAGCCGTTCGTGATCACCGTCAAGACGACGTCGTTGACCGTGCCGCCAAGCTCGCTGCGGACCGCCTTTACGTCTGTGAGCGAGACCGTCGCCCAGCTCCAGCGGCGGTGGGGTCCGATCGGCCCATTCAGCGACGACGCGCCCACCGGCCGCAGGCTCGAGCTCGCCGCGAGTGCGCCGCGCGCCACCTCAGCGACCGTGCGCAGCGTTTCGCGCGGCGCGCGCAGCGCCCGCTCCAGCGTTTCGAGCTGCCCTGCCGGGCTGACCCTGCGTAGCAGCGTGCGCGCGAGCACGTCCGCGCTCGACGGTTCCGGTGGCGCCGAGAAGAAGCGCTCTGCCGGAGGATCGCCTGGCGACTGCGCCGGCGTCGTCTCATCGGAGAACATCACCGACATCAGGTCCGTCGCCGCCACGCCATCGACCATGCAGTGGTGGACCTTCGAGAGCAGCGCCCAGCGCCCGCCCGTCATGCCCTCTACCAGCCACAGCTCCCACAGCGGCTTGTTGCGGTCGAGCGCCTGCGAGAACACCCGCGCCGCCATCTGGCGCAGCTGCGAGTCCTCGCCTGGCGCCGGGATCGCCGTGCGGCGCAGGTGGTAGTCGATGCTGAAGTGCGGGTCGTCGATCCAGACCGGCGGACCTGCCGCGAGCGGCACCGAGCGGACCTTTTGCCTGTAGCGCGGAACGAGCGCGAGCTTGCCCGCCACCATCGCCCGCAAATCCTCGAACGGCGGCGGTGGACCGGCGAAGATGCTCACGCCGCCGATGTGCATCGGCGTCTTGTCGTTTTCGAGGTGCAGGAACGACGAGTCCATCGGGCTCATCCATTCCACGGCGCTCTAGCCCTCCGCGTCCATCTGCTCGACTACGACCCCTCGTCGAGCGCTCTGTCGAGCACCTTGTAGACATTGACGTTGACCGACATGCCGCAGTGGCTTGAGTCGACCGCGATCGGCTGCGCGTATCGGTCGACGCACGCCTGCCAGTCGACGATGCCGTCGCTGTATGAGTACATCGACGTCGCGTGCACGTGCTTCGGCAGCGGTGCAGCTAGCTCCGCACGAAAGTCCGCGCAGCACGCACCGTCCTTGCAGCTCGTCGAGAGCATCCCTGGCACGCCGAGGTCACCGAGCGTCGCAACCAAGCGCGCCGCGCGCAGCACGTGGGGCGAGACTGCGAGCCCATCGTTGACCGGCGAGCCGAGCATCGCCAGGCCGCCGACAGCGTCTGGACAGCGAACTGCGAGCGCGCGCGCGAGCACGCCGCCGCGGCTCTGCCCGATCAAGAACACGCGCCGCTCCGCCTCCGAGGCGAGCGCCTGCAGTTGCTCCGCCAGACGGCTGACCAGATCCTCAGCGCAGTCGACGTTCGCGCGAATTCCGCTCATGTGCACCAGATGTCCGCGGCGCTGGAGCCATTGACGCATCACCGCCAACGAGCTGTCGCCCGCCATAAAACCAGGCACGAGCAGCACTGGCGGGGCGTCCTCACGTCGCTGTACCGCGCGGAACTGACGGCTGGCGAGCAGTCGCGCGAGCTCACGGCCATAGCGCAGCTCTCCCAGCAGAGGCGCCACTGAAGCCTCATCCGTAGGGCGCTGAGCCCAGATCACCCCTGCGTGATCCCCCATGAGTACATAGAGTACGCCGCAATGGACGTTTCTGGAAGGCAAGTGGTCATCACCGGCGGCGCAGGCGGCATCGGCAGCGCGCTCGCGCGTCGCTTCGCGCAAGAGGGCGCGCGCTCAGTCGTCGTCGCCGACCGCGATCTCGCCAAAGCACAGGCCATCGCCGAGGAGATCGGATCGGTCGCGCTCGCCGTCGAGTTCGACGCTGGTCGGGAGAGCGGCGTCAAGGCGTTGATCGCGCAGGCCTCTGAGGCTGACGGTCCGATCGACATCTTCTTCTCCAACGCCGGCGTCCCCGGTGGCCTCGGTGGACCGATCGAGACTGACGACGAGACCTTCGACGAAGCCTGGCGCGTCAACGTGATGTCCCACGTCTGGGCCTCGCGCGCGCTGCTTCCAGAGATGCTGCAGCGCGGCGAGGGCTATCTGATCAACACTGCATCCGCCGCAGGCCTGCTGACGCAGGTCTCCTCCGTCGGCTACAGCATCACCAAGCACGCAGCCGTCGCGCTCGCCGAGTGGCTTGCGATCGAATACGGCGAAGCAGGGATCCGCATCTCCTGTCTCTGCCCGCAGGGCGTGCGCACGCCGATGCTCGAAATGGCGATGGACGAGCCCGCCGGCGCCGCAGCTCTGAAGGCCGGTGGCGTGATCGAGCCCGATCAGGTCGCCGATTCCGTGATCGAAGCGATCGCCGACGAGCGCCTGCTGATCCTCCCGCACGAGGAGGTCGCCAAGTTCATGGCGCTCAAGGGCAGCGATCCGCCACGATGGATCGCCGGCATGCGCCGGCTCGTGCGCAACGCGCGCGCTGCAGCCGCCGACGCCTGAGCCTCAGGCGCTCAGCGCGACGCTGATCACAGGTTCGCGCGTCGGCGCTAGGCTGCCGCCAAGTGGCTCGCTCGTGACGAGCACCTGCTTGACGCCCTGCAAGTTGCCTGGGACGTCGACTGCGCCACTGCCGTGAGAGCTCACGCCGAACAGCGCGTCGGTCGGCTGCGGAGCGCCATTGCGCACGATCCAGACCTCGTAGATCCTGCCGCTGCCTGGCTGTGGCATATGCGCGACCAGCAACTCCGCATGCCCACTGCGCTTGTGCAGTGCGACCTCTGCGCCGCGCGCAGCGCCGCTCGCCTGACCAGGTATCACGTGGTCACTCGGTGAGCTGCCGCCTCCGCCGAGCAGGATCACCAGCACTGCAGCGAGCGCAGCAGCAAAGGCGGCGCCGGCGAATGCGAATCGGCGCCGCTGCAGCCGCAGCGCGACACGCGTCGGGCGATCTGCCTCCTGGCCAGCCGCGTTGAACACGTCCGCCTGCGAGCGCACCGTCTCGAGCACCTGCTCGCGGATGCTCACCGGCGCGAGCACCTGCGGCACGCTCGCAGCCAGCTCGTCGACAACCGACTGCAGCTCTGCCACCTCCAGGCGACACGCCGCGCACTCGTCCAAGTGTTCGTGGAAGGCCTGCAACTCGCCTTGCTCGAGCGCGCCCAGCACATAGGGCGCCGCATCGATCTGCTGCTGGCAGTCGTGGGAGTCCTGCTCGTGCGTGCTCATGCGCCGAGTGCCTCCCTTCCCTTCAGCACCGAGCGGAGCTTCTGCAGGCCCAGCCGCATGCGACCCTTGATCGTGCCCACCGGCGTGTCGAGCATCGAAGCAATCTCCACGTGCGTGAAACCGCCGAAGTAGGCGAGCTCGATCACGCGTCGCTGCTCGTCCGGCAGTCCAGCGAGCGCCTCGCGCACCTCTTTGGACGCGGCACGCTCGATCACCTGCGTGTCAGTGCGCTCTGGCGCCTCGAGCGTCTCCTCGATTCCCTCGTCGCTCGCACGGCGTCGGTCGTGCACGCTGCTGCGACGCAGCGCATCGACCGACCTGTTGTGCACGATCCCGAGCGCCCAGGTGCGGACGCTGCCGCGCGTGCGGTCATAGCGCGTAGCACTGCGCCACAGCGAGAGGAACGCTTCTTGGGCGACATCCTCTGCGACCGTCCGCCTGCCGCAGATCCGATAAGCGAGCGAGAACGCAGCATCTGCATGCCGCTCGAGCACGACCTCGAAGGCCTCCGAGCTGTTGCGCGCGACGAGCTCCATCAGTTCCTCGTCGGCAAGCGTTCTCAGCTTGTCGCGCTCAGTGCCGCTCGATCTGCGCAAAAGTGGCATCGATTCACTCTACGCGCCGCAACTGCCGGCGGATCACACCAGTTTCTCACCCCTGGCAATCGCTCTGGTGAGCACATCGGGATCTAGCATCGAGACTGATCCGTGAAGCGGGTCCGCTTCGTACAAGGGTGTCAACGGCCGAAGTGGGATCTGTCCCCCTTGGCAGATGCCCACGTCGCTGTGACGTCGGACGTTCGCTTCGAGTGTGCGATCAGTGCATTCGCAGTTACCCCTGTTAACTCCTGGAAGGAACCCGCACATGACACACATGATCAATCTCGATGAGGTCGACAGCGATGGTGCGGTCCGCGAAGCGGCCGCTGAGGTGTCTGGTGACACGCGCTTGAGCTTTCTCAAGAAGGCTGGCCTTGCAGGCGGCGCCGCGATGAGCGGTGGCGCTGTGCTTTCTGCGCTTGCCCCAAATGCTCTTGCAGCCACGCAGAAGGGACGTCCGCCGGCGAAGTTCGGCAAGGGCGATGTCGGAATTCTCAACTATGCGCTGACGCTCGAGTACCTCGAGGCTGCGTTCTACAACGGGGCGACAGCCGCGAACCTCCCGCTCTCATCGCAAGCGGCTGCATTCTTGAAAGTCGTCACCGAAGATGAGAACGCGCATGTCAAGTTCCTCAAGAAGGCGCTCGGCGCCAAGGCTGCCAAGGAACCGAAGTTCGACTTCAAAGGCACCAACACGAGCGCTGACATGTTCATGAAGACGGCGCAAGTGCTCGAGAACACCGGAGTGCATGCGTACCTCGGACAGGTGCTGAACATCAAGACGCCCGCGTACGTCGGCGCCGCCGGCTCGATTCTCACGATCGAGGCGCGGCACGCGAGCGTGATCGGCCTGCTGAATGACCCGAGCGGCGCTGCAATTGCACCAGACGGCCCGTTCGACAAGCCGTGGACCGCAGCCAAGGTGCTCAAGGAAGTGGAAGGAACTGGCTTTCTCGCCTAGTCCGCGCGGCAAGCTTCGCATGGCCGCAGCGCGTCGCCCTGTGCCCTGTTCAAGGGCGACGCGCCTCGCGCTGGCGCGTGGCTGACTTAACCCCAATCAGAAACAGCGCTGTCTGAATGTGAGTGATCCAGTTTTGCCTGGTTCGCGAATACTTCAACAGGCTGTCGCCGAAGTGACTCATTGAATCTTCCGTCAGCGACCAGGCGGCCTTTGTCAGCCGCTTAGCAGCGCTCTGACGCAGCAAGCAGTCATCAGCAGGACAGACGAGTAAGTTCAGCTCGCTCTGCTCCCAAGCCATCGACCGGAGGTACCCCGATGTCCGACTCATCCGATCTCCAGACGCCACAGCCGGCAGGAATCGTCGAGCGCCTCGTGCGCGACGACGTCGACCGCAAGCGTTTTCTGAAGATGGCCGGCGGGGCCGGCGCAGCCAGCTTCAGCGCATTCGTGCTCGCCGCCTGCGGCAGCAGCAGTAGCAGCAGCAAGAGCACCGCTTCGAGCACTGCGGCAGCGACCACAGCGTCCAACGCATCGGGTGACATAGCGATCCTCAATTACGCGCTGACGCTCGAGTATCTCGAGTCAGAGTTCTACTCCAAGGTGGTCGCCGCGAAACTGTTCAAAGGGAAGGTCGGTGAACTTCTCGAGACGTTTGGCAGCCAAGAGGATTCACATGTCGTCGCGCTGAAAGCTGCCGTCAGCAAGCTCGGTGGGACGCCCGCCGCAAATCCACACGGCAAATTCCCGATCACCAGTGCGACGCAGGTCGCGCAGCTTGCCTACACCGTCGAGAACCTCGGCGCCGCCGCGTATCTCGGCCAGGCAGCGAAGATCCAGAGCCCCGAGGTGCTTGCCTCGGCGCTTGCCATCCATACCGTCGAGGCGCGCCACGCAGCGACGCTCGGCACGCTCGTGAAGAAGCCGGTCACCCCGCAGGGCGCATTTGCCACGCCGGCTGACATGTCCTCGGTCCTGGCAGCGGTCAAGCCGTTCCTGTCCTAAACCGCCCCATCGGCACGAAAGGAACCAGTCAAGATGACAAGTCAACAGATCGCCAACCCAGAGCTCTCCGGCTGCGAGGTCCACGGCATGACCCGCTCAGCGTTCATCCTGCGGGGCGCGCTTGCAGCCGGAGCCTTCTACGGCTCCGCTTCGGTCGCTCCGTTCGTCTCGCAAGCCTTCGCCGAAGCAGGCGGCGGCGATGTTGAGATCCTCAACTTCGCGTTGACGCTCGAGTACCTCGAGGCCGACTTCTACAACGTCAAGGGCCGTCAGACACGGCTGAGCAGCGATGCACGCAGGTACGCGCGCCAGTTTGGCGCCGAGGAGGCCGCCCACGTTTCAGCTCTGTCCGCCGCGATCAAGCAGCTCGGCGGCAAGCCCGTGGCGAAACCAACGTTCGTGTTCCCGACGACAGACGAGGAATCGTTCCTCTCGCTGGCCTTCGTGCTGGAGAACACCGGCGTTGGTGCCTACAACGGCGCAGGGCCTTCGCTGCAGAGCAAGCAGGTGCTCGCCTCCGCCGGCAGCATCGTGCAGGTCGAGGCGCGCCACGCTGCCACGATCGCCCTGCTGTTCGGCAGGAACCCGACGTACAACGGAGCGTTCGACCGGCCGCAGACCAAAGCGCAGGTGCTCACCGAGGTCAAGCCGCTGATCAAGTCCTAGCCGCTGGCCAAGTAAGTCCCAGCGGTCCATTCGCGCCCTTTCGTGGGCGAAGCCAAGTCTCGAGGAGTGACACAAATGGGTCTCGACAATCCACTTCACATCGCCTTTCTGCTGATTCTGCTGCTGCTCGTGTTCGGCGCCAAGCGTCTGCCTGAGATGGGGCGCTCGCTTGGCAGCGGCATGCGCGGCTTCAAGGACTCGCTCAGCGGTGAGAGCGAGGGTGCGCATGCGCACGAGCCAGCTGTCGTAGCTGCCGCAGTTGCCGCAGCTCCTGCCACCGAGCCAGAGCGCGTCGTCGAGCCGGCACGCGTCGAGGAGTCTGTCGCCGCGGCGATGCCAGCCGGCGAGCGCCACGCGCCGGCCGCTTAGCGGCGGCAGCGCGAGAAGCACGAGCAGAGAAGATGGCCGTTGCCGCTGCCCGCGTAGGGCACGAAGATCGACTGAGTCTCGTCGAGCACCTGACCGAGCTGCGCCTGCGCCTGATCGTGTCGCTCGCCGCGCTCGCAGTCGCGTTTGGCTTCTGCATGTGGCAGAACCATGCGCTGCTGCACGTCATCAACCAGCCACTCTCGACGCAGACGCAGAAGCAGGTCAAGAAAGGCAACGGCCCGCTCGGCGCCACCTACACCGTGCAGCAGGGCGCACGCACAGTGGCGGCGCAACTGCAAACGGTCACGAGGGCGCTCGATCGCCCTCACAGCGGCGTCTCGCCGGCCACGCGCGCTGCGCTGGCCGGCGTCAGCCCACAGCTCGATAAGGCAATCAAGCGGCTTTCCAAAGCGCCTGAAGGCAACAAGCCAGTGACGCTCGGGATCGGCGAGCCGTTCACGACGACGATTGGGATCGCGCTGATCTTTGCCTTCATCCTCGCGCTGCCGATCATCCTGTTTCAGCTCTACAGCTTCTTGCTGCCGGCGTTCAGCCCGAAGCAGCAAGAGATCGCCAAATCACTGACGCTGTCGATCCCAGTGCTGTTCGTGATCGGCGTCGTGTTTGGCTACTTCGTTGTGCTGCCAGCCGCTGTGCGCTTCTTCCAGAACTTCAACAGCGGCGAGTTCAACGTGCTCGTGCAAGCGAGCCAGTACTACCACTTCGCCGCCGTGACGTTGCTCGCGATGGGACTCGTCTTCCAGATTCCCGTTGCGATTCTCGCAGCGACGCGAGCAGCGATCGTGACTCCCAGCCAGCTGCGCAGCAACCGTCGCTATGCCGTGCTCGCGTGCGGCGCCGTCGCTGCGTTCCTGCCAGGCGATGCGGTCACGCTCCTGCTCGAGACCGTGCCTCTGTATCTGCTGTTTGAGGCGAGCCTGCTGCTTGCGAGTTTTTTCGAGTGGCGTGAGCGTCGCCGTGCAGTGTGATCCGGATATTGTGGCGAGACGAATAGCTGGTAGGGGAAGTACTGCGCCACACGCGGGAGGACAGCGCCGCTTCAGACGGTGCCCGCGAGCAAGTCAACGAACATAAGCCTTTGCAGCGGCCGCCTAGCGCGGCAGCGACAGGACGTCCGCCTTCGCCGGGTCGATCCGCCCGTCGAGCAGGTCGACGTAAGCCTCCCGCAGCGCGTCCGAGCCCTCACCGCGGCGAACCTCGAGCCAGCCATCGCTCCACTCGACATACGGCGCCCACGCTTCTGCGATCCGCGCTTCGAGGCCGTCCCTGCCCCATTCAGTGCTGCGCTTGGCGACGCGGTCGGGGGCGAAGAAGAACGTCGGAGGGGGCCCCGGAAGTGAGTCCGGCACGGCGCCCATGCGGTCGTGGTGCGTGGCGCCGACGACCGCCGAGTGGGTCAGCGCTTCGCCGTAGTGGCGGTGTACGTCGCTGCGCACCTGGGCATCACCGGCCATGTCTACATACACCGCCGGAGTATCGGCGAGTGATTCGATCTCCTCGTAGGTGACGACGCGGTCATAGACACCGAGCGAAGTCGTGAACTCGGCGCTGCGAGCAGACGTGAGCCCGACGACCTCGACGCCCTCGCGGCGTGAGAGCAGGAACGCAAGGCCGTTCGCCGTCTTGCTCGACGCGCTCGAGAGGACAGCTGTGCTCGCGCCAAACAGCGACGCGTCGTCGAGGAAGTCGTCGATCAGCCAAGACGTGAAGAACAGCGGACGAAGCAGCATCTGCAGATCCTCTGTGTCCTCTCTGTAGATCGGATCAGCGTCCGTTCTCGCGTATCCGTTGTAGGCCGCCGGCAGATTGGCGCGGTGCGGCGAGGCGTCGGTGAAGCCCTGCTCGCCGACCCGCACAGGCTCTACGACGAGCTCGCTCGAAGGCGGCAGATAGCCGTATACGCGCACCCCAGCAGCGAGCTGCTCGACCGTGCTCTCGACTACGTCCGCGAAGCCCCAGACCGGCATCCGCCCCCAGCCGTCCGCAGCAGGGAAGAAGTTCCAGTACGACATGCCCTCGCCGAACATCGCGTACGTGATGTTGTTCGCGCTGAGGCCGAAGCGATCCACCCGCAGCAGCGCCTGGCCGGCCGTGAGCTTCGGTGCCGCCGCGTCGTCGAAGCGACAGCGATGCAAGTCGTCCTTGGCGATCAGGAAGTCCACTGTGGCCAAGCCTACGCCGTCAGCTGTCGCCGTGGGCGCTGAGCGCGGCTAAGCAGTCTGAGCAGGCGGCGGCAGGCGCCTGAGCATCCGCGTTTCGCGCGGAAGCAGGCCGAATGCGAGCGCGATCGCGGCGAGCACCGACCCGACCAGCAGCACCTCGACTGCGCCCAGGGCACCAGCCAGCGGTCCAGCAAGCACGTAGCCGAGCGGCAGCAGCGCCAGCGAGACCATCCAGTCATACGAGCTGACGCGCGAGAGCTTGTCCGGTGGGATGCGCTCTGCCAGCGCCGTCGTCCACCACACGTCGAACATCGCGATGCCTGCGCCGCCGAGCAGCATCGCCGGCACGACGACGATCAGGGTCACGCCTGCCGCGTAGAGCACTGCCGCCGCTGGCCACAGCACGATCGCAAGCATCGCCGCGCGCATCGGGAAGCGTGGGCGCCAGGCGATGCCGAGCAGTGAGCCGACGATCGTGCCGATCCCGAGCACCGACGCGACGAGCCCATAGACGCCGATCTCTCCGTACTGCTGGCGGGCAACGAGCGGGCCAAGCACGAACCACGGCGCGAGGCCCGTGAACAGAGCAGCGCAGAACGACGCCAGCGTGACCCACACCCAACTGCGCGAGCGCACCTCACGAAAGCCCTCGCTGACCTCCTTCCACACGCTGACCTGCTCGGCCGCAATGTCGCCGCTCGTTCGCGCCGGCCCGTGCGCCCCGCCAGCTGACGCTGGGGCGCGTGCATCGCTCACGCCCAGCGCATCCGACGACAACGCCCGTCGTCGGGGTCGCACGCGCGAGAGCAGCGCTGCGCTGAGCAGGAACGTCGCAGCGTCGAGCGCGAACGCCCACCCAGCGCCCAGTCCGAGCACGAGCCCAGTCGCCAGCGCTGGGCCAGCGAACTCGCCGATGTTGTTCGACAGCGTGCTGAGACCGTTGGCCTGCTGGATCTCACCCTCCGGCACCGTCTGCGGCAGCAGGCCGTTGGCCGCCGGACGGAAGAACGCCTCCGCCGTGCCGAACAGCGCCTCGATCACGATCAGCTGCCAGATCTCGACGACCTTCGTGAAGATCAGCGCAGCTAGCAGCGCGTGCAGCGAGAAGCGCACGAGGTCGGTAGCGACCATCACGCGGTGGCGCGGCAAGCGGTCCGCCCACACGCCGCCAAGCAGCAGAAAGGCGACCAACGGCAGGCTCGCCGCAGCCAACACGAGGCCGACGTCTGTTGCGCTGCCTGTCAGTTCGACCACGAACAACGCCAGCGCGACGACGACGATGCAGTCGCCGATCACGCTCGCCGACTGCGCCAGCCAGAAGTAGCGAAAGTCAGCGTGGCGCAGGACGCGCAGCTGCTGCAGCAAGTTGCCCATCCACCCAGCTTGACGCAGCGTCCCGGCCAGCCTCGGGCGGCCGCTGTCGCAGTGGGCTTGGAATGTCGCGCGGACGCCGGGGCCGGGAGCCGCTAGGCCTCGCCGTCGTAGTAGTCGACGTTGCCGTCGGCGCGGTGCAGCATCACCTTGTCAGCCTCGTTGCCCGGCCAAACGCCGATCTTGTCGCTGTCCGGATAGACCGCCACCGATGGCTCGCGCGCACTCGAGAACATCAGCACGCGGGCATCGTGCCCGCCGTCGTTGCCGACCTTGTGCGCGCCGAAGGGCCCTTCGGGAAGCAGACGAGATCGCCGCGCCCCAGTTGCTGCTCGCCTTCGGGCGTGCGCACGACGACGTCGCCGTCCAGTACGAGCAGCCACTCCTCCTCGTACTCGTAGTGGTACGGGCAGATGCTCTGTCCTGGCGGCAGTACAAACGCCTTCACCGCCAGGTCCGTGCCGCCCGCTGCCGTGCCGACCCGCGCCATGCCCACGTGAAAGCCGTCCGGGTCTTGCGGATCGAACTCCAACTCGTCGTCGAATACATTCCCGCGCTGCATTGCCTTGATCATCTCAGCTGCCGCGCGGGCTGTGATCGCCGCGCCTGTGCAGCACGCTGAAGGCGAGCAGGACGAGCCCGAGCACGAGCAGCACTCGTCCAAGCACCGAGCTGATCTCGCCCCACGCAGCGCCTGCGAACAGGCCAACGAGCATGAAGCCTGCTGCCCACACGGCGCAGCCGAGCGTCGTCAACGCCACGAACGATCCGAGTGGCACGCCGCGCGCACCAGCGGGCAGGGACACGAACGTGCGCGCCAATGGCATCAAGCGGGCGCTGAGCACTGCGCGCGTGCCGTGCCTGTCGATCAGGCCTTCCCAGCGCTGCAGCACTGAGCCGACGAATGGCACGCCAACGAGCAATCCGCTGGCGCCGAGCGCGTATGCCAGCAGCGAGCCGACAACGTTGCCTGCCGTAGCCGCCAGCAGCGCGAGCGGGAAGCTCATCCATCCTTGGTGCACTGCGACGCCAGAGAAGATCAGCGTCACCTCGCTCGGGATCGGGATGCACGCGCTCTCTGGCACCATCAGCACGAAGACGCCAAGCGCGCCGAAGTTCTCGATCAGCGTTGTCACGGGTGCTCACTACCCGTATTGCGCTTCCGCGTAGCCGTGTCGTGCGAGCGCTGTGGGCTGCCCAGCGCTGTGCGACGCGATCAGCCGCAGCCTGTGATGCCGCCGTCGAGCGGGATCACCGTGCCAGTCATGTACGAGCCTGCGCGCGAAGCGAGCAGCAGCGTCAGCCCTGCGACGTCATCTGGGCGGCCGATCCGCTTCAGCGGCACCTCTGCCTCGACCGCCTCGCGTCGCTCTGCGTCTTCGAGCACCCACGCCATCATCTTGCTCTCGAACGGTCCAGGTGCGATCGCGTTGACCGTGATGTGCTCGCTCGCGAGCCGCTTCGCCAGGTGGCGCGTGAGCATGTGCACAGCCGCCTTGCTCGCGCTGTAGCTGTAGTTCTCCACCGATGGCGTGCGCAGTCCGTCGATCGAGCCGATGTTGATCACGCGCGCCGGATCCTCGACGCTCGCTGACGCGCGCAGCGCGTCGAGCAGCGCGACCGTCAGGTGGAAGATCCCCTCGACGTTCGTGTGCACGACCTTGTCCCAGGCGCTCGCTGGGAACTCCTCGAGCGGCGCGCCCCACACGGCGCCTGCGTTGTTGACGAGGATGTCGAGCGCAGGGAAGTGCTCCTGCACCGCACTGGCCAGCGCCTTCGCGCCCTCAGGCGTCGAGATGTCGCCAGGGATCGCTATGCAGTCACCGAGCTTCGCGAGCTCCTGCGCTGTCGCTTCGACGTCAGCTGTCTTGCGCGAGGAGACGATCACGCGCGCGCCTGCCTGTACGAAGCCGCGCGCGATCATCAGGCCGATCCCTCGCGAGCCACCCGTCACGAGCGCCGTCTTGCCAGAGATGTCGAACAGGTCGCCCATCGTCAGTCCGCGAACTCCGCTGGGCGCTTCTCGAGGAACGCGCCGATTGCCTCTGGAACGGCCTTGCCGAACGTCGCCATGATCTGCTGGCGATCCTCGTATTCGACTGCTGCCAGCTCAGACGGGATCTCCAGCGCCGCCCACATCCCGCGCTTCGTCAAACGCACGCCAAACGGCGCGAGCGCTGCGATCTGCGTCGCGGCTTCGCGTGCGCGCTCGAGCAGCTTGTCCTGCTCGACGACGTCCGCGACCAGCCCGATCCGCAGCGCCTCCTGCGCATCGACGCGCCGCCCGGTCAACATCAGCTCGTGTGAGCGCGACGCGCCGATCAAGCGCGGCAGCAGCCAGCTGACGCCCATGTCGCAGTTCGACACGCCGATGTTGATGAACGCCGCGCGGAACACCGCCTCCTCCGCCGCGTAGCGGATGTCGCTGCCGAGCGCCAGCGCCAAGCCGAAGCCTGCCGCCGGTCCGTTGACAGCCGCGATCACCGGCTGCGGCAGCGAGCGCAGCTGCAAGATCAGGCGCGACATGTGCTCCTGGTTGGCCAAACGGTCGCGCGGCTCGTCGCTGCCGTCGTTCTCTGGCGCCTGCCCATAGCCGTGCAGGTCGAGCCCCGCGCAGAAGCCGCGTCCCGCGCCCGTCAAGATGACCGCGCGACAGCTGCGGTCGTGGGCCGTCTGCAGCAGCTCGCCGTGCACCGCCTTGCACAGCTCCGCCGTCAGCGTGTTGAGCTCGTCCGGGCGGTTCAGCGTCAGCTCGCGAACGTGCGGAGCTGGTTCGTCGACGAGCAGCAGCGAGGACATCGCTGCATCCTATGCGCTAGTTGTCAAGCGCGGCCAACCGCGCGACGTCAACCGCGCGGGTGGTGGAACGCCTGTGTCTGCGTGACCTTCGCCGCCAGCGCACCGTCAGCCCGTGCGATCGTCGTCTCGATCACGATCGTCGTGCGTCCTGCGTGCAGCGGTCGCGTGCTCGCTGTCACTGCGCCTTCGCGCACGCCGCGCATGAAGTTCGTCTTCGACTCGATCGTCGCCGTGCCGATCGCACCCTCCGGCAAGTTGAGGAAGGCACACACGCCGCCGCAACCATCCGCCAGCGCCATCAGCGCGCCGCCGTGCAGCAGGCCGCCTGCCGTGCAGCGCTCTGGCGCGTAGTCCAGGCGACCGACGACGAGCTCCGGCGAGGTCTCGAGCAGCTCGACGCCGATCAGCGCGAAGAACGGCATCGAGTCGCGGAACTGCTGCGGCGTCGCCGATCCCGTCGGCTGGCCTGCGTCGCTCATACGGGCGATCTTATGACTGTGTGAGACTGGCGCGCATGGGCATGGACGGCAAAGCGCACAGGCGTCAGCCGCGCGTCGCCTCCGTCGGCCACGTCGAGTGGGTGCAGTTCGCGCGCGTGCAGCACGTGCCGCGCGCTGGCGAGGTTGTCCACGCTGACGACCCGTTCGAGGAGCCAGCCGGTGGGGGCGCTGTTGCCGCCGTCCAGCTGGCCCGCCTGGCAGGAGAGGCACTGCTGCTCACTGCGCTCGGTGAGGACGAAGCGGGTCAGCGCTCACCAGAGCGGCTGCAGCAGCTCGGCGTGCACGTGCATGCCGCTACACGTTCAGGAGCGCCGACGCGGCGCGCCGTGACGCTCGTCGATGACGAGCGCGAGCGCACGATCACGACGTTTGGCGAGCGCTTGGAGCCGCTCGGTGACGATCCGCTGTCCTGGGATCAGCTCGCGCAGATCGACGCCGTTTACTTCACCGCTGGTGACCTTGCCGCACTGCGTGCAGCCCGCCACGCGCGCGTGCTCGTCGCCAACCCGCGTGCGTTGCACGCGCTCGGACATGGCGTTCGACTCGACGCGCTCGTGCTCAGTGCAGAGGACGAGATCGAGCGTCGCGAAGCTGCGCGCGCCGAAGCAGACGCCGACGTCGTCGTCCTCACCGACGGGGCGCGCGGCGGCACGTACCGTGCGCGCGATGGGCGCAGCGGCGGCTGGGTCGCAGCTGAGCCACCAGGCGACCCAGTCGACTCCTACGGCTGCGGCGACTCGTTCGCAGCAGGCTTCGCGTACGGCCTCGGCGCCGGCATGGAGCTCGACGACGCGCTCGCGCTCGCAGCTCGCTGCGGCGCCGTTTGTCTGACAGGCAGCGGGCCTTACGAGCGCCAGCTGACCAGCGCGCAGCTCGCCAACGACTGAACGAACGGCGAGCGCTAGACCGACGGCAGCTTCTGCACGAGCGAGAGCACTGGCGCGAACAGGTCACCGTGCTCTGCGATCCGCTCGAGCACAGCTGCAGCCTCGAACCGCAACGCCGCCTCGTCGCCGCTGTCGAGCGCCGCGCGCACCTCGTCCCACAGCAGCGGCGTCGAGACCGTCGGGCGCTCTGTCGCGCGCAGCGAGTAGACGCACACCGTCGTCTTGTTGATGTCGTTCTGGCTCCAGTCGATCAGCACGCGTCCCTCGCGCCGCGTCTTCGTCATGCGCGAGACGACGAGCTCTGGGTCGGCCTCCTCCAACAGCTCTGCGACCGTTTTCGCAAACGGCTTCGTCTGCGCGAACGAGACCTCTGGGTCGTTCAGCGGTACATACAGCTGCAGGCCCTTTTTGCCTGATGTCTTGGCGAAGCTCTCGAGTCCCAAGTTCTCGAACATCCCCTGCAGCGTCAGCGCGACGCGGCAGCAGTCGATCACCGTCGCCGGCGCGCCTGGGTCGAGGTCGAACACGAGCGTCGTTGGGCGGTCGTTGTGCTCAGCGCGCTGCAGCGGCACATGCAGTTCGAGTGCTGCCAGATTCGCCAGCCAGACGAGCGTCGCGCGGTCATCTGCGAGCAGGTAGTCGATCGGCTTCTCGCGGCTCGCCACTGTCACCGTGCGCACCCAATCTGGACGGTGCGCCGGCGCCTGCTTTTGGAAGAACGCCTTGCCGTCGACACCATCAGGCCAGCGCTTGACCGTCAGCGCGCGGCCGTGCAGATGGGCGATGATCGTCTCCGCGGCAGCGGCATAGAAATCGATCACTCCCCGCTTGCTGACCCCCGCCTTTGGGTACAGCGGCTTGGCGAGGTTGGACAGCTTCAGCTCATGGCCTTCTACGGTCGTCCTCGCGCTCGTCGCGCCCGTCTCTTCGATCACCAGCGGCTCTGAGATCGCGTCCTGCTCCGCTTCAGTCGAGTCCGAGACGGAGGACGATGTCCCCGCCGGCGCAGCGCGCTCCACCGTGAAGTCCTCGCGCACAACTTCGCTCGCCTCCTTGTCCTCGCGCAGGCCCTTATATGACGGGTGACGCAAGCTGCCCGCCGACGTCCAAGCACTGAACTCGATCTCTGCCACGAGCCGCGGCTCGACGAACACCGTCTCGCGCGGCAGGCGCTCGCCTGCAGTGAATGGAGAGTCCTCGCGCCTCAGCGGCGCCAGCAGCTTGCCCAGGCGATCTAGCTCTGCGTCTGAGAAGCCCGTGCCGACGCGCCCTGCGTAGCGAAGCGCGCCATCTGGCTCGTACACGCCGACGAGCAACGCGCCGATGCGATGCTCGCGTCGTCCCTCGCCAGGCAGCCAGCCGCCGATCACGAGCTCTTGGCGGCCGACGTTCTTGATCTTCGTCCATGCCGCTGTGCGCCCGCCTGGCTCATACGTCGAGTCGAGGCGCTTTGCCACGATTCCCTCCAAGTGCTGATCGGCCGTCGCTTGCAGCACGTCGCGTCCGCTGCCGTTGAGGCGCTCAGGCGTCTGCCAGCGCTCGCCGTTCAGGTCCAGCTTGTCCAGCAGCTCGCGCCTGTCTTCGTAGGGGAGGTCGAGCAGTGAATGACCGTCTAGCCACAGTACGTCGAAGATCATGTACGTCACCGGCGCAGTCTTCGCCAGGCGCTTCGCCTGCGCGCTCGAGCCGACGTGCATGCGGTGCTGCAGTGCAGCGAAGCTCGGCCGGCGCTGCTCGTCGAAGGCGACGATCTCGCCGTCGAGGATCGCTGCGTGCGAGCTGAGCGCGCGATTCAGCCTGCCCAACTCCGGATAAGAGCTCGTCACGTCTTTCAAGTTGCGGCTCTCCAGGCGCAGCTCGCCAGGTTTCGAATAGGCGATCGCCCGCACCCCGTCCCACTTGATCTCATACGTCCAGCCGTCGTCGTCGCGCGGCAGCGTTCCCGTGCGAGCGAGCATCGGCTTGACGTGCTCTGGCATCGGCTCGCGTGCCCCGCCCGCCGCCGGGTCCATGCGGTGGATCATCCACTCCTTCGGCAGATCCTCGTCGCCCCGGAGTGGAGAGGAGATCGCGAACAGCGCGTAGCGCGCGTCCAGCCGCTCGCCGTGCAGCGCCACCTCGATCTTGCGGCGCTCCCACTTCAGCAGCTCAAACGTGCCGCTGTCCCAGATCGTCATCTTGCCAGCGCCGTACTGGCCCTTCGGGATCTCCCCGTGGAAGTCGAGGTACTCGAGCGGATGATCCTCTGTGCGCGCCGCGAAGCGGTTCTCCTTCGGCTCCTCAGGGATGCCCTTCGGTAGCGCCCAGCTCGCCAGCACGCCGTCGTGCTCGAGGCGCAAGTCCCAGTGAAGGCGCGTCGCATGGTGCTCCTGGATGACGAAGCGCAGCTCCTCGCCCGCAGATGCCTCTGCGCCCTCGCGTCTAGCGCGCTTGCCTTTGCCTTTGGGACTGCGACTGCCACTGCCGCTCGGCTCGGCTGACGCGTCGAAGTCGCGTTTGCCGCGGTACTCCTTCAGGCGCTGCGCAGGGGCTGACCGGTCGCCACTCTCCGAGGAGTCGCTGCCCTTCTTGCTCGCCCGGCGGGTAGGCACCTACCGCTTGGCTGTAGCGCGTTTACCGGCCGGCTTTTTCGCAGCAGCTTTTTTCGCTGGCGGTTTCTTCGCCGATGCTTTCGCAGCAGAGGCTTTGGCAGCCGCTTTCTTGGCCGGCGCTTTCTTCGCAGCTTTGCGCGGCGGCTTGTCGTCGTCACCTGCGTCCGCATCGTGCTTGCGCACCGCCTCGAGGCTCGCCTTCAGCGCGCTCATCAAGTCAGGCGCCGGCTCTGGCACGTCCTCCGCTTCTGGCTGAACGGCGATCTCCTTGCCCTCTGCCTTGCGCTCGATCAGCGCGAGCACGTCAGCGCGGTACGTGTCGCTGTACTTATCCGGTTCGAAGTCGCCTGCGAGCGAGCCGATCAGCTGCTTGGCGACGTCGACCTCGCGCTTCGTCGTCTTGACCTCCTTCGGGTCAGGCAGCTCGTCGAGCCTGTCAGGCGAGGAGACTTCGTCAGCGAACAGCATCGTCGCCATCTCGAGCACGTCGCCCATCGCGCGGATCGCGACGAGCTGCTCCTTCGAGCGGATCACGACGCGCGCGATCGCGACCTTTTCGGTCTCCGCCATCGCCTCCAGCAGTAGGCGGTAGGGCTTGGCGCCACCAGGACCTGGAGCGAGGTAGTAGGGATGGTCGTAGAAGATCGGGTCGATCTGCGAGAGCTCGACGAAGTCCTCGATCTCGATCGTCTTCGTCTTCTTTGGCTGCAGCGTCTCGAGCTCACCTGGCTCGATCACGACGTAGCGATCCGGCGAGAGCTCGTAGCCCTTGACGATGTCCTCGTACGCGACCTCTTCGCCCGACTGCGGGTCGACGCGCTTCTGCGCGATCCGCACGCCGGTCTTGCCCGAGAGCTGGTGAAAGCGCACCGTCTTGCGGTTGACTGCGCTGTACAGCTTGACTGGCACCGTCACCAGGCCGAAGCTGATCGCGCCCGTCCAAATCGAGCGTGGCATGGCTACTTAGTACCACGTACCGCGAGATTGCCCCCCTGTTGCAAGATCTCAGGCGGCGCTTTTTGCATCGGGGTGGGAGGGGTTGCTTCTTTTTGAGTTGCGATAGCAATGGTATTTACAGCGTGTATATACGATGGCTATCGCAACTCAAAAGCAGCGCACCATCCCCCCGCTGGGCCCCTACCGCCGAGCCGTAGCCCTCTAGGAGACAGCCGCACCGACGGCAGGCTGCTGTGGCGATGCGCAGAAGGCGCACTTGCGCGCCTCGCGCGGAATCTCAGAAAGGCATTCGCTGCATGGATGCGTCTCGGACTCGACGTCGCGACCTGTCTTGCGCCGCTCCATCAACAGGTTCACAGGCTTGACGACGAAGAAGAACACGGCCGCTGCGATCGAGACGAAGGCGATCGAGACGTTGATGAAGTCGCCGTATTGGAACGTGCTGCCGTTGATCGTGAACTTCAGCGCAGAGAAGTCGTGGCTGCCGAAGATCGCCGCGATGATCGGTGTCAGCAAGTCGCGCACGAGTGCTGTCACGACCGCGCCAAAGCCCGCCCCGATCACGATCCCGACCGCCAGGTCTACGACGTTGCCGCGCAGCAGGAACGCCTTGAACTCCTTGGCCATCAGATGCCTCCAGTGCCGCCTCACGGCGACGGTAGGACGCCGTTGGTTGCTCGCCCAGCCAAGCTACCAGCGGGGCACGACAGCTGGGCGAGACGCGTGCGGTAGACGTGCATGTCAGCGCTGTTCCAGTCTGAGTGAGTCTGGTGCGCAAACGCCGGCACGCGCTCGCGGTGGTAGGGCGAAGAGAGGCTCTCGTTGTGGCCGATCACGTTCTTCAGCGCGATCCCAAATGAACATCGCAGCCAGCGGGTGAGCGCCAGCGAGGCGTTCATCTGCCTTCGATCTTCAAGTATTTCGAGATCGGAGAAGCCGACGTTCTCGATCCCGATCGCCGTCCGATTGAGGCCTACCGTGTGGCGGCAGCGAAGGTTCAACGGCACGAGCTGATCGATCCTGCCGCTGCGCTCGACGAGAAAGTGCGCGCACGTGTTCGGCAGCTCGCCGAACTCGCTGTCAGGAACGTCTGGCGCGAACGTGTTGTACGCCTGCTGCGCAGTCGCCGTCTCCGTGTAGTGCTCGACGATGACTTTCGGATTGCTCAACGTGTACGTGTCTTCGCCGTAGTGGCGCAACGAGTAAGCCGCCATCTCGCGCTTACGCGCTGCGCCGTACGGGATTGGCCACTGGTGAATCGGCGGGCGTAGGACGGCGGTGTCAGGGATGCGCGCTGAAGGGGGCGCGGGAGTGACAGGGGTGAGCGTCGCCAGCGCGGCGAGCATCAGCTTCGTTAGCGCCGCGAACACCCACACGATGCTAGCCCTGCACGCTGCGCTGGACGTCTGTCGTAAGCGCGCGTGGGCTCGGTGAGCCTCGGGTATCTCATCAACGCACGACGGCGAGGCGGCTTTTTATCGGGTGCAGATGTGACCTGCTGTCGCCTCACGCAAGCCCGACGGGTTTTGATCCGACTGGGCTTTGATGCTCACCACGACACAGGAGGTTCCATGCTGGGCAGAAGGCACACGATGCACCCTGGGAGGCGGCTTCGCAACGCGAGCGCCATCGTCGCCTCGATGGCGGCGGTTGGGGGGCTCGCGGCCTTTCCCGCCTCTAGCTCGGCAGGCGACACCATTTCAGTCGGCGTTGGCGGAAGCTCGATCGTCGTCAACGGCACGACGATCTCGACGTCGAACCTGACGCTTGCGCAGCTGGCGAAACTGCAGGGCGTTCCTGCGGCCACTGTGCAGGCCGAGCTCGACGGCATCGCCGCGAATACGCCAGTTGCGTCGGCTGTCGAATCACTGATCGCTGGGCTGCCGCTCGAAAGCTCGCTCGCCACAGCGCTCAACGAGCTCTCCAGCGCAACTGGAGGAGCGATCAGCCCGCAGACTGCGTTGCGCGACGTCGTCCAGGACGAAGGGCAGCCGAGCACTGCGTTTGACAGCAGCGGCAACAGCACGAGTGGCGGCAATGGTGCTCCGGGCGCTGCCGGCGCGAATGGGAGCAATGGCACGAACAGCTCGGCCGCCGGCAGCACGACCCCAGCGGCAAAGAAGCGCTTCGCCCTGAAAGCGTCCTCGCGGTCGCTGAAGGGGCACCCAGGAAAGCGGGTGAAGGTGCGCTTCAACGTCTCTTCTGCAGCGAAGCTCAGCTACAGCGGACGCAAGCTCGCCAAAGGCTCGCGCAAGGTGAAGTCTGGCGCGGGCGTGCTGACGCTTGTGCTGCCGCGCAAGCACGGCAACTACAAGCTCGTGTTGCAGGCCCTCAGCACTGACGGTCAGCGCGCGCAGACGACGATCATGTTGCACGACGCCAGCGCCGGCGCAGCAAAGAAGCGCTGAGCAGCCAGGAGTCCTCGCAAGCTCAACACGATGCCCAGCCGGCCAAGCGCGTGCGTGCACCCTCGCGCTTGGCCGGTCGCTGGGTCGTTGCGCGGCACCTGGTTGCAGATGCGGGAATGCTGGTTTCCGACGAACTTCAATTGCGGGCAACTCTGAAGGAGTTATGGACATCGCCAGTCATCGCCGACGATGAGGAGTACGCTTGTAGTGCAGGACAACGCCATCGGGGGAGTTGCTATCACTTCGAGCCGTTCCAGCAAGCGGGACGCATCTGGGCCTTCGCTCGGGTCGGTCGCAGGCTCAGTGGGCGTGCCGTCAGAGCTCGCCGACCTCCCGCCCCTGCGCTATTACGCCGAGTACGGGCGGCGCTACGCGGCGCGCGATCTCGACGGCTTCATCGAGCTGTTCGACGAGAACTGGACGATGACCGACCATCGCGCAGGAAATCAGGGCTGGACGATGCGGCGCGAGCAGTGCCGGGCGATGACAGCCTCAGTGTTCGCCGTTTCACCCGATGTGCGCTTCAGCGTCGATGAGGTGATCTCCTGCGAGGAGCGCGTCGTCGCGATGCGCGCCTCTTATCACGGCTCTGGGGTCGGCGGTCACAGCCGCTTCGCGTTTGAGGCCGGCTTCGTCACCGTCGTCGAAGACGGACATTCGATCAGCGTTGACGTATACGAGTACGACGACAACGACGCGATCCTCGCGCGTTACGCCGAGTTGACGACTCGCTGAGCTGAAGGCTGCTCACGCGGCCGTCGGCGTGGCGCCTCGATTGCTGCCAGCGGGTTGGGCATCGTATGGTGCAGCAGATGAGCGGAGGCAAGTTCGACGGTGGGCTCCTAAAGCGTGGCGATCCCGACTACGAGCGGGCGCGGCGTGCTGCGGTGTGGAACGCGCGAACTCCTGAGCGCTTCCCTGACGCGATCGTGATCGCGCGCAGCGAGCAGGACGTCGTTCGCGCTGTGCGGTTGGCTGCAGCAGAGGGGATGAAGCTCGGCGTGCGCTCGGGCGGGCACAGCTGGGCGGGAAACCACGTGCGCGATGGCGGCATGCTGCTCGACCTCTCGCAGCTGTGCGACGTCGACGTCGATGTCGACGCGACGACGGCGGCTGTGCAGCCTGGCTGCAGGGGCGATCAGCTGCTCACCCGGCTCGGCGAGCTCGGGCTGTTCTTCCCTGCGGGACACTGCATTGGCGTCGCGCTCGGCGGGTACCTGTTGCAAGGTGGCTACGGCTGGAACGGCCGCGTGCACGGCCCAGCGTGCATGAGCGTCGAGGCGATCGACGTCGTGCTCGCTGACGGGCGTCGCGTGCATGCCTCTGAGCAGGAGAACCAAAGCTGCTGTGGGCTGCGCGCGGCGCTGGGCCGGGCTTCTTCGGCGTCGTCACCCGCTTTCACCTGCGGCTGCAGCCGAAGCCGAAGGTCGTGGCGAATGGGCTGCTGCTGTTCGAGCTCGAGCAGCTCGCGGACGTGTTCCGCTGGGCACAGGAGGTCGGCCCTCGAGTGCCACGGAACATGGAGCTGATGCTGATCGTCCACCGCACTGAGCAGGACGAGCTCGAGATCGCTGTCACAGGGCCTGTGCTCGCCGACAGCGAGGCGCAGGCGCGCGAGGCGCTGTCGCTGCTCTCGACGTGTCCTGTGATCGATCGGGCGAAGCTCGCTGAGCCGTACATCCCAGTCACGCTCGCCGACCTCTACGCAGGTGTGCACGCGGCCTATCCCGACGAGCATCGCTATGCAGCCGACAACATGTGGACGCATGCGCCGATCGAGCAGCTGTTGCCTGGACTCAGGCGAATCGCTGAGACGATGCCACCGGCGCCGTCGCACATGCTGTGGATGAACTGGGGCCCGGGCAGCACGCAGGCGCCGCCGCGTCCGGACATGGCCTACAGCGTCGAGGACGACGCGTACATCGCGCTGTACGGCGTCTGGCAGGACGCAGCAGACGATCTGCAGAACGCGGCTTGGTGCACCGAGCGAATGCGCGAGATGGAAGACCTCGCCACCGGCATTCAGCTCGCCGACGAGAACCTTGGCCAGCGTCCTGCGCGCTTCCTCAGCGAGGTGCACATGAGTCGGCTCGACGATCTGCGCGCGATCTACGACCCTGAAGAACGCTTCCATCCGTGGATGGGCAGGCCGGTGGCGGCCTAGCTGTGGGCCAGTCCGAGCTAGACCGCAGCAGGCTCGAGCCCGTCGATCGGCAGCTCGCGGCATATCTGCAGCGCCCGATGACGCCTGTCGCGCCTGACGTGCTCGCTGCGATCGCGCACGGTCCGATCGATCCTCGTCGAGCGCTCGCGCTGGATGACGTCGCGCGGCTGCTCGATTCGCGCCCGCTCGACGTCGAGACTGGCTGGTGCACGCTGCCAGACGGCGTCGCATTCGTCGCTGTGCGCACGCCGATGCCGCTCGTGCGCGGCGAGATGGTCGACTGGTGGTTCGATTGGCACCCGCGCGAGCCGCTGCGCTATCGCGTGTGGCATCCGACTGCGCACCGGTCGAACTCGATCGAGGAGCCCGCTCGGGGCACGGCATGTGGAGCGTCCGCGGCGTCCAGAGCGCTCACTGGCAAGGCTCACTGGGGCGCAGTGCACCATCCCGTCGAGGACGTCGGCGTGGGGCTCGTCCACGCGCGGATCGCCTTCGAGCGACCAAGCGCGATGGGCCTGCCTGACGATCAGCTCGAGAACCGAGACGTCGCGACGATCGTCTGCGGCTACGTCGGCGACGATCGCCGCCGGGTACGCCACACGCCGATGTTCCACGTGTTCCTGCGCGACGGCGACGGTGTCGTCCTACGCAGTGCATTCTGGCTCGGAGCTGCAGTGCGGCCATATGGACCGCTTGGTGGCGCGGGCGAGCGGCTGCTCAACAACCGCGTGACGCGACGCGCGACGCTGCCGGCTGCGCTGCCGCGCGCGCTCGCCAACCACTGCGCTGAGGAGTACGCCAACCTCGCGACGCTGCTGCCTGAGCTGTACGAGCGCTTCGGCCGGCGCTAGGCCCGACGCGCCCTTAGATCCGCAAGCGCGAAGGCGCCACGCCGAGCGCGTGGCAGAAGAACGCGAGCAGGCGCGGGGTGGGCGCAGCGTTGTTCGAGCCGTACGCGCTCGAGCCGATCGCGAAGCCGCCGTCGTAGTCGACTGTGCGTCGCATCTCTGCAGCCGTCGGTTGGCGCACGACCTGCACCGCAGCCATCATCCCGTGGTCCTCGTGGAACGTGACGTGGCAGTGGAAGACGAACTTGCCTGTGAAGTCGATCGGGTGCATCAGCACGACTGTCTTCGAGTTCGGCGGCAGCGCGACGTTGTCCTCTTCGAGCACGTACGGCACCGGTTTGCCGGCGACGCTGACGACCTGGAAGTCGTTCGTGTGGATGTGGAACGTGTGCCATTCGGTCGTTTCGTTGACGAGTGTCCACTGCTCGAT
>FTBE01000065.1_pt1 | contig 32877 bp, 18 predicted proteins | sample 1639291 | NCBI WGS metagenome assembly FTBE01 (sample SAMEA3914864, study PRJEB12502) | metagenome | biome: forest; material: soil | place: USA | collected 2012-03-12 | depth 0.3 m | reverse complement strand
TCAGAACATTGGTCGACCAGCCCGCCGGCGGTGCTCCCGAGTTGCCCCACGGCGTCCGCCTCCTCGGATACACCGGCTCTAGGTCCGCTCGAGTCATGCTCGCGAGCGGCAAGCGGGGTGTGAGCAAGCGGGGTGTGATCGAGTCGAGGCAACCGATCGCGGCGCCCACGGGGGATGGGAAGTACTCGCCCATCGATCTCGCTCTGCATCCGTCGGCTGACGGCTTCCAGCCGGTCGACCCTCTCGTGGCTGTCGAGTTTCCCCATCACCTCAGCCGAGGGATTGCCGCCGGGGGCGGCGTCTCGATCGTGCCGAGCGACGCAAGCGGAAGGCCGCTCTCGGGAGAAGGATCGATACAGGGCGCGAGCGTGCTCTATGCCAACTCGCAAGCCGACACCGACACGCTCGCCAAGCCGACCAGCACCGGTTTCGACATCAGCGCCGTGCTGCGCTCCGCAGACAGCCCGCAGACGCTCTACTACAAAGTGAAAATGCCGACCGGGGCCAAGCTGAGCCCCCAGCGCGACGGCTCCGTCGAAGTGGCAGCGCATCACCGCGCGCTCGGCTACATAACGCCGCCTGTCGCGCGTGACGCGAGCGGCGCGGATGTGCCGGTCACGATGAGCGTAGAGGGCGACTCGCTCGTCATCCAGATTCAGAGGTCGAGCAGCGAAGTGCAATGGCCAGTCGCAGTCGACCCTGGGTATGTGCAGGACGCACAGGTTCCTTCGAACTACACCGGGATGGGCAACTGGAACTACTACACGAGCAACCCCCCGTCGATCGTGCTCGATCACGGCAACGACGCCTACGGCGCAGTCTGGTACTACAACGGCGGCGACTTCGCCGAGCTGCAGTATCAAACGCAGGGCATATCGAAAATCTACGTCTTCACCACGGAAACCTACACCGGCTTTTCCCGTGGTGGCGTCGTCAGGGACGAAAGCCTCGATCCGTCTGGCGCGGTCGAGAACTCTCACACTCTGCTGTCGGTTGGTGAAGAAGGCGGCGGGTATCAGGGTTATCACGACAGCATGTGCACGTTTCCGCAGGAAGTTGGCAGCACATGCCTGTATACCGACGGCGCGGCCAACAACATCGTTCGCTTCATCACTTACCTGACGCAATCAGGCGAAGCCAACCAGTTCTACTCGCAGATGTACAACGCCACGGTTTTCATCATGCAGGAATCGGGACCGGCCATGAACTTCAACACGACCGCTCCGACGATCACGGTGGGCAGTGTCACTCGTCCCAACGTGCTCTACGGCTCCGGCGCCTGGCTCGGGCCAAACCAAGGCGCTTTCGAAACCGGCGGAACCGATCCTGGAGTAGGCCTCAGCAGCATCTTCGTGCAGAGCGTAGGCAGCGTCAGCCCCCCCGCGGAAGGTAAGTGTAAGGGGGTCCAGTGCAGCCAGTCCTACAGCAGCCCACTCACCTACAACCCGGCGATGGCCAACGGCGAACACACGCTCTACATCGAAGGCCGGGACAACGCCGGCCTGGGCGGCAGCAGCACTGCCATGTTCAAAATCGACGCCACAGCTCCGCGCGCGATCGGCTTCACGGGTATGCCCGAAGCGGGCGCTGAAGTCAGCGCTGCGCCGCACACGCTCACGGTCCACGCGACCGACGGCACCGCGCCGACAAAGAGCTCCGGTGTGAAATCGATCGCCGTCGGCATCGACGGAGCCAACAAGACGATCGTCTCCGGCGCCCAGTGCTCACCGGGTGAATGCACTGCCAGCGGCAGCTACGTGCTCAAGGGTGAATCGCTGAGCGAAGGCGTGCACCGCATGACGATCACCGCGATCGACAATGCCGGCAACGAAGCGTCGAAGGAATTCACGTTCGACGTGCGTCACGGCAGCCCCGTGCCGATCGGGCCTGGCTCGGTCGACCCGGCCACTGGGCAGCTGACCCTGACGGGGAACGACGTCTCGCTCGGCGGGGCTGCCGGCGTCGCGCGCGCGTACCAGTCACGCGCTCTCACCGCCGGCGCGAACGGTCCGTTCGGCCCTCAGTGGGCGATGAGCACAGGCGGCGGTGAGGGCATCGTGACGTTGCCGAGCGGCAATGTCGAGCTGATCTCCAGCAGTGGTGGCACGACCACCTTCATGCTCAACGCCAAAGGCGAACTCGAAGCTCCGCGTGGCGACGAAGGCCTGAAGATCGAATACCGCGCCACAGAACAGAGGTACGTGCTGAAGGATGCGACCGCAGGCAGCGAAACGGTGTTCGAACAGCCCGCCGGAGACGCCGAAACGGTGCCGCAGTTCGCGAACCAGTTCGGTTCCGACGGGGTGCAGCTGAACGGCCCCGAGAGCGTGGCCGTCGACGCCGCCGGCAACGTGTGGGTGGTCGACGTGGGCAACGCTCGTGTGCTCAAGTTCTCGGCCTCCGGCACGCTGCTCGCCTCCTACGGCAGTTACGGATCCGGCGCGGGCCAGTTCATTACGCCGTGGGGCATCGCCATCAACCGCACCACCGGCAACGTGTACGTCAGCGATCAGGGCAACTTCAGGATCGACGAGTTGTCGTCCACCGGAGCCTTCGTCAAGGCGTTCGGCTGGGGCGTCGCCGACGGCGGCGCGGCGTTCGAGTCCTGCACGAGCACCTGCCGGACCGGCATCGCGGGCGCCTCCGCCGGCCAGTTCAGCTGGCTGGCCGGCGTCACGCTCGATTCGAGCGGGAACCTGTGGGTCGACGACTACGGCAACAACAGGATTCAGGAGTTCACCGAAGCCGGTGCCTTCGTCCGGACCTTCGGCTCGGAAGGGTCGGGCGCCGGCCAGCTCAAGGGCCCGACTGGCATCGCCGTCTCCAGCGCCGGCGTCTACGTCGCCGACTACAGCAACAACCGGGTCGAGGAGTTCTCCACCGCCGGTGCTTTCGTCAGGGCGATCGGTTGGGGTGTGTCCAACGGCGAAGCCAAACTCGAGGTCTGCACGAGTGGCTGCCAGGCCGGGATCGCCGGAGCCGGTAGCGGCCAGTTCAGCCTGCCGCGGCAGATCGTCGCCGAAGCCTCGACCGGCAACCTCTACGTGACCGACGCCGGCAACAACCGCGTCGAGGAGATCACGTCGAGCGGCTCCTTCCTCACGGCCTTCGGCACGGCCGGCAGCGGCGAAGGCCAGTTCAAATTCTCGGGCGGCATCGCGCTTTCCGCCAACAACGGCATCTATGTCGTCGACGACAACAACAACCGCGTCGAGGAGTGGATGCGCTCGAAGTGGTGGCCGACCAGCGCCAAAGGCTCGCTGGCGGCTCACACGACGTACACCTATGCGGCGGTCAAAGGCTCTGAAGGAACCTCGATCGAGCCCAACGAGGTGCTCCAGCCCGCGCCCACTGGCGTCAGCTGCGGGACGAAAGTCGAAGAACTCAAAGCTGGCTGCCGCGCGCTGACCTTCACCTACGCGACCACCACGACAGCCGCCGGTGAAAGCCCGAGCCAATGGGGCGAATATCAGGGCCACCTCACCCAGGTCGTGTTCCACGCATACAACCCGTCGACCAAAGCAATGGAAGAAAAGCAGGTCGCCCACTACGCCTACGACAAACTCGGTCGTCTACGCGCCGAGTGGGATCCGCGCATCACCCCCACGCTGAAGACGACCTACGGCTATGACGCCGAAGGGCACGTGACAGCGGTCACAGCTCCGGGTCGGCAGCCGTGGGTGCTCACCTACGGCACGATCGCCGGTGACGCCAACACGGGCCGTCTGTTGAAGGTCGCGCGGGGCACGTTCAAAGCGACCGAAAGTGCCGAAGCGATCAAGAAAAGGCTCGAAGAACAACAGGAAACCCCAGTGCTCGCAGGCGTGCCGGCGCTCTCGGGGACGGCTGCCGTCGGCGTGCGTATGAGCGTCTCCGTCGGTTCCTGGACCAAGCACCCGATCGCCTACACCTTCCAGTGGGCGAGCTGCAACGCGAGCGGTGCCGAATGCGCTCCGATCCTCGGTGCCACGAACGAGAACTACACACCGACGTCGGCCGACGTCGGGCGCGAGCTCAACGCGACCGTGACCGCGATCAACGGCGGTGGCTCGGCCAGCCGTGCGAGCGGCTACAGCGCCGCCGTCGCCGCGACCGCCGGCAGCTACAGCCAGACGGTCGACAGCGGCTACAGCCTCAATGCCGTCTCGTGCACGCCGGCCAGCACCAGATGCGTGCTGTCCGACAACGTCGGCAAGGCGCTGTATTCGACCAACGTCAGCTCCTCGGCCGCCGCCACCTGGTCAGGGTGGAGCGGACCGGCCGTCGGCGCCAGCAAGGCGCTCGCCTGCCCGACCACCGGCCTGTGCGTGCTTGCCGACAACGGCAGCGTCTACTACGCCACGGCGCTCGGTGGCACGTGGACGTTGGCGTTCACGCCTTCCTACGGAGTGATCGCGTTGTCGTGTCCGTCGGCCTCCTTCTGCATCGATGGTCAAGGCGAAAACAGTGGCTACATCCGCTATTCGACCGCACCGGCCTCTACGAGCTGGAACGCGGTCTTGATCGGCACCGGCAGCGTCAACGGCGTCAACTGCGTCTCCTCCTCGTTCTGCGCTGAGGTCGAAAGCAACGGGTACTTCCGCGCCGCCACCAGCACGACCCAGATCGAGACTGGTCCGTGGACCGGCACCGACGTCGACGGCACCACCGCGCTCAACGGCGTCGCCTGCACGTCCAGCACCTGGTGCATCGCGGTCGACACCGCCGGTAACGTGCTCGATCTGTCGCTCTCTGGAACCGGCGCCGCGACCGTCTCCAAGCACGACATCGACGGAACCACCAGCCTCACGGGCGTGAGCTGCAGTGGCACCACGACCTGTGTCGCGGTCGACACAGCCGGCAACATCTTCGCGTCGCAGAACCGTGGTGAAACCTGGACCAACGTCTACGCGCTCGGCGACAAACTCACGAGTGTGTCGTGCGCTTCGGCCTCGCTGTGCGCAGCCGGTGACACCGCCGGCAAGGAGACGGCCTTCAACCCGACCGGCGCGAGCGGTGGCGAAGCGGCTCAGCAGACGCCGCAGCCGGGCTCGACGATCGAGTACAGGGTGCCGGTGTCGGGCGCCGGCGCGCCGCGAAACCTGAGCGCCGAAGAAGTCGAAAAGTGGGGTCAGAAGAACAGCAGCGAACTGGAAAACAACGATCCGATCGAAGGCACGGCGATCTTCCCGCCCGACGAACCGCAGAGCTGGCCCGCCACGAGCTACAAACGCGCGACGATCGACTACCTCAACGCAAAGGCGCTGCCGGTCAACAGCGCAACGCCGTCGGGCGGCATCTCGACGACGGAATACAACAGCCTCAACGAGGTTACGCGCACCCTTAGCGCCGACGACCGTGCGCTGGCGCTCGCCGAAGGCTGTGAATCGGTCAAAGAACACAAATGCAAGTCGGCCGAAGCCTCCGAACGGCTCGACACAAGAACTGAATACGCCGCCGGCGGCGGGCAGATCAAGAAGAAGCTTGGCCCGGAACAGAAGGTCAAGCTGGCCAGCGGCCAGGAAACAATGGCTCGCTCGGTCACCCGCTACTACTACGACGAAGGCGCCAAAGCCGCCGAAGAAGCTACGCACGAAACCTACAACCTGGTGACCAAGAGCACCACCGGCGCGCTGCTCTCGGGCGGCGAAGAAAAGGACGTCCGCACCACCACGACCTCCTACAGCGGGCAGAACAACCTCGGCTGGAAGCTGCGTAAAGCCACGTCGGTCACCGAAGACCCGTCTGGGCTGAAACTGACGACCCAGACGGTGTACGACGAACACACCGGACAGGTCGTGGAAACCAAGACCCCAGAGGGTGCTCACTACGAAGGCGGCGGCGTCAAGGAATACGCGCTGCCCCAAGGCAGCAACCCATTCGGGCTGACCGTCGGTCCCGATGGAAACCTCTGGTTCACCGGCCAAGGAAGCGGCAAGGTCGGCAAGGTCACACCTTCTGGCACGATCTCCGAATACGCCACAGAAGGCTTCGCGCCCGAGGGCATCGCGTCGGGTCCCGACGGCAACCTTTGGTTCGTCGAACACTCTGTCCGCAACGTCGATCACGTCACGACCGCGGGCGCTGTGACGACGTACAAATTGACACGCACGAGCACCTCCAACGTCGGCATTGCTGAAGGCTCGGACAAAAACCTCTGGTTCACCGAGTCCGGTCCCGGCTACATCGGCGTGATCAACGCCAAAGACGAAATCCAGCACGAATACGTCCTGCCGTCCGGTAGTCAGCCTTACGGGATCGCAAAGGGTGGCGACGGCAACCTGTGGTTCGCCGAGTACGGCACCAGCAAGATCGGCAAGATCACGTCTTCAGGCGAAATCACCGAATATCCGCTGCCGACCGGCAGTCACCCGTACTGGATCGCGCCGGACAACGAAGGCAACCTGTGGTTCACCGACTCCGCCACGAGCAAGATCGGCAAGATCACGCTCGCCGGTGCAATCACCGAATATGCGCTGCCAACAGGCAGCGAACCACGCGGGATCACGCAAGGGCCGCACGGGGAAATGTGGTTCACCGATTACGGCACCAGCCAGGTTGGGGAGATAACTGCCACCGGTGCGATCAGCGAACGCGGCCTACCGGCCGGTAGCGAGCCGCTGGGAATCACAACGGGACCCGAAGGGAACGTGTGGTTCACTGAGTACGGGACCAGCGAGATCGCGCGCTTGGCGCCCGGCTCCGGCGCCGGCGCTGCCCACGACAAGAACGTCGTGTATTACACCGCCAAAGGCGAAGCCGAAGTGGGACGCTGCCAGAACCACCCGGAATGGGCCGGGCTCGTGTGTCGCTCCGGCCCGGTCGCGCAGCCCGAACACGGCGTGCCGGCGCTGCCCGAAAAGACTGTCACCTACAACATCTGGGACGAGCCCGAAACGACGACCGAAAGCTTCGGTTCCACGACTCGCACGACGTCCGAGAGCTATGACGCAGCGGGCCGCGCGGTCACGAGCGAAGAGAGCGCCAGCCCGTCGACCGACCAATCGCTGCCAAAGACGACGACCGAATACAACCCGGAAACCGGCGACGTCGAAAAACAGAGCGCGACGATCGGGGGCGCGACAAAGACGGTCACGAGCAAGTACGACACGCTCGGTCGACGGATCGAATACATCGACGCCGAAGGCAACAAAGCGAAGTACGTCTACGAAGAAGGCGCTGACGGGCGGCTGATCGAAGAGAGCGAAGGCAAGGGCGAAGAAGGCGAAAGCAAACAGACCTACTCCTACGACACCACCACCGGCGAGATGGGGCAACTCATCGATTCGCAGGCCGGCACCTTCACTGCCGGTTACGACCTCGAAGGAAAACTGACCAGCGAGGTCTACCCGAACGGCATGTGCGAGAGCACCGTTTACAACCAGGTGGGCGAGGCGGTCAGCTTGACGTACGTCAAGAGCCGCAACTGCCAGGAAAGCGGTGCACCGGTGTGGTACTCCGACAGCATCGTGCCTTCCGTCCATGGCGAAGTAGCCACGCAGACGAGCACGCTCGCAAACGAGAACTACACCTACGACAGCATCGGGCGACTGATGGAAGCGCAGGAAACGCCGACCGGCGAAGGCTGTCGCAGCCGCCTATATGGCTATGACGAAGAATCCGACCGCACCTCAGAGACGACGCGCGAAACTGCAAGCAGCACCTGCCCGACGACCGGCGGCACGACCGAAACGTACGAATACGACGAAGCCGACCGACTGACCGGCACAGGCATCGCCTACGAAACCTTCGGCAATGTCACGAAACTGCCGGCGCCCGATGCCGGCGGGCACGAACTGAGCACGAGCTACTACGTCGATGGCCAGACCTACACGCAAGCCCAGAATGGCGAGACGCTCACGTACACCTACGACCCGATCGGACGCACGCTGCAGACCCACTCCGAAGGCAAAACCGTGGGTGAAACCGTCAGCCACTACGCCGACGCGAGCGCAGCGGTCACATGGACCAGCGAAGGGGCCGGGACATGGACGCGCAACATCCCTTGCCTCGGCGGCGGACTGTGCGCGACCGCGACCACCGGTCAGCCGACGGTGCTGCAGCTGCACGACCTGCACGGCGACGTCGTCGCCAGAGCGGCACTGAGCGAAAGCGAAACGAAACTACTCTCGACCTACAACCCGACGGAGTTCGGCGTGCCCCAGTCTGGCTCGACACCACCGAAGTACGCTTGGCTGGGCGCCGAAGGGCTCTTCAGCGAACCCTCGTTGGGGTCAGGAGTCGCGACGCAGGGCGGCGCCTCCTACGTGCCGCAAATCGGCCGCGACCTCCAGACCGCGGCGGTCACACCCCCCGGGGCTTACCCCGAGCTGGCACCGGCCACGGAATATGTCGCGACGGTGTCATCTGGGTCTCTCGTGACTGCCCAGGAAGAGGCAACGCGCCTCTGGGAAGCAGCCGAAGCGGAACGACAGCGGCAGAGAGAAATAGAAGCGCAGGAAGCGTTGGGCGCGGTTATCGATCCATGGGTCTACCGCATAATGAACCGCACCAAGGCGAACGAAGTGGCTGAGGACTATTTCGAAGCTGAATCGGCCGCCGTGGTCCTCGAGATGTTTGATCTTCCGGCGGACTTCGTGGAGCTAGCCGGCAAACTCGCCGGCGAGTTCGTATCGCAGTTCGACGATGCCTACAAGTGGCTGTACGACGCTGGTACCAAGCTGCGTAAGTGCGCCGAAAACAACCGCAAAGTCAATGGGAACGCTGTCAACATCTGCTATTTGACCTACGAGCAGGAGGAATGGGATCCCGGCATCTGGACCCCGCTCGGCACGGTGCATCCGTTCGGCACGCTTACCTGGCCTAACTTCAGCGTCGAGCCGATCGTCAATGAGTGCATCTACGAACCGGGTCTCGTCTGCGTCGCAGACGTTCACATCAAAACTGAACTGTGACGGGCTGGTCGGAGGAGCCCGACGAGGCCTCCGCGCCGTTACCCGCCGCGGTCGGCCGGCTCACTCGTGACACCGAGTAGATGACGGGATGCTGAACGCAAGGAACAACGTGCCAGACCCTCACTCAGCCACACGACGCGTTGCACCGGCATCTTGGGGATCGCTCGCGATCATCTCCGTGGGGGTGGCTTCGGTTGCTCTGGGCGTGGTTCCGGTCCACGACCGGAGCGGGCTGTTCTACGCGCTCGTAGGCGTCTGCGGTGTGGCGTTCGTGACGACGATCGTGCTTGCATCCCGCGCATGGAAACACCAAAAGGCGTTGCATGCCGGAGAGGGTTCCACGACCGTCACTGATCAGGCACGTGAGGCGAGGCTGCCGCCACGCCTCGCGATCGTCCAGGGCGCCGCGATCGTATACGCGCTTTTGGCCACGTGCACGATAGTTGCCGGGATCAGCTTGCGCAGCATTATCCTCGCGGTCGTCCCCTCGCTGGTGTGCCTTCCGATCTTGGGTGGCGTTACCTATTGGGTCACGCGTACTGGGAGAGGCGATGAGGCTGGGCAAACCCCGGGCGCAGGCCGATAAACCGTCGACACGAGTCCTTCCGCCCCGGAGGGATGGATGAGGACACGCAGAGACGGGCCCCGAACCTGGCATGTGGCCGGCGCGATCGCGGGGGCTGCAGCAGGCCTCGGCCTCGGCCTCTACCCACAGGACGATCGTTCGCCGCTCTTTTACGTCGTCGTTGGCATCCTCCTGATCGTCTCCGCATCGGTGCTGTTGAGTTGGGCAAGGCACGAAGAACGTGCGCGACGCGGGTGGTGGACGTCGAAGTCGCGCTCGCGGCGGAGCGACTCGGACGCGCGCATGTGACGCAGGACGGGCGCGCTGAGAGGCAACGCGGTCAGCAGGCAGGCGCGATTGCTCGATCTTGGAGAGTGCGCTCAGGCTGCTGCTGTCCGAGACGACGGTGACCCTCCACACCCAACCCCTCAAAATCGGTGCCCCTTCACCACTAGGAATCACGGGGCGGCTGACTTAATCTCGCTGGTTCCCAATCAAGGGACTAGGACGAGAGGACAGGGGGAGGGAGAGCAATGCCAAAGGATGTCGCATCAACCCGCTCTGGGCGCCCACAGGCGGGCCCGCCTACGAGCACGAAAGCTAGGAAAGGGCCAGCTCGAACGCTGCTCGCAGCGACGGTCGCTGCAGTGCTGTTGCTGCTGCTGGCCACCTCGGCTGCAAGCGCGGCCGAAAGCACCACGATCAAGGTCCTCTCGAGTCGCGCGGACCTCGTGGTCGACAACGAAGCGCTGCTCGAAGTCACGGTCCCGACAGGCGAGGATCCGCACAACGTGACCGTGCTGGTCGGCGGTCAGGATGAGAGCTCAGCCTTTGCCGTGCAGTCAGAACAGAGCACGCGCGGCCTCGTCACGGGCCTGCTCGAAGGCCCGAACACGGTCGAAGCAAAGCTGCCGGACGGCACGGGCGCGAAGATCACGCTGACCAACCACCCGCAGGGCGGCCCGCTGTTCGCCGGTCCGCAGGTGCAGCCGTGGACATGTCCGGCGGGCTCGCTGGACAGCCAGTGCAACCGCCCGGCGACGTACGCGTACAAATACAAATCGTCGAACCCCGAAAAACCGAAACTGCAGACGTACAACCCGGAAAGCCCGCCTGAAGACGTGGCGACGCTGACGGTCAACGGCCACACGGTGCCGTACATCATTCGCACCGAGACGGGCTACCAGGACCGCGACCAGTACTCGATCTCGACGCTCTACAACCCGGCTGAACCGTGGAGCTCGGTGAGCCCGCAGGCTCAGTTCGGCCACAAGATGCTCGTGACCCACGGTGCGAGCTGCAACGTCGCGTACGAAAGCGCGACCGCGCCGGCTACGAACGACGAAGGCGCCACGACCACGTACGCACTCGAACACGGCTGGGTCGTGATGTCGACGGCGATGGACAACAACGGCCACGACTGCGACGTCGTCACGTCGGCTGAGTCGCTGTACATGGCCAAGCAGCGCGTGATCGACCAGTACGGCACGCTCCGCTACACGATCGCAATCGGCTGCTCGGGCGGCTCGCTCACCCAGCAGTGGGTGGCGAACGCATACCCAGGCATCTACCAGGGGCTGCTGCCGACGTGCTCGTTCCCTGACACGTGGTCGAGCAGCAATCAGGTCGTGGACTATCACCTGCTGAACAACTACTTCGCCCAGAAAGCGAAATGGGGCGCTGGTATCTCCTGGACGACCGCGCAGGAGGCGGCCGTCGACGGTGATCCAGGGACGACGAACGCGCTGCTGTCTGACGCAGGGTTCTTCTCTGCGGCGGACCCAGGCCACGCGTGCCCGGGAACGACAGCGGAAAACCGCTACAACGCGACGACCAACATCGGCGGGATTCGGTGCAACACGGCCGACTTCTCGATCAACGTGTTCGGGCCGCGGCCTGAATCCGAATGGGGCCCGCAGGAGCAAACGCTCGGTCACGCCTTTGCTGGGCTGGCCTACAGCAACGAAGGGGTGCAGTACGGTCTCTCGGCGCTGCGTGAAGGCAAGATCACCCAGGCCGAGTTCGTCGACGTCAACAACAAGATCGGCGGCGTCAACTCGGAGTCGATCGCGGTCGAATCGGAACGCGACAAAGGCAACCCGTTGGCGATGAAGCGGGTCTACCGCAGCGGCATGGTCAACGAGACCAACAACATGGGTCAGGTCGCGATCATCGACTGCCGCGGGCCGAACCCCGAACAGGCGCACGACGCTTACCGCGCGTTCGCCGTACGGGCACGTCTCGAACGTGAAAACGGGACCGCCGCGAACCAGCTGATCTGGGAGGGGCCGGTCGCCCTCACGGCGTCGGCGAACTGCCAGCCGCAGGCCCTGCCTGCGATGGACAACTGGCTGAACGCGGTGTACAGCGACGAACGGGCGCTGCCGCTGCCGACGAAGGTGATCGCGGACAAGCCCACCGAACTCGGTGACCGTTGCTACAACGCAGCAGGCGAAGTCACTGCGGCGCACAGCATCTGCGGCACGAGCGTCGTGCCGCTCCCGGGTACCCCCCGGATGGTGGCCGGCGAATCGATCACGACGGACGACAGCCAGTGCCGTCTGCAGCCGCTGAAGCGGAAGAACTACCCGAGCTTCAGCGATGCAGAATGGGAAGAGATGCAGGCTACGTTCCCGCACGGCGTCTGCAACTACAAGAAGCTCGGCGTCTTCCAGAAGCCGACGATCCCGTGGCTGACCTACCAGACACCGTCTGGTCAGGTGATCTACGGTGGCAAGCCGATGAAGAAGGAACCGGTCTCGAAGCCGCTTCGCGCGCACTGAGATCGTCGCTTACTGGGCGCACCTGAGACCCGGGTGCGTCCAGCCTGTGGCCAACGCATAGCGGCGTCGGCGACCACCAAGGTGGTGGCGCCGGCGCCGTTGGCGTCAGGGGGTCGATCAGCCGCCGGCGAGCTGCAGATCAACGACGAGACGCAAGATGTCTCGTTGGTCACGCAGGTCGTACCCAGTGCGCTCCGCGAGACGCTTGAGCCTGCTGTGCACTGTGTTGGGATGGGCGGGCAACGCGACCGCCGTTCGCTGGACGTTGAGCCCGTTCTCGACGTAGACCTTGAACGTGCTGATCAGTCCCTCGTCGGCTGGGCGTGACGAGGATGCAAGTCGCGCGACCTCAGGCGGTACGAGCGCTCTCGCCACATCGTCGGCAGCCGCTACGAGGTAGTTGATCGACGCCATGCCGCCAAGCGCGACGACAGGTTCAGCGTCAACCGCCACCTGTAGTGCTCGTTCTGCCTGTCTGTAAGCCTCGCCGAGTCCCAACACTGTCGAGGTCAGGCTCACGCCGACGCGGATCCGCTCCGTCCCCATGAAGACGTCGGCGAGGCGACGAGCGCGCTCGAGCGTCGCGCGATCGTCGCCTCGCACCAGCGCTGCAGCCGTCTCCTGGCGGATGACGACGAGGGGAGCATCGCTCGCGAACAGCTGAGCGATCTCGTCGCAGATCGCGCGAAGATCTCCGTGCTCCTGAACGGCACGACGAGCGAGCAGGATGTGATGGGGAGCGTTCCCGTCCAGCTCTATCCCCAGTGCTGCCGCCGAATCCAGAGCCTCTGGGGCCTGCGTCAGGAGCTGCTCGAGGATGTCGCGACGCACGCGATCGGCGTCCGCCAGTGCATGCTGCTGTTCGCGAAGGTAGCCCTCAGCGACTACCGTGCTCACCTCATCGATGTAGCGGAGCATCGGATCAACCAGTGCCGTTATCGCCACAGGACCGCGTTCAGAGTCCTGCGCGCGGTCCCTGAGATAGGTCCAAAGCACGTGATGGCCGACACGGTAGGCGTGAAGCACAGCCTCCAGTGGGATCGCCTGGCGAACGCGCTGCGCGACCGACGCTGCCGTGAAATCCAACGCGAGCCCCTCACTGCTGTGATCGACTGAGCGCAGGAAGTTCTGGATGTGGGCATCGCAGCTGCGCTCGGTGTCGAGCAGGATCTCCTGCGGGTCTGAGACGTGCTGGTAGGCATCGACTTGCGCAACGATCTGCGCAGCCATCTCGGTCGCGATCAGGGCGTGATCGCGCAAGGCCGACTTTACGATCGAGTCGACCGCGAGCTCATCTGGATCACGCACTGCCGACGATCACCTGCCATCCCGCGCTGCTCGTGATTCTGTCCGTCCCTTGGCGAAAGCAGACGCCGATCGGACCAACCGCTGCGTCGGCGGCGATCGCGACTCAGTCACCGGTACTGGACCGTACTCCTCCGTGTACGCGAGCGTATTCTAACATCATCCCCGCGGACCCCGAAGACCTGATGCGCTGTGCCGAGAACGTCATGCAGCTGCGCTCAGGCCGCTGTGAATCGTCACGATCCCGCCGGCGAGCAGCAGACAGCGCACGTCTTCGACGCCGGCGTGAGCCATCTTCGCGGCGAGCTCGCGTGGGTCGTGAAAAGCGCGCACTGATTCCGGGAGGTACGTGTAGGCGCCTGGATCTCTCGAGAGTCTGCCCAGGATCGGCACGATGCGATCGAACCAGATTGAGTAGAAGGCTGCGAACGGCTGCCGCCGAGGACGGGTGAAGTCGAGCACGACAACGCGTCCGCCAGGACGCACGACGCGCGCCAGCTCACTCAGACCGCGGTCGACATCGGCGAGGTTGCGCAGGGCGAAGCCAATGGTGGCCACGTCGAAGCTTGCGTCCGCGTAAGGCAATCGCAGCGCGTCAGCGTGCTCGAAGCGCACTCGTCCAACGTCCCGACGATGGATGGCCTTCTCATGAGCGAGACTCAACATCGGCTTTGAGAAGTCGCAGCCGATCAGTTCTGTCGCCGACTCCCGGCCTGCGAGCTCGAGCGTGAGGTCGCCAGTTCCGCAGCACACGTCGAGCACCCTGTCGCCTGCCGCCAACTCGGCCCGATCGACCGCGCGTTTGCGCCAGCGACGGTGCAGGTTCGCAGTCATCAAGGAGTTCAGCAGGTCGTAGCGGACCGCCAGGCGGTCGAACATGCCGTTGATCTGCTGCGCGAAGTCGGGCGACCGACGGCTGGGCGAGCTGCTGATGGCGTGCACTTTCGTGCGGGGACATTACCAAATGATCATTTGGTAATGTGTGCTCGTGCCGGCTCCAGCCCAGACATCGCCACGACGGCGTCTCAAGCCAGAGCAGCGACGCGAGCTGATCCTGCGTGGCGCGCAAGAGCTGCTCGCTGCGCATGGCTACGAGCGCATGTCGATGGCCGATGTGGCGATGGCAGCAGGGATCACGCCTGCCGTGATCTACGACCATTTCGACTCCAAGGCGGCGCTCGTGATCGAGCTGCTCGAGCGCTACACCAATGAGCTGCTGCGCGCGGTCGGGACGGCGGTGCAGCAGGCACCGACCGGTGCGGCAGCTCAGCTGCGGGCTGGCGTGGATGCCTTCTTCGCGTACGTCGAGGAGCACCGCTCCACATGGCGGGTTCTGGTCCGCGACCCTCCGAGCGATCCCGAAGTCGCGGCGGCCTACAGTCGGCTCAACGGCCAGGCGACGGCGACGATTGCCGTCTTTCTCCAGAGTGGCGACAGCGTAGGCGCCCTCGACGCCTACGGGAATCCAGCACAAACGGCCGAGATGTTCGCTGAAGCTCTGAAGGCGACCCAAAACGGGCTGGCGTCATGGTGGTATGAGCATCCAGACGTGCCGCGCGAAGAGATCGTCGAGCGACTGCTCGACTTCGCCTGGAGAGGGTTGGCGCAGACGTCGCTGACGCATGGGCGAGCGAGTCGATGACGCGACGCCGGCAGAAGACGATCGGCGACGGGGACCTCCTGCGGCTCCTGGCTCTCGTGCACACGATCGTCGGCTTCGGCTTCTACCGCGTCGAGCTGCGCGCTCTTCGCAAGAGCCGCATATTCGCCAGCGTTCCCTATCGCGGCCCGAGAGCGACTGCATTTTGGTTTCTCGTCCCGTCGCCGCTGATGTGGATCATCGGAAGCCTTGTCAGGGATGCAGAGCACGCAGGGCGCGAGGATGCTGTTAGAGCCGCACACCGGGTGGGCCTGATGAGTGCCGTCCTGGCGATTGTCTGCATGCCCGTCTCAGGCTTTTGGGGTTGGCTGGCCATCTCGATGAGAGGCCTTGGTCGATCGCGCGAGCGTCGTCCCCGATGACGCATCGATCGCGGTAAACGGAATCGGGCCGAGCGGCCAATTGCCGTGAGGGAGCTACGGGGAGCCGATCGCTGCAGACATTTCGCCTTCTTCCCGCCAGATGTGCACGTTGAATCGCTCTGACTTGCGCTGCGAGGTTCCTCTTTGAAGCTCGGACTTGCAGATCACGTGCTCCCCGGCGCGAAATATGCCGGGCGGGCAGATCGTCTTCTCGACGGGTATGTCGTGGTTGGCCCTGGCATCAAAGGTCACGTCTTCAGCGACAGTCGAGGAGGCGATCGTATGAGGACCGTTCGCTTCGTACTCGGCCACACCTATGTTTAGGACTGCCCATCCCGCCACGAGAACACCCACGATCACCGCCAGAGCGGTGCGGACGGGATGGGCGCGGACAAATCCGAGCGTGGCGAGGTGCGGCTTCATCGAGAAGTGTGGCTCAGTGCCCAGCGCAACTGTCGCAGCGCCGAGGGCGAAAATCCAGCTCTTGCGTGGCATCGACTCAGCTTGCCGCTCAATCCGATGACCGGTACGCTCGATCCGGCATGATGGTTTCCCTGCGGCCCGGCGGCCCGGCGAAGGCCCTGCTTTCCTCGCTCGCTTTGATCCTCATCTGGGGCGCACTGGTCGCTCCCTCATTGGCACACGGCGCACAGACGACTTGGACAGTCAGCTCGAGCTCTTCACCGACGAGCTTTGCGCCAGGCGATCAAACCGGTGAGGACAAGTATGTGCTGACGGTCGTAAACAGTGGAAGTACGACCTCCGACGGAAGCCCGATCGAAATAGTCGATGAGCTGCCGAGCGGGCTCAGTGCAACCGCTGTCGCGGGCAAGGATCTCGGCAACGGGCAGGCGCTCTCCTGCCGGCTGACGCCCAAACTCAGTTGCAGCTATGAAGGCTTCGAAGTGGCGTCTGGTGACGTGCTGCAAATAGAAGTTACAGTGAACGTAGGCTCTGGCGTCGCCTCTCCGGCGATCAACAAAGTCACAGTAACGGGCGCCGGTGGCGGAAACGCTGCGACGGAAGATCCGACGACGATAAGCTCTGCCCAGGCAGGGTTCGGACTCGCCACTTTCGCCACGTCCTGGTCTGCCACTCAAGCGGGCTCCACCGCGAACCTCACAGCCGGCTTCACGCTCAACCAAATTCTTGCCAGCGGTGAAACGAGGCCGGCAGCGAACCTGAAGGATCTGACGCTCGACCTGCCCCCTGGCTTTGTCGTCAATCCGGAACACATTCAGCGCTGCAGCATTCAGGAAGCGCAAAGCGATGAATGCCATACCTGGGCTGCTGTCGGGGTGGCTTTCACATCCAGCAGCTCGAACATGGGCGGCACACCTGTCCCATATTCGAGCCTCGTCTACAGCGTTGCGCCAGAACTTGGAGAGTTGGGCAGGCTGATGCTGAGGCTTCCGAGTGGACCCGTGCTGTTCGACGTTCGGATCAGCGCGAATGGCGGCTACCACATGCAATTGCAGGCCAAGAACCTCACGCAGGTCGAACCGCTGATCTCGATGACGTTGACGCTGTGGGGAATTCCAGGCGCCAGTCCAGGACCGGACCACGTCCTTGCGGTAGGAGGGCCCTCCTTCGGCGGTCCAGGCAGCCAAGTCTCGCGATTCTTGACCACCCCCGGCAACTGCAGCCCGTCGCCGGCCAGCACGCTGTCGGCTGCTTCGTGGACGGAACCGACGTCGGCTCGAGTCTCTGCCTCGAGCTCACCCACTCTCACCAACTGCAATCAGCTTCCGTTCGCGTCGTCGCTTTCAGTCAATGCAGATGTTGCTGAGGCAAGCGAGCCATCCGGTTACGAAATGGATCTGCAATTCGCGCAGTCGACAGACCCGACCGGATTGGCAGACGCAGATGCCAGGAATGCAGTCCTGACATTGCCTGAAGGCGTCAACATTTCGATCCCGACTGCCGAAGGCTTGCTGGGGTGCTCTGAAGCGCAGGTCGGACTGGGATCGCAAGCCGCCGTTACGTGCCCAGACGCCGCGAAGATCGGTCTCGTCGAAATCGGCACGCAGCTGCTTCCACACCCACTGCTGGGCGCGATCTACCTGGCTGATCAATCACAAAACCCTTTCGGCGCACTCATCGCTGTATACGTGGTCGCCGAAGAACCGCTGTCGACGGCCCTGATCAAGCTCGCAGGTGAAGTAAGCGCCAATCCGACGACAGGGCAACTCACGCTTGCGCTGCCTGAACTGCCACAGCTCCCGATCAGCGAGCTGCATCTGCGCTTTTTTGGCGGAGTTAGAGCGTTGCTCACGACTCCCAGCACGTGCGGCGAGGAGACGAGCACAAGCGAGCTCACGCCTTGGAGCGGTAACGCCAGCATTGCGAACGCCGGCAGCTTCGTCGTCGACCAGGGCCCCAACGGAGGCTCGTGCGAGCTCGGACCGTTCAACCCCACGTTTCAGGTGGGCGCCACAGGAGACGGAGTTGATGCGTATGACTCGCTGGTCATGCTTGCCGCTCGCGCCAGCGGTGAAGAGGACCTAAGCGGCATAGAGATACGAACCCCTGCCGCAGTAGCGAGCATGTTCACCGGAGCCCCGCCATGCGGTGAACCTGATGCGGTCAGAGGCACCTGTCCTGCCTCCAGCAAAGTCGGGACCGTAGCCGCAGCTTTCGGGCTGGGCCCTGAGCCGTACGACCTCAGTGGCTCGATCTACTCGACCGGTCCCTATCGGGGCGCCCCGCAGGGACTGGCGATCGTCATACCGCTCGACGCGGGTCCATTCACGCTCGGCACGGCCGTCGTCCGTGCTGCCGTGCAGATCGCTCCTGGCTCAGGGCAGATGACGATCACCAGCGATCGATTGCCGAGCCTCGCGGATGGCATTCCGCTGCACCTCGGAAAACTTGCTCTGCAATTCGATCGGGGAACGTTCTCACTCAATCCTGACGGGTGCGAACCGCTCGCCTTCCTGGCCACCATCGGTGGCACTCACGGTGACTCCAGCTCGACGTCGGCGACGCCATTTGGCGAAGCCTCGCCTTGCACTGCGCCGGCTCCCACGTCACCGATCCCGACTGTTCGCAAGCCAGTCGGTGTGGTGTCGCTTGTGAGCATTCGCGTCCTGTTGGGAGGTGACGGCCGGGCGATCGTCAAGCTCAGGTGCATGGGCACCAGCCCGTGCGGTGGCAAGCTCAAGTTGACCATGCGGATACGTGTCAAGGGCAGAAAGCGATCCAGAGTCCTGACCATCGGCACGGCCGACTTCTCCATCTCGCCGAACGAGCCCAGGGAGGTCAAGCTCGAGCTGAGCCCTGCCGGACGCTCCCGAGTCACGGCAAATCACGGACGGTTGAACGGCGTCCGACTCGAGCTGACGAAGTCATCGCCTGCTCCAGTCGAAATGAGCACGCACGTCGTGAGCCTCGTGCGGGAGCCGTCAAGGCGTGGAGGGCGTCGCTGACTCGCCACGCTCACAGGTAGTGCCCGTCAGATGGAGCGCCCGTCAGAGGTAGCGCCCGTCAGGCTTCTCCGCAATCTCCCTCGGCGTCGCCTCCCAGCCGACCCAGACCGTCTCTGCCGTTCCAGCTCGGTACGTGCGCCCCGGTTTCTGCGCGACGCTCTCGACCCGCAAGGTCCAGATCCGATGGCGCCCAGCTGAGCTCTTGGGCCTCGCAGTGGACGCTGCCGGCACGAACCGATGATGCACCCTCACGACGCGACCGTCGCGCATCGCCACGACGATCTCGTGCGCCTTGCAGTGACTCGCAGCGATCGTGCGCTTGGCAGTCGAGGCGAGCAACCTGCGAACGTCGAGAATTCGACAGCTCGCGGGAATCGTGGCACCCGTCATCGTGTTGATCGACGCCGTCGGCGGGGACGTCAACACAGGCAGCGCGGGTGGCGCGGGCGCAGGGCCTGGCAGCGTGATCTTGTGCAGCTCGCTTGCTTCGTTGGTCACGTAGTAGAGCGCCGTCTGGCCTGCCTGTGCGATGAAGGTCATGTCGCTGATCACGCCGCTCGTCTGCGCGAACGGCTCGGAGTAGTCCACCGAGCCGTCGGCTGACCGCAGGAAGATCTTCCCGCAGCCACCATCGGCGAACAGATAGCCATCGTCGTACTCGCTGGCCCAGATGCCGTTCGGGATAAACGAGCCGGCTGTGATGAATGTGCAGCCCGTGCTGTGGTTGTAAACCGTCAGCGGATCGGTGAAGCCGGCAGGGGTTGGCGGACAGCTGGTCGAAGAGCCCTCATCGCAGAGCCCCTCGCGGATGTCCCACCCATAGTTCAGCCCGCGCCCGCCTTCGTCAACCTCCTCCCAGGTGTCCTGACCGACGTCGTTGATGAAGAAGCGGGTCGCGCTCGTGTTCGGATCGAAGGCGAAGCGAAATGGGTTGCGCAGGCCGTAGTCGTAGATCTCTGTGCACTTCGCTGAGGCTGGTGCGCCGATGCCAAGGGTGGCGCAGGACATCGCGTCGGGCGCGCCGACAAGAGGGTTGTCCGATGGCACTCCGCCACTCGTCGTGATCCGCAAGATCTTGCCGTTCAGCAGGCTCAGATCCTGCGCTGCCGATGGCCCCGACCCACGCGGGTTCGTGCCGCCGTCACCGACGCTGACGTACAAGTCGCCATCGTTGCCGATATGCAAGTCGCCACCGTTGTGGTTGCCAGCGGGGACATTCATGTTGTCGAGCAGCACGACCTCTGATGCGGGGTCGATTGCGTCGCCAGTCATCGTGAACCGACTGACGCGGTTGAAGCGGCCTGTGCTGCTCGCGCAGTTGCCTGCGTCGCGCGTGTAGTACAGGTAGACGAAGCCGTTCGCGGCGAATCCTGGATCGATCGCGGCGCCGAGCAGGCCCTCCTCGCTGTTGCTGCAGACGTCGAGCGTCAGCGCGTCTGCTGCAAGCATCGTCCCGTCCGCCTGCAGCACGCGAACGGCGCCGCCCTTCTCCAAAACGAGCGCGCGGCCGCTGTCGAGGATCGGGACGATTGCAGTCGGCGAGCTGAGCGGGTTCGACGCCGGCGTGGGCAGCTCGGCGTCGAGCAGCCCGATCGGCGATGCGCACGCTGTTGCACACGCGAGCAAGACGGTCGCGACGACGAGCAGCAGCAGCGTCACCGCGAGCGATCGGTTTTTCACGAACCCGAGCAACAGACCGGACAGGCTAGACCGAAACAGGCGCGCGAGCATCGACGAGGACGATCGTTTGATCGCGTGGCAACAGGACAGGCGCGACGGTGAGACTGCGCTCGCGGGAAACGGACGGCGAACGCCGACGAGGTCCGATTCCCGCTAGTTAGACGCCTGCTGTGTGCAACGGTGGGGCGGTGATCTTCGACTCAGAGCGGTGTTGGCAGGCGATTGAAGCGGCCGATCCGCGCTTCGACGGATGGGTCTTCGTCGGCGTGAGGAGCACTGGCATCTACTGTCGTCCAAGCTGTCCTGCACGGACGCCCAAACGCGAGAACGTCCGCTTCTTCGCTTCGGCGGCTGCCGCCCAGTCGGCCGGCTTCCGCGCCTGCAAGCGCTGTCGCCCCGACGCGACGCCTGGCTCGCCTGAGTGGGACGTCCGCGCCGACCTCGTCGGTCGCGCGATGCGGCTGATCGCCGACGGCGTCGTCGATCGCGAAGGCGTCAGCGGGCTCGCTCGGCGCCTCGGCTACACCGAGCGCCACGTCCATCGCCAGCTGCTCGGCACGGTTGGCGCAGGTCCGCTCGCGCTCGCGCGGGCGCAACGCGCACAGACCGCTCGGATCTTGCTCGAGACGACGAGCGTGCCGATTGCAGGCATCGCATTCGCTGCGGGCTTTCGCAGCGTGCGGCAGTTCAACGCGACGATCCAAGAGGTCTTTGCGATGACGCCGAGCGCGCTGCGTGCGAAGGTGCGCCAGCAGTCGCTGGTCGACGACTGCGGCTCGTTGCTGCTGCGGCTGCCTTATCGCGCGCCGCTGCCGGCAGCCGATCTGATCGAGTTCCTCGCACTGCGCGCTGTGCCGGGCGTCGAGCAGGTTCTCGACGGCGCTTATCGCAGAAGCCTGCGGCTGCCGCATGGCCCTGGCATCGTCGAGCTGCGCCCTAGCGACGGCCATGTCGACGCTCGCTTCTGGCTGCACGATCTGCGCGATCTCGGAGCTGCGATGCAGCGCTCGCGTACGCTGCTCGACCTCGACTCCGACCCGCAGGCGGTCGCCGATGCGCTCGGCGACGACCGCCTGCTGGGGCCGCTCGTGCGTGAGTCGCCAGGTCGTCGCGTGGTCGGTCACGTCGACGGGCACGAGCTCGCTGTGCGCGCACTGCTCGGCCAGCAGGTCTCCGTGCGCGGAGCCTCGACGCTCGCTGGACGTCTCGTCGCGCTCTGCGGCAAGCAGTTGGAGCACTCGCATGGCGCAGTCACGCACGTCTTTCCCTCTGCGCAGGCATTGGCCGCTGCGGACCTCGGTCAGTTGGGTATGCCGAGCTCGCGCAAGCGCGCACTGTCTGAGCTGGCGCGAGCTTTGGCCAGCGGCCAGATCGTGCTCGACGCTGGCGCAGAACGCACGCACACACGCACGCAGCTGCTGAGCCTGCCTGGGATCGGGCCGTGGACGGTCGAGTACATCGCGATGCGTGCTCTACGCGACCCCGACGCGTTCATCTCGAGCGACCTCGGAGTTCGTCGCGCGCTGGAACTTCTCGGTCAGGATGGGACGCCGACTGCCGCCGAGCGGGTCTCACAGCGCTGGCGGCCTTATCGCGCATATGCCGTGCAGCATCTTTGGGCGCTGCTCGGCGCAGCTGGACAGGCAGGCAAGGTGAGAGTCTCCAGCTCCGCCTCCGACAGGATTGCCGCGTGAGCGGCGCGACTGATCGGACGCAGACACCTGCGGCCCTCGCCCGTGCCTTGCAGTACACGACTTGCGACAGCCCGCTCGGGGAGCTGCTGCTGCTGGGCGACGCTCAGGCACTGCACGGCCTGTACATGCAGGATGGTCTGCGGCCGAAGCCGATCGCGCCGATCTGGAAGCGGACCGCAGCTCCGTTCGCGCGGGCGCTGGCGCAACTCGGAGAGTACTTCGAGGGCGAGCGCGTGGGCTTCGACCTGCCGCTTGTGATCGACGGGACGCCGTTCGAGCGTCGCGTCTGGGAAGAGCTTCAGCGGATCCCCTACGGCGCGACGATCAGCTATGGAGAGTTGGCCTGTCGCATCGGCCGCCCGTCCGCGCCGCGTGCAGTCGGCCTGGCTAACGGTCGCAATCCGATCTCAGTGATCGTGCCGTGCCACCGCGTGATCGGTGCGAACGGCTCGTTGACCGGCTACGGCGGCGGCTTGCGGCGCAAGCGAACGCTGCTCGCGCTCGAGCGCCTTCACGCGCGCGGCTGAAAGCTGCACTCCATTCGCTTGACGCCGTGCACGAATGCGCTGCGCAGCAGCTCTGGCTCGTTTGCCTCGATGTCCGGGATGACGCGCAGCAGCTCGCCGAAGATCGAACGCAGCTGCGTTCGTGCGAGCGAGGCGCCAAGGCAGTAGTGCGGCCCGCCGCCGCCAAAGCCGAGGTGTCGATTTGGATCGCGCGCGACGTCGAACTTCCACGGATCCTCGAATGCCCGCTCGTCGCGGTTGGCCGAGTGGTAGAAGAGCACGACCTTCTCGCCTGCCGGCAGGTGCTCGCCGTACAGCTCGACCTCGCGCGTCGTCGTCCGCCGGAACGTCAGCACCGGCGATGCCCAGCGCACGAACTCCTCCGCTGCCGACGGCAGCATCCCGTCGAGGTCGCCGACGAGCAGGGCGCGCTGATCGGGGTTGACGCTCAGCGCGCGCATCGCATGCGATGTCGTGTGCCGCGTCGTGTCGTTGCCGGCGACCGATAGCAGCACGAAGAACGCTGCGATCTCGGCATGCGTCAGGCGCTCGCCGTCGACCTCGGCCTGCACGAGGCCCGTCATCAGATCATCGCCCGGATGTCGTTCGCGGTGAGCGGCGAGCTCGTTGGCGAACTCCGTCAGCGTCCACAGCGCCTCGCCTAGCACTTCGATCGGTGCGCGCTCGCCGAACACCTCAGGATCTGAGGTCGTGATCAGCAGGTCAGCTGCGTTGACGACGCGCTCGCGGTCGGCCTCAGGCACGCCGATCATGTCTGAGATCGTCACGAGCGGCAGCTGCTTGGCGATCAGCTCGACGAAGTCGCCGCCGCCGCTCGCCGCGGCCTGCTCGACGATCCGCCGGGCGTTGATCCGGATCCCGTCCTCGATTCGTGCGATCTGTCGCGGCGTGAACGCTGAAGAGACGAGCTTGCGCAGCTTCGTGTGCCGCGGTGCATCCATCGCGAGGAACGACATCGATGCCTCGAGGAACTCCGGCGGTGCGTCGCCGAACTGCGTGCCCTCACCAGAGCAGAACGTCTCCGGGTCGCGCGAGATCCGTGCACGTCGTCATAGCGCACGATCGCCCAATAGTGCGGGCGGCTCTGATCGGGCAGCCCGAGGATGTCCTCTGGCGGCTCGTGGCGCGAGATCGGCGCGTTCTCGCGTAGCCAGGCGAAGTGACGGTCGCGCTGCTCAGCCGGGGCTCCCCAGAAATCAAGGGAGCCGAGATCCATCTGCTGCAGCTCGGTTTCGTCCGCGAGCGCCACAGGGTCGAGTCTACTCCTGGTAGTTGCCATCAGGGCAGGAAGACGTGGGGCTGATCGTCGCCAGCCGGGGGCTTGCCCCTGCGCGAACACACCGGCTGGCCCCACCCCGAAACGCCTGCTTGCGCCATTGGCGCGCAGCGCGCCCGCTGAGACGCTCGAACGGCACATGGGAATCGAGCGAAAGGAGCCAGAGATGCGGCCGGATCGAGTAGGGCACGTACGGCGTGCGGACAGCGGCAACCTCGCGGCTCGCGCTGGACGCTGGAGCGCTGCGCACTGGAAGACTGCGACGTTTGGCTGGTTGGCGTTCATCGCGATCGCCGTCGTGCTCGGCCAGCTAGCGGGCACTGCGAAGCTGACCGACACCGAGCAGGCGACAGGCGAAAGCGCGGTCGCGGAGAAGGCGCTCGCGAATTCGGGACTGCATCGCGCGGCGAGCGAGAGCGTGCTCGTGCAGAGTCCGCGCGCGACGGTCGGCGAGCAGGCCTTCGCAGGGACGGTCGCTCAGGTCGAGGCGGCCCTGCGGGCGATGCCACAGACCCGCGACGTGCGCGACGGCGCGCCGGGGCAGACCTCTCGCGACCGGCACTCGGCGCTGATCCAGTTCGACATGCGCGGCGACCCTGAAACCGCGGAAGACAGGGTGGCGCCAGTGCTTGCGAAGGTCGCCGCGCTGCAGCGCTCCACTCCTGGCTTCACGATCGTCGAGTTCGGCGACGCGAGCGCGCGGCACGAACTGAGAAAGACCATGAACGGCGACTTCGCCCACGCGGAGAGCCTGTCGCTGCCGATCACGTTCCTCGTGCTGCTGTTCGCGTTCGGGGCTTTCGTCGCTGCGGGCGTGCCTGTGCTGCTGGCCTTCTCGGCCGTGCTCGGGTCGCTGGGCTTGGCCTCGCTGCTCAGCCACGTGCTCCATGCCTCCGACGCGACCAGTTCGGTGATGCTGCTGATGGGCATGGCGGTAGGCGTCGACTATTCGCTGTTCTACCTCAAGCGCGAGCGCGAGGAGCGCAAGGGGTTGCCCCCGGCGGCGGCGCTCGCCCGCGCGGCCGCGACCTCAGGTCGGGCGGTGCTCGTCTCGGGCACGACCGTGCTGATCGCGATGGCTGGGATGCTGTTCGCGGGCAGCAAGGTCTTCGACTCGATCGGCGCTGGCGCGATGCTCGTCGTGCTCGTCTCGATGGTCGGCTCGCTGACGGTGCTGCCTGCGCTGCTCGGCAAGCTCGGCGACAGCGTCGATCGCGGCGTGCTCGCGGTGATCGCCGCGAGCGCCTTGCGTCTGCTGCGCCCGCTCGGCCGCGGGCGTCTACTGCGCTGGGCGGCGCGTCCGCGCCCGCTCGTCTGGCTGCGCGATCGGCGCACGCTGATCCAGGTGATCAAGGGACGGCGCGAGGACTCGCGCCTGTGGTCGCTCGTGCTGGGCCCTGCGCTGCGCTTTCCCGCCGCGGCGGTAGCGCTCTCGCTCGCGCTGCTCGTCGCGCTCGCGCTGCCGCTGCTGAACATGCACACGAAGCTCCCGAGCTTCACGGATCTCCCGGCGAAGGTGAAGATCGTGCAGAGCTACAAGAAGATCCAGCGCGCGTTCCCGGGCGCGCAGACGCCGGCTGTCGTCACGGTGCAGGCATCCGATGTGAACAGCCCTGCGGTGCGCGGGGCGCTCGCCCGGCTGAAGCACGAGGCGTTGTCGAGCCCGCAGATGGGAGGTCCGATCGCGACGACGCTGAACCCAGCGCACACCTTCGCCAAGCTCGAAATACCGCTGGCGGGCAACGGCGACGACGACAGGGCGCTGAACGCGCTCGCGACGCTGCGCGGTGAGGTGCTGCCGGCGACGCTCGGCCGCGTCCCTGGCGTGAGCTACGCCGTGGCCGGCGTCGCCGCGGGCACGCACGACTTCAACGAGACGACCAAGCGACATTGGCCGCTGGTGTTCGCGTTCGTGCTCGGCCTCGCCTTCCTGCTGCTGCTCATGACGTTCCGCTCGCTGGTGATCCCACTCACGGCGATCGTGCTGAACCTGCTGTCGGTCGGCGCGGCCTACGGAGTTCTCGTCTGGGTGTTCCAGGATGGCCATCTGCAGGGACTGCTCGACTTCCACTCGAACGGTGCGGTCGTCACCTGGCTGCCGCTGTTCCTGTTCGCGGTGCTGTTCGGTCTCTCGATGGACTACCACGTGTTCATCGTCAGCCGGATCAAGGAGCTGGTCGACGAGGGGGTGCCGACGGCCGAGGCGGTCGCGCGCGGGATCTCTTCGACCGCAGGCACGGTGACGGCGGCGGCGGCCGTGATGGTCGCGGTGTTCGCGTTGTTCGCGACGCTCAGCACGCTTGAAATCAAGCAGATGGGCGTCGGCCTGGCGGTCGCGGTGCTGATCGACGCGACGCTGATCCGTGGCGTGCTGCTCCCGGCGAGCATGAAGCTGCTCGGTCGCTGGAACTGGTACTTGCCGCGCTGGCTTCAGTGGCTGCCGCGAGGAGGGGACAGCCGCGCGCGCTCGGGGGGCCGGCTACGCCCTACGCGCGGCGATGCGTCCGCCGCGACCGAAGCCGCCTAGTCGTGCCACCGCTTCGTTTACTGCGTTCGCTCGCGCAGCTTGCGCTCGCGCGGGTGAACGTGGTGGAGTTGGCGACGATGGCAAAGTTGATCGAGCGCCACCGAGCGCTGGCCGTGCATGCAGCGGCCGCTGCGGGGCTCAACCTGTTCCTGATCGCGATCTGGGGATTGACTTCGCACGGCTACTTCTGGCCTGCCTGGACGATTCTCGCGTTGGCGCTGCCGGTCGCGATCCACGCCTGGGTGATCATGGTCGACGAGCGTCCCGAGTTCTGGCACGAGCGGCGGCTCGATCGTGGCTTCGGGGTCCACGCGGGCGTCTGGGTCTCGTTGCTCGGCTTCCTCGTCGGGGCCTGGGCGGCGAGCGGCTTCGGCTACTTCTGGCCAGTCTGGGTCGTGCTGCTGGCGGCGGTGGCGCTCGGCCCGCACGCGGCGATCCTGCTGCTGCGCGACGCTCATCGGGATGAGCTGACCGAGCGGATCTCGGTCCTCGAGCGCAGCAGGGCCGGGGCGGTCGACGTGCAGGAGGCGGAGCTGCGCCGGATCGAGCGTGACCTGCACGACGGCGCCCAGGCGCGCCTCGTCGCGCTCGGGATGAACCTGGGGATGGCCGAGCAGAAGCTCGCAACTGCCGACCCGCAGGCAGCGCGCGAGCTGCTGGCAGAGGCACGAACCGGCGCGGGTGAGGCGCTGCGCGAGCTGCGCGATCTCGCGCGTGGGATCCATCCGCCGGTGCTCGCTGACCGCGGCCTCGACGCGGCGGTGCGAGCGCTTGCGGCTGCCTCCCCGGTTCCGGTGACCGTCTCAGCGTCGATGCCCGAGCGGCCGAAGCCCCCTGTCGAGAGCGCGGCTTACTTCGTCGTCGCAGAGGCGCTCGCGAACGCGGGCAAGCATGCGCGGGCGACGCGGATCGACGTGCGGATCGTGCGCGAGGGCGAGCTGCTCACGGTCGAAGTGCACGACGACGGCGCCGGTGGCGCTGACCCCGAGGGCGGGGGGCTGCAAGGGCTGCGCCGGCGCGTCGAGGCGCTCGACGGGACGCTCGCAGTGCTTAGTCCATCGGGTGGGCCGACGACTATCCGCGCGAGGATGCCCTGTGGGAGCTGAACGCTTGCGCGTCGTGATTGCCGAGGATCTCGCCCTGCTGCGCGACGGCTTGGAGCGTCTGCTGCGCGACAACGGCTTCGAGGTCGTCGCCGCGGTGCAGGACGCCCGTGCGCTGCTCGACGCGGTCGCGCGCGAGAAGCCCGATGTCGCAGTGGTGGATATTCGCCTGCCGCCTGACTTCCGCGACGAGGGTCTGCGCGCGGCGCTGCAGCTGCGCGAGCGCGCGCCGGAGACGGGCGTGCTGATGGTCTCCCAGTATGTCGAGCCGACCTACGCGGCCGAGCTGCTCGCCGACGGACGTGGCGGTGTCGGCTACTTGTTGAAGGACAGGATCATGAACGTCGAGGACTTCGTCGACGCCGTCGCCCGCGTCGCTCGTGGCGGCACTGCACTCGACCCCGATGTCGTGGCACAACTCGTCTCTCGCAGCGGTTCGCAGCAGCCGCTGTCCGAACTGACACCGCGCGAGCTGGAGGTACTCGGCCTGATGGCCGAGGGGCGCTCCAACGGCGGGATCGCAGAGGCGCTCGTGCTCACCGTGGGAGCAGTCGAGAAGCACATCGCGAGCATCTTCGGAAAGCTGAACCTGACGCAGTCGGGAGGGGACCATCGAAGGGTGCTCGCCGTGCTCACCTACTTGCAAGGCGAGTCGAGCTGACCCGCCAGGTGCTTTAACAGCCCGCGATCAGGGGGCAGCGTCGCAGGGCGTTGCGTAAGAGTTCGGACCACTCGAATTCAGCTTTCGGGGGGAGCTGCCGATAAAGCCACAAGCATGTCCGCGGCTCTCCCAGACGCTGCACCTGAAGACCCTCGACGACAGGCGGTGCGCGCTGATCAGCCGCCCGTCCGTGCTGCGCTGCTGCCTGAGCAGGAGACGCGCGCGCTCGTCGAGTTGCTGCCGGCGATCGTCTATGTCGCCGACCCGGGCGTCGAAGGCCGCTGGCACTACATCAGCTCCGGTGCAGAGGCGATTCTCGGCTTCTCGCCTGAGGAGTGGCTCGGCGACCTCGGTTTGTGGGCCCGCCAGGTGCATCCGGATGATCGCGACCACGTGTTCCACCGCGAGGAGGATCTCGTCGAGCCTGGCTCGCCTGACGAATACAGGTTGCTGCACCGCGATGGGCACATCGTCTGGGTGCGTGACGAAGCGGTGCTGCTGACCGACGAGCAAGGGCGCACGCGATGGCACGGCGTGATGCTCGACATCACCGACCGCAAGCTCGCTGAGGCCGAGCTCGAGCGCCGCGCCGCACAGCAAGCTGCCGTCGCACGGCTTGGCGAGCGGGCGCTCGAGGGCACCGACGTTGCACAGCTGATGCATCACGCCCTGGCCGAGGCTGCGCGGGTCCTCGAGGTCGATGCCGGCGCCGTGCTCGAGCACACTGGCGACGGGGCGACGCTCTCGCTGCGGGCGAGCCTCGGGATCGACGGCGCAAGAGAGCGCAGCCCCTTTCCGGTCCAGGAGCTGCCAAGCGGGATCGCACGGCAGATCGAGAGCCGCGACGGCAGCTGGGGCGTGCTCTGGTTGGCGACGCCGGTGCAAGGGCGCTCGGCAGCAGCTGACGCAGACTTCGTCCAGGCGCTCGCCAACATCCTCGCCGACGCGATCCAGCAACGCGGGACCGAAGACCACATCCGCTATCAGGCCCTGCACGATCCGCTGACCGACCTGCCCAACAGAGTGCTGTTCCTCGACCGTCTCGGCCACGCGCTGACGCGGCCGGACGCGCAGATCGCCGTCGCCTTGATCGACATCGACAACTTCAAGCTCGTCAACGACAGCCTTGGGCACAGCGCTGGTGACGAACTGCTGTGCAAGGTCGCACCACGCTTGATCGAGGCGCTGCGCCCCGCGGACACGATCGGGCGACTCGGCGGGGACGAGTTCGTCGTGCTGCTCGAGCAGGTGCCCGACGAGCACTCTGCCGCGCGCATCGCCGAACGGATCGTCGCTGCCTTCGAGGTGCCGTTCGAGCTCGCAGCCGGCGAGCACTTCGCCAAGGTGAGCCTCGGCATCGCCTTGACGAGCGGCGACATCGAGCACGAGCCGGCAGCGCTGATCCGCGACGCTGATGCGGCGATGTATCAGGCCAAGGCGCGCGGGCGCGCGCGCTTCGAGGTGTTCGACGGCGCGATGCGCGCGCGGACGGTCAAGCGTCTGTCGGTCGAGAACGACTTGCGCCGCGCGCTCGAGCGCGAGGAGCTGCGCGTCGTCTACCAGCCGATCGTCTCACTCGAAGACCGTGGGCTTGTGGCCGTCGAGGCACTGCTGCGCTGGCAGCACCCCGTTCGTGGGCTGCTCACGCCGGCCGAGTTCATCCCTGTCGCCGAGGAGAGCGGCTTGATCGAGTCGATCGGCCAGTGGGTGCTCGAATCGGGGTGCGCGCAGGCCGCGCAGTGGCACGGGCAGTACCCGGACACTGCGCCGCTGGGCATCGCGGTGAATCTCTCGGCGCGGCAATTCACACGTGAGCTCGAGCAGAACGTGCTGCGTGCGCTCGAGCGCTCTGGGATCGACCCGGCGAGCCTTTGCCTGGAGATCACCGAGTCGGTGCTGCTCGAGGAGCCAGACGGCGTCAGCGAGACGATCAGCGCCGTATCGCGCCACGGCGTTCGCTTCGTGCTCGACGACTTCGGCACCGGCTACTCCTCGCTTGCATATCTCGGACGGCTGCCGATCGACGGCCTGAAGGTAGATCGCTCGTTCGTCGACGACCTCGGCAGCAACAGCCGCTCGACCGCAATCACGACTGCGATCGTGCGGATGGCGCAGGCGCTGTCGATCGAGGTGATCGCTGAGGGCGTCGAGAATGAGACGCAGCTGAAGCTCGTGCGTGACCTCGGCTGTGATCTGGCGCAGGGCTTCTACTTCCACCGTCCGCTGCAGGCAGCGCAAATCTCAGCGCTGCTCGACGAGGCGCAGACTGAGCGCGCACTGCGTCCTGGAGCCGCCGAGCCGACGCGCACAGGCGAGGATCGCTCCCCGTCGCGGGCAGGCCAGCAGCGCGCCGGCGCGCGACGCAATGCTCAGCTGCGGGCGAGCGTCGGCAGCTCGCGTCCTGGCGCACGCTTGTAGCGGCGCATCTGCAGCGCACGCGCCAGCGCATAAGAGCCGTAGACGACGAGCAGCGCCAGCAGCTGCGCGCCGATTCCCTCCCACGTCGCGTATACGCCGAGCCACTGACCCCACCAGAGATCGAGCTTGAAACCAGTCTGCGTGCTCGGCACCCAGCCGAGCCCTTGCAGGCTGTGCACCGTCGTGCCGACCATCACTGCCAGCACCAGGCCGATCAACACACCAGTGGCGATCAGCATTTTCTTGTACGGCAGCTTGCGCTCGAGCTTGAACGTGACAAAGCCGACAGCAAGCGTCCCCGCCAAGCCGATCGCGATGCCCAGTGCTGTCGCCTGGCTGCCTGCGCTGACCTGCAGGTTCTGCAGGAACAGCACCGTCTCAAAGCCCTCGCGGTAGACGCTCGTCAGCCCGAGCAGCGCGAAGCCAACGACTTGGCCAGAGAGAAAGCCGAGCCGGTCGAAGCGCTCGATCGCGCGTCGCCGACGGTGAAAGCGCCCGAGCCACTCGCTCCAGTAGACACGATGGAAGAACCAGTTCGTTACGAGCAGCAGCACCGCGATCGCGATCACGCCAGTGATCGCCTGCAGGCGCAGGCCGCCGTCGCCGAGCGCGTTGACGAGCACCTGCGCCAGCGCATACGTGACCGCCGTCGCGCCGAGTCCGGCCAGCGCTCCGAGCAGTACTGGCCGGCGCAGTTTGCGCCGCTCGCCGACGAACGAAGCGGTGATCGCGGCGAGGATCAGCACCGCCTCGAGCCCCTCGCGGAAGACGATCACGGCGGCGTCTGCGACGACGGTGTCCTTGCCGATCGTGCGGTCGCCGAGCACGGTCGCAGTGGTTTCGACGCCTTCGCTCGCGCGTGCCGCGGCGTGTCGCACGGCGCTCGCGCTGGGCGCCGCGCCGCTGCGCTCGCCTGACAGCACGACTAGCAGCCCACGCTCGTGGCCGTCGCTCTGCCAGAAGGCGTCGTCGACGCTCGCCGAGAGCCCAGAGTCGACTGCGCTCAGCCGCTTGTCGGGACCGGCAGCGAACAGGGCGTACGCCTCGGCTGCGTAAGCCGTCGCGTCGCCGGCGCCAACCGTCGAGCCTGCGTGGCTGGCAGTCGACCCCGCGTGACTGGCCGCCTGCGCGTCGGCGAGCAGCGCGTCGATCGCCTTGTACGGCTTCGCCACAGCTTTGCCGCTGAGCCCGGCGCGCTGCAGATCGGTCTGCATCAGCGCGACAGACGCCTTGACTTCGAGTGGCAGCGGCCACGGCTGCAGCCGTTCCGTCGTCGCTGCCAGCGAGCGCTTCAGTTTCTGAGCCTCGCCCAGCGCGCTCGCGAGCGCCGGCTGTGAGCGCACGGCCTGCCAACTCGCCAGCTGCCGTTCGAGTGCAAGAGCCAGCGTGCGCACGCGTGCAGCCCCAGACACTTCGTGGGCCGGGTCGGCCGCGCGGTAGTCGGCAGCGACCAGCTCGAGCAGCGCTGAGGTCCCGTCGAGCTGACGCTGCTGCGGCGCTGCCCCCGCAACGGCAGATCCTGCCAGCGCGACGCCAACAGGCAGTACCTGCGAGAGCAGCAGGCACAGCAGCACTCCCAGCGCGAGTCGCCGCATCGCGCCGCCTCAGGCCCCGCTGACCTTCGCTGCGACGGTCGCGAGCGGTTCGTCCAAAGCACCGACCTCACGGGCGAAGGCCTTCCGATCGGCAGGCGTCAGCTCGCCATACAGCGCAAAGCCGAGCGCTGTCTTGCGCCGGTAGTTGTCGAGACCGTGCTGCACGGCGTCGAAGCGCGCTTCGATCGTCTTGGCGAGCGCTGCGTTGCCCGTCTCGTAGAGCGCTGGCACGAGCAGCTTGAACGCCTCGCGCGAGCCGTCGAGGTTCGCCTGGAAGTCAGACAGGTCGGTGTGCGAGTAGCGGTCCTCCTCGCCGGTGATCTTCGAGGTGGCGACCTCGTTGAGCAGCTCGACGGCGCCGTTGGCGAGCTGCGGGGCCTGGAAGTCGAGGGTCTTGAC
>FTBE01000090.1_pt1 | contig 33906 bp, 30 predicted proteins | sample 1639291 | NCBI WGS metagenome assembly FTBE01 (sample SAMEA3914864, study PRJEB12502) | metagenome | biome: forest; material: soil | place: USA | collected 2012-03-12 | depth 0.3 m | reverse complement strand
GTCCAGGTCGTGCCGCACATCACGGACGAGATCAAGCAGCGGATCGCGTTGATCGCCGAGTCGAGCGACGTCGACTTCGTGATAACTGAGATCGGTGGCACGGTCGGCGACATCGAGTCGCTGCCGTTCCTCGAGGCGATCCGCCAGTTCCCGGTCGACGTCGGACGTAGGCGCTGCCTGTTCATCCACCTCACGCTCGTGCCGTACATCGGCCACGCGGGCGAGCTGAAGACGAAGCCGACGCAGCACTCGGTCAACGAGCTGCGGCGCATCGGTATCGCGCCGGACATGCTGATGTGCCGCTCTGAGGGCGCGCTCTCGCCGGAGATCCGCAAGAAGATCGCGCTGTTCGCGAGCTTGCCGATGGAGGCGATCGTCTCAGCGCGCGACGTCGATGACATCTACAAGGTGCCGCTGACGTTCCGTGAGCAGGGCGTCGACGACTTCATCCTCGAGCAGTTCGCGGTCGATGCGCCGGCGCCGGATCTGTCGAGCTGGGAAGACTCGATCGAGCGCTCAGAGCGCGCGTCGCGCAATGTGCGGATCGCGCTCGTCGGCAAGTACGTGCAGCTCGAGGACGCCTATCTCTCGGTCTCAGAGGCGCTGCGCCACGCCGCTTCAGCGGAGGGCAGCACGGTCGAGATCGACTGGATCGATTCAGAGCAGGTCGAGGGCACGGATGGCGATGCTGTGCGCGAGCGCCTGCAGCAGGCGGACGGGATCCTGATCCCAGGCGGCTTTGGCGGGCGCGGGATCGAGGGCAAGATCACGGCGGCGCGAGTCGCGCGCGAGCAGCGCATCCCTTATCTGGGCATCTGCCTCGGCATGCACATCGCGGTCGCCGAGTTCGCCCGCCACGTGGCGGGCATGGAGGGCGCGAACTCGACGGAGATGGACGTCGAGACGCCTTATCCAGTGATCGACCTGCTGCCGGAGCAGAAGGAGGTCGCGAATCTCGGCGGCACGATGCGTCTCGGCGCGGACCCGATCAAGCTGCACGACGGCTCGCTGGCGCGGCAGATCTACGGCGAAGCTGTCGTCTACGAGCGCCATCGCCACCGCTATGAGGTCAACAACTTGCTGCGCAAGCGCTTGGAGGCGGCGGGCCTGTGCACTTCTGGTACCTCGCCTGACGAGCGCCTTGTTGAGGTGATCGAGCTCGAGGACCACCCGTTCTTCGTCGCCTCGCAGTTCCACCCTGAGTTCAAGTCGCGCCCGGAGCGTCCAGCTCCGCTGTTCCGTGACTTCATCGTCGCCGCGCTCGAGCGGGCTGGCGACGCCGCCGATGGTCGCTCCGATCACTCATCGGCCGGCGAGCGCGCAGACGTGCTGTGAGCATCGACGCCATCCCGTCGCGTGTCGCTGAGCACGAGCGGCGCTACCTGAACGGGACGTTCGCCGAGCTGTGCAGGATCGAGAGCCCCTCGGGCAGCGAGCGCGCTTGCGCTGAGCGCGTGATCGCTGAGCTGCGCGCACTCGACGTGGTGGCTGACGAGGACGACTCAGCTTTGCGAGCGGGCTCTGACTGCGGCAACCTGCTCGCGTGGGTGCCTGGTGACGGCGCGGATGCTCGCCGCGCTCGTGCGGACGACAGTCGCGATGCTGTCGCTGATGTCGGAGAGGGGCGCGCTTCGCTGCTCTTGTGCGCGCACCTCGACACGGTGCCGCTGCTCGCGCCGGTCGAGCCGGTGCTCGTGGACGGCTTCTGGGAGAACGAGCACGCAGGCGTGCTCGGAGCGGACAACAAGGCGGCTGTCGCAGTGCTGCTCGCGCTTGCGCGTCACGTGCGCAGGCACGGTGCACCTGTCGATTTGGAGCTGCTGTTCACGGTTGGCGAGGAGACTGCGCTGGCAGGCGCCCGCGCGTTCGACGTCGCTCAGCTGCGGAGCACGCGGGGATACGTCTTCGACCACGCGACGCCGATCGGTGAGGTGATCGTCGATTCGCCGACGCACTTCCGCATCGAAGCGGTCTTTCATGGCGCTGCGGCGCATGCGGGTATCCGCCCAGAGGACGGCCGCAGCGCGATCCTCGCTGCGGCGCGTGCGATTGCAACGCTGCGGCTCGGCAGGCTCGACGAGCAGACGACGGTCAACGTCGGCACGATCGCAGGGGGGACGGCGATGAATGTCGTCCCTGAGCGCTGCGCGGTCGTGGCAGAGGTGCGCGCGATGCAGGACGAGCGCGCTGAGGCTGTCGTGGCTGAAGTCGTCGAGCGCATGCACGAGGCTGCGAACCTGCCTGAGTGCGAGTGCGACGTCGACATCGCTGTGCAGCGCACGTTTGCCGGTTTTCATCTGGCCGATTCGCGGCCGGCGGTGCAACTCGCAGAGCGCGCGCTGCGCAGCTGTGGCTACGAGCCGACGCGGATCGCCAGCGGTGGCGCTTCTGACGCGAACGAGCTGCTCGCAAGCGGCGTCGAAGTCGTCAACTTGGCCAATGGCACAGAGCGCAACCACGAGCCGCAGGAGCGCGTCAGCGTTGCAGCGCTCGAGGGCATGCTCGACGTCGGCCTCGCGCTGCTCGATGCGGCTGCTGAGCACCCGCAGGACGCCACGCGCTAGGTTCGGTGCACGATGCTCGAGCTACGCCGCGCGACAGTGATCGACGCCCAGCCGGCTACGCCTTCACCGCTCGCGCATGTGCCTTCGCGTGAGCAGCGCCTGGCGATCGAGCTCGCTGATCGACCGGGCGAATCGCGTGAGGCGATCGTCGACGTCGCTCTGCTCGGCCGCGCGGAGGTCGGCGATGAGCTGATCGTCAACGTGCAGGCGCTCGACCTCGGGCTCGGCTCAGGTGGCTTCGACGTCGTGCACGTAAACCTCACGCGCGGGCTTTCAGCCACCGGTGCGGATGGCGCGAACGTGATGAAGCTCAACTACACGAGCTTGCAGCACGCGGTCACGCCTGTTGAGGCGACGGGCGTCGTGGGCGCCGGCGAGGGCGAGGGAAAGCTCGGCCTGCCGCTGGAGCGCCCAGTTGGCGTGCTGGCACTGCACGGGCAGCTCGCGCCTGTGGCGTGGGCATTTGCGGCCGGCAGGGATGGCGGGCGCCTCGGCTACGTGCAGACTGAGGGCGGCGCACTGCCTGGTGGTCATTCGCGCACGGTTCGAGAGTTGCGCGAGTGTGGACTGCTCGCGGGGCATTTGACAGCCGGCGCTGCGTTCGGTGGCGAAGGCGAGGCGATCACGACGGCGGGTGCCTTGCATCATGGCTTGACGGCGCTCGGTTGGGACGCCGCGGTGTGCGGGCCTGGTCCGGGGATCATCGGTTCAGGCTCTGCGCTCGGGCACGGCGGGATGGCGGCGCTCGACTCGGCGCATGCGGCGCTTGCCTTGGGTGCGCAGACGCTGCTCGTCGCGCGGATGTCCTCTGGCGACTCGCGCGAGCGACACCGTGGCATCTCCCACCACACGCTGATCGTGCTCGACCTGCTGCTCGAGCCTGTCGCGGTGGCGCTGCCTGCGGGCATGCGCTCGCCTGTCGGCGCTGAGTTGCGCGCAGGGCTCGGCGCTGTGTTCGGCGATGGCGCGACGAGTCGCCCTGGGCTCGCGCTCGACGTCGAGCGCCCTGCGCGGATCACGCGGCACGACTGGCGTCGGGCGACGGTCGACTTGCCGGCGTATGCGGCATCGGGGCTGCCGTCGAAGACGATGGGGCGCACGATCGCTGGGGACCCGCTGTTCTTCGGCGCGGCGCTGGCTGGAGGCGCGGCGTTGGCCGATCTGGTGGCCGAAGCACGTGAGCAGCGACGAGACGCCCCGTCGGGGGCGGTCGCGTGAGCAGCGCACCTGAGGATGCTGTCGCGTCCGGCTTCGAGGCGCTCGGCGGCGAGAGCGTTTACAAGGGCAGGATCGTCGACGTGCGGATCGAGCGCTTCCGCCACGCAGACGGCGAAGAGGTCTCACGCGAGATCGTGCGCCATCAAGGTGCGGTCGCGATCGTCGCTTACGACGAGCAGCACGTCTGGCTCGTGCGCCAGCCACGTGAGGCTGTCAACGAGCGACGGCTGCTCGAGATACCGGCGGGGCGGCTGGACGTGGCGGGGGAGCCGCCGCTGGCGGCTGCGCAGCGCGAGCTGGCGGAGGAGATCGGCAAGGGCGCAGAGCACTGGGAGCCGATCGTCACGTACTACACAGGCGCTGGTTTCACGGACGAGCGCGTGCACCTGTTCGAGGCGACTGGACTGCACGAGGCGCATGCAGAAAGCGACGAGAACGAGCGCATCGAGCTCGTGCCGTGGCCGCTGTCGGAACTCGATCGAGCGCTCGCTGAGTGTCGTGACGCGAAGACGCTGATCGGCCTCGGTTGGTTGGCGCGGCGTCTCGACCGCGCACGCGCGGACTGAACGCCAGGTTGCACCGCCAAGGAGGCGCGACGAAGGAGGCGAAGCTCAAGCAGTGGGCACAGCTGAGCTTCTCTCCTCGCCGTCGCGCGACGGTGCTGCGACGCGTGGCGAGATCGAGTCGCTGCTGCTCGACTTCCTCGCCTATCTCGAGCTCGAGCGCGGCCTTTCGCGCAACACGCTCGAGGCCTACCGCTCTGACTTGCTGCAGTTCGGCAGCTTCTTGCAGCGACGCGGCTTGAGCGTGACGGCAGCGTCGCACGGTGACCTGGCGGCCTTTCTGTCAGAGCTTTCAGGTGGCGTGCGCGGCTCAAGGGGCGCGTCGGAGATGAGCGCACTGGGCCTGACTGGCTCCGCGGGCGGCGAGAAGCCGCCGGCTGCAGCGGCGACGCTCGGGCGCAAGGTCGCGTGTCTGCGCTCGTTCTACAAGCACTTGCGCCGTGAGGGGCTGATCGAGCACGACCCGACGGCCGACCTGCACGGGCCACGCAAGACCCAGCGCCTGCCGCGCGTGCTGACGCGCGAGGAGGTGGCGCGGCTGCTGCGCGAGCCGAAGGGCAGCGAGCCGCTCGCGCTGCGCGATCGCGCGCTGCTCGAGGTGATGTATGCGTGCGGCTTGCGTGTGTCGGAGGTGACAGGTCTCGAGCTGGCAGATGTCGACGTCGAGGAGGGCATGCTTTGTGCGCGAGGCAAGGGCTCGAAGGAACGTCTCGTGCCGATCGGCAGGCAGGCGCTGGCGGCGCTCGGCGCGTATCAGGCGCGCGGACGCCCGCTGCTGGTGGGTCTGCGCACTGAGTCGAAGCTGTTCGTCAACCGTCGCGGCGGCGGGCTCTCGCGTCAGGGGCTGTACAAGATCGTGCAGGGCCATGCGCGTGGCGCTGGGCTCGAGGACCGGATGAGTCCGCACACGCTGCGCCACTCGTTCGCGACTCATCTGCTCGCGGGCGGCTGTGATCTGCGCTCGCTGCAGGAGATGCTCGGGCACGCGGATCTGGCGACGACGCAGGTCTACACGCACCTCTCTGCGGAGCGATTGAAGGATGCGTACTTCAGTGCGCATCCGCGGGCCAACTCGCGCTGAGTCGAATGGGGGGCGCAGTTTCGAGCGAACCGCCGCGCGGCGCGCGTGCGATCGTGATCGTGATCGACGCTTGTGGCATCGGCGCGCTGCCGGATGCAGCGAGCTACGGCGATCAGGGGACGAACACGCTGGCGCACGTGGCCCAGGCGGTTGGCGGGCTCGAGCTGCCTGCGCTGCAACGGCTTGGGCTTGGGTCGATCGTCGAGCTCGACGGCGTGTCGCCGGCGTCTGACCCGGCGATCCACGGACGGTTGCATGCGCTTGGCCCAGGCAAGGATTCGGCGACAGGTCACTGGGAGCTGATGGGCGCTGTGCTGGAGCACCCGCTGCCGACATATCCAGATGGCTTTCCGCCGGATGTGATCACGCGCTTGGAGCAGGCGATGGGCTGTCAGCTGATCTGCAACCGCCCATACAACGGGATCGCTGCGATCGAGGACTTTGGCGCTGAGCACCTGCGTACGGGGGCGCTGATCGTCTACACGTCGCAGGACTCGGTGTTGCAGGTCGCGGCACACGTCGAGCGCATGCCGGCCGACGAGTTGCATGCAGCGTGCGCTGCGGCACGCGCGGCGATGACTGGCGAGCACGCTGTGGGCAGGGTGATCGCGCGGCCGTTCAGCGGCGTTGAGGGCTTGTTCGAGCGCACTGAGGGACGGCGCGACTTCGCGCTCGAGCCGCCTGGGCGCACGTACCTGCAGGAGCTGGCCGACGATGGCGTCGAGGTCCACGGGGTGGGCAAGATTCACGATCTCTTTGCCGGCGTCGGCATGGCGCACTCGCACGCGGGCGCTTCCAACGCAGTGGCGCTGGCGAGTGTCGAGGAGCTGCTCGGGCAGCTCGATCGAGGGCTCGTGTTCGTCAATCTGATCGAGACAGATCAGATCTACGGGCATCGCAAGGACGTCGAAGGGTTCGCGCGGGCGCTGCGCCAGCTCGACAAGCGGCTCGCACGTTGGCTGCCGTGTCTGCACGAGGACGACGTGCTGATCGTCACGGCCGATCACGGCGTAGACCCGCGCCACCCTGGGACGGACCACACGCGCGAGTACGCCCCGCTGCTGGCGCTGACTGGGGCGATGGCGCAGCGCGCCGTGCGTGCGGGTGGCTACGGCGGCATGCGCCACGATGGCCCGCTCGCCGACGTTGGGGCGAGCGTGCTGTGGTGGCTCGCTGGCCGTTCTGCGGCGCAGCTGCCTGGGCGCTCGTTTCTCGCCTGAGTGGCACATGGTGTCGCGCAGGTGCGCTGGGCTCGTAAGCTGGACGCGTGCCAGAGCTGCCTGAGGTCGAGACGATCAGAGGACAGCTCGCGCCGCTCGTCGAGGGTCGCAAGCTGATGCGGATGGAGATCCTCGACCCGCGCTGGTCGCGCCCACTCGCGCCGGCTGAGCTCTCAGCTGCGCTCGAGGGCCGTCGCATCGAGTCGCTCGGCAGGCGCGGCAAGTACCTGCTGTGGCACTTCAGCGACGACGTGCACTTGGCTCAGCACTTGCGCATGACGGGCGCAGTGCTGCTCGAACCTGAGCCTGAGCCGATCCACGCACGCGTGCGCATCGACTTGAAGCCGAGACGACGGCTGGTGATCGTCGACCCTCGGCGCTTTGGCACGGGCGAGCTGTTGCTCGGATCGGAAGCGCTCGAGCGCTTCCTCGATGCGCGGCTCGGACTGGAGCCGTTCGATGAGCTGTTCACAGGCGAGCGGCTGGCGGCGATGGCGCGCGGGCGCATAGGCCCGATCAAGCCCTTCCTGCTCGATCAGCGACATGTTGCGGGGGTCGGCAACATCTATGCCGACGAGGCGCTGTTCCGCGCCGGCGTGCATCCGCTGCGTCCAGCGGGCAAGCTGACGCGCGAGCAGTACGCGCTGCTGCGCGACGGCGTCGTTGAGGCTTTGCAGGCGGGCGTGGACGCACGCGGCGCGTCGATTGACGACTTCCGCCACGTCGATGGCGTCAAAGGGAGCTTTCAGGATCAGTTCCTCGTGCATCTGCGCGCCGGCGAGCCGTGCGTGCGCTGTGGCAAGACGGTCGTGAAGATGGTCGTCGGTGGGCGTGGGACGTACGTCTGCGAGCAGTGTCAGCCGCGGCCGCGGCTGCGTCGGCGTGCACCGGCGCGGGTGCGGGCGCTGCACTAGGTCAGGCTGCGAGCAGCCTGTCGAGCTCGCCGCTGTCGACTGCCTGCTGGACCTCGGCAAAGCCGCCGATCACACGCTCGTCGATCAGCACCTGGGGAAAGCTCATCATGCCCGTCCTGCGTGCCAGCTCGACGCGGCCGGCGGGGTCCTTGGAGAGGTTGACTTCGGCGAAATCGACGTTGCGAGCCTTCAAGAGCGCCTTGACGCGGGTGCAGAAGCTGCACGGGTCTGTCGTGTAGACAGTTACCTTGCTCATTACTTCATTAAGTGTAGCGAGGGATGGCGGTGTTCAAGATTCGCCCGCCGGCGGGCCTAGACTCGATGCTCATGGGCAGATCAGTCAAGTCAGAGGCGGTCGTCTTGCGCTCGATGCGCTACGGCGAGGCCGATCGCATCCTGCACCTGTACACGCCGCATCGCGGCCGCGTGGGAGCGATTGCAAAGGGCGTTCGTCGCTCGCGCAGTCGCTTTGGCGGTCGCTTGGAGCCGTTCTTCAGATTGCGCGTCGAGCTGCACGAAGGGCGTGGTGAGCTGCTGACGGTGACTGGGGCAGAGACGGTCGACGGGCACCGTTGGCTGCGCGAAGACGCGCAGGCGCTCGATGCGGCTGCGCGCGCGTGCGACGCGGTGGGGCGGCTGTTCGAGACCTCAGAGCCGCATCCAGGCGTGTTCAACCTGCTCTGCCGCAAGCTGGCATTGCTCGACGAGCAGGCCGGTGGGCGGGTGCGCGCGGAGGGCGGTGCGCCAGTGGCCGCTCGCGCGGGAGCGCTTGCGTTTCGTCTGAAGCTGCTGCTCGCTGCGGGGCTCGCGCCGCAGCTGGGCGCGTGCGCGTCGTGCGGCGAGCGCGAGGAGCTCGTCGGCTTCTCAGGGGCTGCCGGCGGCGTCGTGTGTGGGGCGTGTGAGGCGGCTTCGTTTCCACTCAGCGAGCAGGCCTACCGCTTCATGACGGATGCCTTTGGCGCGCCGTTGCACGAGGCACCTGAGGCGCCAGAAGCGGCGCTCGGGCAGGTCGAGCGGGCGATCTCGGCGACGCTGGAGCACCACGCGCATCTGCGACTGATGCCTGCGGCGGCTCGTGCTGCCTGAGCAGAGCTGTATCTTGCGCTCTGTGGACGAGGGTCAGCCGATCGCTTACCAGATGCTCGACGAGGGCGTAGCCGTGCTCGCGTCTGACGGCTCGCAGGTCGGCACGGTCGGCGCGGTGCTCGATGCGCCTGAGAAGGACGTCTTCCACGGCCTGCTGATCAACACGCCACATCACGGCATTCGCTTCCTCGAGGCCGCTGCGATTGCCTCGATCCACGAACGCGGCGTCGACCTGCGGATCGATGCGGCGGCGGCCGCGAATCTGCCTGCGCCGGAGCATGCAGCGCCTGTGTATGACGAGGATCCGACGCGCCAGCAGGGATGGCGCCACTGGGTGAACATCATCACTGGTCGCAAAGACTGGGATCACGAGCGCTAGAGGCAGGCGCAGCACGCAGGGTCGTCGGGTTCGCAACGCGGCGCTCTTGGACGGCCGCTGACGCTGCCAGAATCGAAGCATGAGCCCGACAGAGCAGCTGCTGAGCGTGGCGAGCGCATTTGCGGAGCGCGTGAGCGCGCAGGAGCAGCAGACGCTCTCGCCCCTGGCCGCACGCTCCTATCCAGCGCAGAGGCAGCACATCGAGCCGGATTGCGAGCTGCGTACGCCGTTTCAGCGCGACCGCGACCGGATCGTGCACTGCAAGGCGTTCAGGCGCTTGACGCACAAGACGCAGGTCTTCGTGGCGCCGCAAGGCGATCACTACCGCACACGATTGACGCACACGCTCGAGGTGACGACGATCTCGCGCACGGTGGCGCGGGCGCTGCGCTTGAACGAGGATCTCGTCGAGGCGATCGGCCTCGGGCACGATCTCGGTCATCCACCGTTTGGGCACATCGGCGAGGAGGTGCTCGACGGCTGCCTGAAAGAGCGCTTTGGGCTCGACTTCCGTCACTACGAGCACTCGTTGCGCGTCGTCGATCGTCTCGAGCGCGATGGCGCGGGGCTGAACTTGACAGAGCAGGTGCGCGATGGGATCGCACGGCATTCGAGTCGGGCGCCTGAGCCGCAGACGCTCGAGGGGCGGATCGTGCGTGTGATCGACAGGGTCGCCTACATCAACCACGACATCGACGATGCAGTGCGAGCGGGGCTGCTGCGCGAGGAGGATCTGCCGGCAGAGCCGATTGCCGTGCTTGGCGAGACCGGCTCAGCGCGGATCGATGCGCTCGTGCACGACATGGTCGAGCAGTCAGAGCGCGCTGGGGAGATCGTCCAGGGGCCGCAAGCTGGGCCGGCGATGGCGGAGCTGCGCGACTTCATGTTCGAGCGCGTCTATCTGGGACCGGCGGTTCGGGCGGAGCACAGGCGTATCGCGCGTGTCGTACGTCGGCTGTTCGAGCACTACGTTGAGCATCCGCAGGAGCTGCCAGGGTGGGCGCAGGCAGAGGCCTCGGATGCGGCTGAGCAGGGCGATACTGACCTCGCGCAGCGCGTGACGGACTACTTGGCGGGGATGACCGATCGTTACTGCATCAGGCTCTACACAGAGCTCGATGTGCCGCAGGCGTTCGCCCGCTAGCGTTGCGGTCGTGGCGCTCTACACGAACGAGTCCAAGGAGCGCGTGCGTGACGCGGTCGACTTCATCGAGCTGGTCTCGGCGCACACCGAGCTGCGTCGCGCCGGCGCGACGAGCTACCAAGGGGTCTGCCCCTTCCACGACGATCGCTCGCCGTCGTTTGGGATCGATCCAGCGCAGAAGGTCTACTACTGCTTTGGCTGCCAAGCGGCCGGCGATGTCTTCTCGTTCGTGCAGGAGACAGAAGGAGTCGACTTCAAGGGCGCGCTCGAGCTGCTCGCGGAGCGCTACAACGTGGAGTTGCAGCGCGAGCAGGAGGATCCGCGCGAAGCTGAGCGCCGCAAGGCGCGCGAGCGGCTGCTGGAGCTGTTGAAGCGGACGGCCGGCTACTACGAGCGCTATCTGTGGGAGTCGAGCGAGGCGGCGCGAGCGCGCGAGTACCTTGCCGGGCGGGGTCTGAGCGAGGAGACGCTGCGCGAATTCCGCGTCGGCTACGCGCCGAGCGCTTGGGATCGTGTGCTGCTCGCCTCGCGTCGCGGCGGCTTCTCTGAGGCAGAGCTGTACGCGACCGGCCTTGCACAGCGCTCGAAGCAGAACGGCCAGCTGTATGACCGCTTCCGCGAGCGGATCATGTTCCCGCTCGCCGATGTGCGCGGCCGCGTGCTCGGCTTCGGTGCACGTGCGATGCGCGACGATCAGAAACCGAAGTATCTGAACACGTCAGACAACGACGTCTACCACAAGGGCATGCATCTGTATGGCTCGGACCTCGCGCGTGCGCATGCTGCGCGCGAAGGCTCGGTGATCCTCTGCGAGGGGTACACCGACGTGATCGCACTGCATCAGGCGGGCATGCGCAACGCCGTCGGGCTGATGGGCACAGCCCTGACGGCAGAGCAGATCGGCGAACTCGACCGGATGGCGAACACGGTGCTGCTGGCACTCGACGCAGACAGCGCCGGGCAGGACGCGATGCTGCGCGCGTCTGGGCTGGCAGCCAAGCGCAAGCTCGAGCTGCGCGTCGTGCCGTTGCCGGCTGGTGCTGATCCGGCTGAGCTGATCCAGCGCGACGGCGCCGATGCGATCGCAGCCGCCGTCGAGCGCTCAGTGCCGTTCGTGCGCTTCCGTGTCGAACGGATCCTGGCGAGCGGCGACCATTCGAGTCCAGAGGGCCAGGACAAGATGATCGACGAGCTGCGTCCTGTGTTCGCTCAACTGCCCGATGGGGCGATGCGGATGGAGTTGATCCGCATGGTCTCGAGCAGACTGGCGGTGCGCGACAGCGTTTTCGAGCAGCGACTGACAGCGCCGGCGAGCGGGTCGGGCGGGGTTGGGCGGGTGGCGGGGACACCTGATGCAGGCGCGCCGGGCGCTGCCAACGGCGCCACCCGCGGACGGGCAAAGACGCTGTCTGGGCGCGAGGACGCCGAGCGTGCCTTTCTGGCGCTTTGCGTCGCTTCGCCTGAGGAGGGCGCAACAATGCTCGCGAGCGTCGATATCGAGGAGGACTTCTCGAGTGATCTGCTGCGCCGTGCGGCGCGTCATCTGGCAGCAGGCGATCTGCGTGAGCCGATGGCCCTGACGGGTAACGATGGTGGGAGCCTGGACGACGACTTGGAGCTCAAGCGGCTGCTGGCCGAGCTCGTCGTCGAAGCTGGTCGTGACGCGGCGCACCCGGCGATGCTCGAGGCGCAGCGGCTGCAGCTCGAGCTGGCGCGGGTCGATCGCCAGATTCAGCGTGCGCGTGGGCAGCAGAGCGGCGAGGTCGCCACGCTTGCAGGGCAGCGAGCCGAGGTCAAGCGGCAGTTCGACAGGGCTTACGGGCGGGTGTTGGAGGAGACGGGGGAGCGGGAGCATTAAAGGGCGCTGCCGTTGCGTCCCAAGCGCTGTAGACAATACGATGCATGGATCGCACCACGATCGAGTCGCTGCTGGGGGAAGGGTTGTCGCTGGCCGAGATCGGCAGACGGGTGGGGAAGCACGAATCGACGGTCGCCTACTGGCTCGACAGGTTCGAGCTTCAGGCCGTCAACGTAGGGAGAAACGCACCACGTGGAGGGCTTGCACGTGCTCAGTTGGAGCCACTTGTCGAGGAAGGGCTGACGCTCGCTGAGATCGCAGAGAAGCTGGCTCGAAGCAAGACGACCATCCGGTACTGGCTACGGCGACACGGACTGAAGACGCAGAGCACTCGGGGACGTCGGCGATCGCGGCGGGCGGTCGCCGCGATGCGCGATGGCTCGACGGTCGCCACGCTGTCTTGCGGACGTCACGGCGAGACGGCTCATGTTCTCGACGGACAGGGCTACTACCGCTGTAGGCGCTGTCGAGCGGAGGCAGTTGCGCGCCGCCGACGAAAGATGAAGGCGATCCTGGTCAGCGAGGCCGGCGGTGTATGCATCCTCTGTGGCTATTGCGAGAACATGCGCGCCCTGCACTTCCATCATCTGGAGCCGAGCGAGAAGCGCATCGAGATCAACGCGAAGGGGGTGACGCTCTCGTTGGCGACGCTCCGTGCCGAGGCTCGCAAGTGCGTGCTTCTGTGCTCTAATTGCCATGCTGAAGTAGAGGACGGCGTCGCGAAGATCCCAGCTACCGCGCTGGACAGAAGCTCAAGCGATCCGGGGTAGCTCAATTGGCAGAGTATTCGGCTGTTAACCGAACGGTTGTGGGTTCGAGTCCCACCCCCGGAGCTTTTATGGCGTAGTGATGGCTTCTCCGCCTTGCCATGTCCGGAGGCTCGCTCGCATGCGCACGGGGTCGACAGCTAGTGGGCCAGCAAGTGCTCAGGCGAAGTCTGCCCGCAGCGCTGGCACCGGCTCCTCTCGGCCCTTGGCCTGAACTGCGCATCGCTCTGCGTGGGGCAGCAACTCCCCGACGTCATCGAGCAGATCCTCTGCCACGAGCAACTGCCCAGCTTGCGCATCTCCTTGCAGCCGCGCGGCAACATTGACGGCGTCGCCGAGCGCAGTGAAGTCGACGACGGCCGAGCCGACGTTGCCGACGTAGGCATGGCCGGCGTTCAGACCGACGCCGACTGGCAGCCAAGCGCCGGCCTCGCTCCCATAGCCGACGACCTGCAAGAGCTCGGTCGCCGCAGCGAGCGCCTTGCGCCGGTAGTCGGGCCCGGCGACGCCGGGTATGAACAGCGCCATCGCCTCGTCGCCGATCAGCTTGTCGATCAGCCCGTCGTGGCGCAGGATCACTTCGGTGGCTGCGGCATAGAAGCGATTGAGCAATGCGGCGTACTCGCTGGCACCGATCCGCTCGCCGAGCCCGGTCGATCCGCGCACGTCGGCGAACAGCACGGCGACGTCGACCTCGGCTCCACCCGTCGGCATCTGATCGCAGCAGCGCCCGCAGACGTTTGGGTTCTTGCGCGACGGCGCCCAGCCGATCATGCCGAAGATCCGTCCACCCATCCCACCGAAGGGGCTCGAGCAGACCTTGCAGCGCGGCGCTGAGGGGACGTGGCGCCAGAACCGACGGCTGAACACCATTCCTCGGTGGCCCTCGGTGAGGATCGTGTGCCACTCGCTCGCGTCAGCTGGCATCCACGCATTCTCCCATTCGGTGCTTGGGGCGCCGGGAGCGTACTCCGGCGAGGGCGAAACTAGGCGGCGAGGCGCTCCACGAGTTGCGCTGCTGTGGCGCTGGAGTCGTGCGTCTCAGCCCACGCGCTGAACTCGTTGGCCCTCTGCCTGATCGACTTCGTCGCAATCGCGCGCTCGACGGCGAGACGCAGCATGCGTGGTGCGACAAAGCGCCTCGGCACGCGTACGCCGGCGCCGGCCCAATCGAGCCGGGCGGCGTTCTCGTTCATGTCGCCGATGGCGGGACAGGCAACGACGGCGCAGCCGCTCGACAGGGCGCGCACGAGCGTGCCGTGTCCTGCGTGGCAGACGACGACGTCGCAGTGGGGCATCGTGCGCGAGTAGGAGACCCAATCGACGAGACGGGCGTTGGCGGGAACGGACAGCGGGCGCGACGGCAGCCTTCTGTTCCAAGTCCCGAGCACGCGCACAGGAGCACCGGCAAGGCCACGAAGTGCGGCGGCGAGCATCCGATGCCCTGGGTCTTGAGCGGTGGAAGGAGCGATCAGCACGAGTGGATCGTCGCCGGGAGGAAGCTCGACGTCGGCGGTCGGCGGCTCCCACATGAGCGGTCCGACGACATGCGCGTTCTCGGGCCACGTCCGCGGATACTCGAGCTGCGGGAACGTCGCGACCAGCGCAAGCTCGCGGCTGATGCCGCCGTGGACGTAGGGGAGTGGGGGAAGGCCGACGCGAGCGCGTGTCTCGTTGAGCTCGATGCGTCCGAGCTCGAGCCCGCCGTCGACGGGGCGCTGCGCCTGGCGCCACAACGCGCGCCCGACGAAGCTGCGCGGCAGGCGCGCCCCGAGCGAGTAGATCGGGAAGTCGCGTTCGCCGTGCGGATAGACGTGAGGGATGAGCGTCGCTTGCGGCACGCCCTCGAGCTCAGCGGCGAGCGCTGGGGCAAGCGTGAGGATGTCGGCAACGACGGCGTCGGGGCGAAGCGCTTGCACGAGCGGGCGTGTGTCATGCGTGGCATACACGACGGCCTCATAGAAGTCGAGCGGCTCTGGACCTTGCGGGAACACTTGATACTCGGGCGCCGCTGCGAAGGTCATGCCCTCGGCCTCGACGTGCTCGCGCCAGCGCGCCCAGGTCTGCAGCGTCACGTCGTGCCCACGCGCGACGAGCGCGCGCCCGAGCGCGATCATCGGGAAGGCGTGCCCTGGGTCGCCGAAGGCGCCGAGCAGCAACCGCCTCGGGCTGCTGTTCACGCCGGCGTCAGGCAGCAGCGAGCTCAGCGAGCAGGCGCAGCTGCTGCAGGCGCTCGTCGGCGTTGAACGCGGTTGGCGTCACGCCGAGCGTGCCGACGCCGGCGTCGCGATAGACGGCGAGCCGCTCGCGCACGACGTCCTCTGGCCCGCACAGCGACACCTGATCGATCAGCGTGTCTGGGATCGCGGCCATCGCCTCGTCGCGCTTGCCTTCGAGATAGAGATCCTGAATCGTCTTCGCCTCAGCCTCGTAGCCGTAGCGCTGCACGAGCTGGTTGTAGAAGTTCTGCTTGCGCGAGCCCATCCCGCCGACGTACAGCGCGACGAACGGGCGCATCGTGTTGCGGGCTGCCTCGAGGTCGTCTGTGATGCACACGTTGACGGTCGGCGCGATGTCGAAGCCGTCGAGCGATTTGCCTGAGCGCGCTGCGCCTTCCTCCAGCAGCGGACGCAGATCGGAGACGTGCTCTGGCGAGAACAGCGTCGGAATCCAGCCGTCGGCGATCTCGCCGGCGAGCGCAGTGTTCTTCGGTCCGATCGCGGCGAGATAGATAGGGATGCGCTCCTGCACGGGGGAGATCGTCAACTTCAGCGCCTTGCCTGGACCGTCGGGCAGCGGCAGCTCGAGCGTCTCGCCGTGGAAGTCGACGCGTTCGCGCGCGAGCGCCATGCGGATGACGGCAACGTACTCGCGCGTGCGCTGCAGCTGTTTGGCGAAGCGCTGCCCGTGCCAGCCCTCGGCGACTTGCGGGCCAGAGGAGCCGATGCCGCAGATCATTCGCCCGTTCGAAAGCTGATCGATCGTGGCGGCAGTCATCGCTGTCATCGCCGCTGAGCGGCCGGGCATCTGGAAGATCCCTGAGCCGAGGCGGATCGTCGACGTCTGCCCAGCCAGCCAGGCGAGCACAGTTGCCGTGTCTGAGCCGTATGCCTCTGCTGCCCACACCGAGTCATAGCCCAAGCGCTCTGCCTCTTGGACGATGCGCAGCTGGTCCTCCGAGCTGAGGCCAAGGCCCCAATAGCCGATGTGCACGCCGAGCTTCATGTGCAAATTTCCTTTCAACCGGAGGGTTTCGTTGCGCCGTCGAGACGCGCCGCCTACGCTGGGCTGCGCTCCTGCCGCAGGCCCAAACGAGGCCCTCGGCAGGACGACACCCTATGTCAATTCGTCGTCATCGATCCTCTAAGCGCCACGTCGAGGATCTGCGCCTGACGATCGACTGTCTGCCTGTCGCCACGCGCGAAGCGATGCTCGACGGCGTTCGCACGTCGGAGCGGATCATCGTCGGCGCTTACACCGACAAACAAGGCGGTGTCTGCCCGATGCTCGCCGCCCACAGGCGCGGTGGGCGCACGAACTTCCTTTCGTTTGCACGCGCGTGGGATCGATTTACGCATGCTGGCCGCCAAGCTCGCGCGGCGACCCGGCGTGAGCGGGCGATCCTCGTCGGGCAGCTCGAAGCGAGTCTGATGAGCGCTGCCGATGTCGATCTTGCCCGCGCGATCGCCGATCACCGTGGCGCGAAGTCACGCCGCGAGCGCGATGCAGGCGACCCGAGCGGCGAGATCGTCGTCACGCGCAGGCTCGGACGACTCACGCGCCGCAGCCGCGCCACCGCCGGGCCGCGAGCAGCTGAGAGCAAGCGACAGTCGCCGCTGTCGCTCGTCTCGTGAGCAGCTGACTGACGCGCAGACGCGCGCTACAGCGAGTCGCCTGGGCGCATGAACATGATCTCGGGCACGACGCAGGCTGGTGAGGTCTTCAGCAGATAGCGCACTGACTCGGCGATGTCCTGCGGCGTGATCATCTCCTCCGCAGCCACCTGGCCCTTGACGAACTCGGTCATCGGCGTGTCGACGAAGGCAGGGCAGAGAGCAGTCGACTTGACGCCCTGCTTGCCAAGTTCCTTGTTCATCGCTTCTGTCCAGCCGACGACGCCGTGCTTCGTCGCTGAGTAAACGGCCAACCAGCCCTCTGCGCGCTTGCCTGAGATCGAGGACGTGTTGACGACGAGCGCGTTGTTGTGCTCTGCACCTGCTTCGAGCAGCATGGCGACCGTTTCGCGGTAGAACAGCACGATCTGGCGCAGGTTGATGGCGAGCTGCATGTCGAGATGCTTCGTCTGGATCTCGCCGACCGGTGCACCGATGCCGACGCCTGCGTTGTTGACGAGCACGTCGAGGCGTCCGTAGTGTTCGCGGTGGGCGCCGACGATCCGCTTGATCTCCTCCTCGTCGGCCACGTTGGCCGCCACGCCGCGTACGTCGAAGCCGTCGTCAGCGAGCCCCTTGACTGCCTGCTCGAGCTTCTCGGCCCGCCGCGCGGCCATCGTGACTCCATAGCCTTCCTCGCCCAGCACCCTCGCGATCGCCAGCCCGATGCCGCTGGATGCCCCCGTCACAATCGCTGCCCGCTCCGCCATCTGCTTCCCCTTCGCTCACGAGTCGAGCGTCGCTCCCCGGTGAGCGGCGCCACCGCCCGGCGGACGGCGGCGTGAGCATTCCACATCTCGCTGGTAGCGTCTGCTGACCGGTCCAGACCGGTCGCGCTCGGGCCTTGGCCCGCGGGCGCGTCGGGCCCGTAGCTCAGTTGGTTAGAGCTGCCGACTCATAATCGGTAGGTCCCTGGTTCGAGTCCAGGCGGGCCCATCGCTGAGATCAGATGGCGCTTCATCGCAGGTTTGTACGTTGGAGACGTCGGATACAGTCGCGTCCGCTGTGAGCAGACGTCCGGTTGCCAAGCGCCGCAGAGCCCGGCGGGGGCGGTTCGAGACGAGCGCCGCGATGGGTGCGCTCGCGATCCTGCTCGCGCTCGTGCCGACGGCTGCCTCACGGACGGCCGGCTCGTCCGCTACGACGAACGGAACGGGCGCCGCAGCGAAAGACGTGAACGCCAGGTGCCGCACGGCCCCAGGCGGTGGGCTGACGCTGGCAAACGTCGCGGCCGCGGGCGGCGTAGTGCGCGCGGTCGGCTCGAACGGCCTGATCGCAAGCAGCGCCGCTGCGACGCCCAAGCGCTGGCGCGTCGAACCAACGCCGCTCATCCACAACCTCCGCGGCATCGCATGGAGCGGTACGCGCTGGGTTGCGGTTGGCGACGTCGGCTCGATCCTCTATCTGAACCAAGGCCGCTGGACGGCGGTCGCGGGCTTGCCGAACAGCGGCCTGCGCGGAATCGCTTCGCGCCCTGGACAGCTCGCGGCTGCGGGCAGCGGCGGTGTGCTGCTGACGTCGTCTGACGGCATCAACTGGACGGCGGCGAACAGCGGCACGACAGACCTCTTGTGGGGCGGGACGAACGTCGGCTCGACGCTGTTGGTCAGCGGCCAGGAGTCGACGGTGCTCGCGAGCGAAGACGGCGCGTCGTGGCGCACGCTGCCAACGTCTCCGCTGCCGACGGGCAGCACTATCGCGCCGCGACCGCTGCTCTGGCAGCTCGCGGCGTCGGGGCAGCAGATCGTGGCAGTAGGCGACTTTGGGGCGATCCTCGAGGGCACCATTGCGAGCGGTCTGCACGGTGTGCGCAGCCCGACGAACGAGATCCTTCGCGGCGTCTCCTACGGTGGTGGCCGCTGGGTTGCTGTCGGCTCTGGCGGGACGGTGCTGCGGTCGCTCGATGGCAGGCGCTGGAGCGCCGAGCCCTCACCGAGCGAGGTGGATCTGCGCGGCGTCGCATGGACTGGGCGCAGCTTTGTCGCGGTCGGCGACGAGGGAACGGTGATCTCGTCGCGAGACGGCAGCGCTTGGCGCGTCGACACGAGTGCGATGCCATGCGCGCTGCTCGGCATCTCAGCGGGCCCCCGAAGTCTGGTGGCGGTTGGCGGCGGTGGGCGGGTGCTGCTGTCGAGCGATGGGCGTCGCTGGCGCACGATCCGTTCGCCGACGGGCAACGACCTCTACGCGGTGGCGCGCGGTCGGTCTGCGTTCGTGGCGGTGGGCGCGAGAGCGACGATCTTGATCTCGAGCGACGGCAAGCGATGGACTCGCCGGCGCGCGCCGGGCGTACTGAACCTGCACGCGGTCACATGGACAGGCTCGGAATACCTCGCGGGCGGGGACAGAGGCATCCTGCTGAGCTCGAGAGAAGGCGCGCGTTGGCAGCGTCTGTCGGCATACCCGGGCTTTCACTCGATCCGCTCATTCGCGGGCAACGGAAGCACCGAGATCGCAGCTGGCGCGGGCACGATTGCGCTTCGCCCCGCGCTGGGGGCGGCCTGGCAGCTGCTGCCTGTCGGCCTGGGCAAATTCCAGACGAGCGTCGCCTATGGCGACGGGCACTACGTAGTCGTCGGCCACAACGGCGAGGCGCTCGTCTCGAGCGACGGCGGAGCCTCGTGGAGCGTGGTCGCCTCTGGCGTCACGCAGAACCTCGACACAGTTGTCTGGACGGGAAGCGGCTTTCTTGCGGCGGGCGAGGGCGTCGCGATCGCGTCGTCTGACGGCAGCGCTTGGCATTCGGTCGCAATCGGCGATCGCCACAGCGTCAGAGCGCTCGCCGGCTGGCGTGGCGGCTTGGTAGGCGTCGGCGATTTGATGTCGAAAGTCTCTATCGCAACGCCGTAGCCAGCTTTAGGATCGCCAAGTTGCTCCGAATATCTGTTTAGCGACGTCAAATCGGGGTAATGACTGATCCAAGATCTGTAGGACTGCGAAGTAGAGCAGCGGGACATAGAAGCGTTTGCAAGCGACTAACGCTCTCAACGGGGGAGTAGTAAGCTTCGGGGGAGCAGTAAGTCGGAGACCCTAAAGCGAACCGACGGGAGGAACGACATGACGGTTACGACATTGTCGCCTCAGGCGACCACGCGAGACCCCAGGATCGTTCCAGGCTCGAGCGAGGAGTCGCAGCTGTTTGCGCGCCATGAACAGGGCGATCGCCTGGCTCGCGAGGAACTGGTGCGGCGCTTCATGCCGCTCGCGCGCAGCCTTGCGCGTCGTTATGACCGCTCGTCAGAGCCCTTTGAGGATCTGCTTCAGGTTGCTTCGCTGGGGCTGTTGAAGGCGCTCGACCGCTTCGACCCTGAGCGCGGCTATCCGTTCGCGTCGTTCGCTGTGCCGACGATCCTTGGCGAGATGCGCCGCCACTTCCGCGATGCAGGCTGGTCGGTGCACGTGCCGCGCGGTTCGCAGGAACGCGCGCTGAAGGTGCGCGATGCACAAGAGCGCCTAGCCAACGTGCGCGGTCGCGCGCCGACGGTTCCTGAGCTGGCGGAGTACTTGGAGCTAGGTCAGGACGAGGTGATCGATGCACTGCAGGCGATCCAGGCGTATGAGTCGCTTTCGCTCGATGCGCCACGTCCTGGCGCGACGGATGAAGCGACGTCGTACGGCGACGCGATGGGCGAAGAGGACGAGCGCTACGAGTTGGTCGAGCTCGATGCGACGGTCAGCGCTGTGCTCGGGCGGATTCCCCAGCGCGAGCGCCAGATCCTGCGCATGCGCTTCGTCGATGACCTGACGCAGACGGAGATCGCTGCACGCGTGGGCATCTCCCAGATGCAGGTCTCGCGGCTGCTGCGCCGTTCGCTGGACCAGCTGCGCGCGATGACAGATACCAAGAGCTGACGCGGCGAGAGGGCCACTCGGGTCGCCGATCATCGGTTGGATGAGACTCGGTCATTGGCAATCTCGAACGTGGGCTGATGGCCGGCGCACCTAACGTCTGCCTGGCGCTCTCGAATCAGCCTGAGAACGTCCTGCTCGTGCGCGAGGCGTTGAGCGGGGTGGCGGAGACGGTCGGCGTCGACGGCGTCGATCTGAACGACATCCGCACAGCGGTGACGGAGGCGTGCAACAACGTTGTGCTGCACGCATATGAAGGCGCGGAAGGACCGCTCAACGTCGAGCTCTATCTCGGCTCGGAGTCGGTCGAAGTGGTTGTACGCGATCACGGCACGGGGATCAGGCCGCATATCCGTGATGAGGAGGAGGCAGCGCTCGGTATCGGGCTCTCGATCATCCAGGCGCTTGCGCCGAGGGTCGAGTTCAAGGACGTGCAGGGCGGCGGCACGGAAGTGCGGATGGAGTTCTTCACGCCGCGGACAGCGTCAGTGCAGTCGCTCGCAGGCGACGCATTCGAGCCGCCGAAGGTGCCGCCTGCTGAGCTTGCGCGGACGAGTGGGCTGGCACTTGGGCCAAGTGCGCTCGCGGCCAAGGTGCTCCCGCGCGTGATCTGCGTGCTGGCGGCGCGTGCGCGATTCACGACGGACCGCATCTCGGACGCGCAGCTGCTCGCCGATGCGATCGCCTCGGGCAGCTTTCAGTCGAGCGCGGGAGAGCACCTGACGGCGTCGGTCAGCGTGGGTACCCGTGAGCTGGAGCTGCGCGTGGGACCGTTCGGCGACGGCGGCGCAAACAAGCTCGTCTCCGGCGAGGGCGGAATCGGACCGGTCGTTGAGAAGCTGACCGACGTGCGACGGATCTTCGGCGAAGGGGCGTCAGAGACGCTCGAGCTGACATTGCGCGACAAGCGCTGAACGCTGCTCGAGCAAAAAAGAGGCGGTGACCGCCGGGGGTAGCGGCCACCGCCTGAGGGAGGACAACTCCAGACCGTTCTTGCCCGCACCACAAGGCTCTAAACATCAATTTCTGAAATTAATTGATGGCCGCGGCGCGGCGCTTGCATGGCTCTGGCGCAAGCGCCCTGCGCGGGTTGGCGTATCGACGTTGCGGGTATTTGCAAGGGCGCGCCCAGAGGAAGCGATTTCGCCGCCACAGAGCGCGGCAGATCGTCCGGTGTGGGGTGCGCAGGCTTGCGAATTCGGCAGAGGGAGGGCGAGATGGCGGAGCAGGAGATCGAAACGGGGACGATTCGGACGAGCATCCCTGCGCGGCTCGACCGTCTGCCGTGGGTGCGCTTCCACTGGCTGATCGTTGCCGGCCTGGGAACGGCGTGGATCCTCGACGGCCTCGAGGTCAACGTGGTCGGCTCGATCTCGGGACGGTTGGCAGAACCTGGAGCCAATGTCGGCTTGACAGCGGGCGACATCTCGGGCTGGGCTGCCTCGCTCTACATCGCCGGCGCTTGTCTAGGGGCAATCGTCTTCGGCCAGCTCACCGATCGATTTGGTCGCAAGAAGCTGTTCATGATCACGCTCTCGATCTATCTGCTGGGGACGCTGCTGACGGCGCTGTCGTTCTCGCCTGCGTGGTTCTTCGTCGTGCGCTTCATCACAGGTATGGGGATCGGCGGCGAGTACTCGGCGATCAACTCTGCGATCGACGAGCTGATTCCGGCCAACCACCGCGGGCGCGTCGACGTCTCGATCAACGGCAGCTATTGGCTCGGCGGAGTTGGCGGAGCCCTCTTGGCAGTGGTGATGCTGAACACGAACATCTTCCCTGTTGACCTCGGCTGGCGTCTTTCGTTCGTGCTGGGGGCGATCATCGGCCTGGCGGTGCTGCTGGTGCGTCGCAACGTGCCTGAGAGCCCACGCTGGCTGTTCATTCACGGTCGAGAGCGGGAGGCGGAGAAAGTCGTCCACGGGATCGAAGATGAGGTCGAAGAGGAGAGCGGCAAAGAGCTTCCCAAGCCGGAGGGCGAGCCGCTCGTCGTGCACCAGCGTCGCGCGATCCCGCTGTCGACGATCATCCGCTCGGTCGTCACGATGTACCCGCGACGCACTGTCCTCGGACTGTCGCTGTTCATCGGCCAAGCGTTCCTCTACAACTCGATCCTGTTCGGCTTCGGCAACTTGCTGAGCCTCTATTTCCACGCCCCTTCGGGGAACACGCCGTACTACATCGCCGTGTTCGCGGCAGGCAACTTCGCGGGTGCGCTGCTGCTGAGCCCGCTGTTCGACATTGTCGGGCGCAAGGCGATGATCGCTGGGACCTACTTGCTCTCAGGCGCGCTGCTGATCGTCGTCGGCCTGCTGTTCAAGGGACATCAGCTCGACGACATCTCGTTCACGGCTTGCATTTGCGTCGTCTTCTTCTTTGCGTCTGCAGGCGCCAGCGCTGCTTACCTGACGGTCTCTGAGATCTTCCCGATGGAGACGCGGGCGCTCTGCATCGCGGTCTTCTACGCCATCGGCACGGGCATCGGCGGCGTGATCGGCCCGCAGATCTTCAGCCGCCTGATCAACACGGGCAGCTACGTGCAGGTCTTCTATGCGCTGGCGCTCGGTGGGGTGATGATGATCATCGGCGGCCTCGTCGAGCTACTGTTCGGTATCAACGCCGAGCGGCGCAGCCTGGAGAGCATCGCCAAGCCGCTGACAGCGGCGGGGCCGATGTCGGCCAAAGAGCCGGGTGGCGCTTCTGCGGTCGGCGCCACCGCGGCCCCTTGACGAAGGCCGCGCCCATCTCGAGCAGGCCGAGCCCGAGCGGCTCTGCGACGGCTCTATGCGGCTCCTGCTATGCGGCTCCTGCTGTCGCGCCGGCTGGGGCGATGTCGTGGCGCCCCTCGGCGAACTCCTCGACGATCTTCGAGCAGAACGCCGGCAGGTCGTCGGGCTTGCGGCTCGACACGAGCCCCTGATCGACGACGACTTGCTCGTCCACCCAGTTGCCGCCGGCATTGCGGATGTCGGTCTGCAGCGAAGGCCACGAGGTGATGGTGCGGCCGCGCACGAGGTCGGCCTCGACGAGCGTCCAAGGCCCATGACAGATCACGCCGACCGGCTTACCGGCGCGGAAGATCGCCTGCAGGAACTCGATCGCGGCGGGCTCGGTGCGCAGCTGGTCGGGGTTGGCTACGCCGCCCGGCAGCACGACCGCGTCGAACGCTTCGGCGTCGGCTTGCTCGAGCGACTGATCGACGGGGTAGGTGGCGGACTTGTCGAGGTGCTGCATCGACTGCACCTCACCGCTTTCGGGCGCCACGAGGACGGGCTCGCCGCCGGCCTGCTCGACAGCCCTCCACGGCTCTGTCAGCTCGACCTCCTCAATGCCCTCCTGTGCTACGAGGAAGGCGACTTTCTTCCCACTCAGCTCGCCTGACATCGACGGCCTCCTTTCGCTGTTGGTCTGGTTGACGGCTACCCAAGTCCGCCTGATGCAAACGGATTGACGAGCAAGCAGAGTGGGTAGACCTGGATCGGCGCCCGATGCGTTCCGCGTCGGGCCTTTTCCTAAGGAGGAACAACATGGCTGCCCTGATCGCACTCGTGCTCATCTTGGCCATTTTCGGGGGACTCGGATTTGCGGCCCACGTGCTCTGGTACGTGCTGATCATCGCCGTCCTGCTGTGGCTGATCGGCTTCTTCGTCGGCGGCGTCTCGGACGGCGGCGGACGCCGCTGGTACGGGCGCTAGGAGGGCGTTGCAGTGAAGTTCGGGATCGTCGAGTCACCGACGCGCGAGATGTCCTCCGCGGCGGCTGTCAAGGTAGCGCTCGTGGGGAACGCATTTCGCCACGAGGCGCTGTTCTACAGCGGCGGTGACGGCTTCCTGCAGGGAACACTGCCGTTCGTATGCGAAGCGCTGACGGCGAATGAAGCCGTGCTCATCGCTGTCAGCGCGCGGCGCGCGGATCTGCTCAGGCACGCGCTCGGCGTCGACGCTGAGCGCGTGCGTTTCGTCGACATGCACGAGCTTGGTCGCAACCCGGCGCGCCTGATCCCGACGTGGCACGAGTTCGTCTCGTTGCACGCCGCCGAGGGTCGAGGCGCCCGGGGCATCGGCGAACCGGCCTGGCCCGATCGCTCGGACGCCGAGCTCGACGAGTGCGAGCGTCACGAGGCGCTGGTCAACGTCGCCTTCGAGCACGGGCCGTCGTGGCGTCTGATGTGCTCGTACGACCTCGATGCGTTGGCGCCGGCTGCGCTCGACGCGGCGCGTAGGACGCACCCGGTGCTGATGCACGAAGGCGTGAGCCGCAGAAACGGCTCCTACAGACCACTGCATCGCGCTCTCGGCCCATTCGAGGGCTCCCTCTTGCGTCCGCCGACCGACTGCGAGGAGTTGGCCTTCACGATCGGTGGTCTGAGCGCCTTGCGCGCGCTCGTCGCCCGCTGTGGAGTGGAGGCGAGCTTGGAGGAGATGAGGCGTGAAGACCTCGTGCTGGCGATCAACGAGCTGGCGACGAACAGCGTGCAGTACGGCGGTGGCGGTGGGACGCTGCGGATCTGGCAGGAGGACGGCGCGCTTGTCTGTGACGTGCGCGATCGTGGCTTCATCGAGGATCCGCTGGCGGGTCGTCGCAGGCCGCCGATCGATCAGCACGGTGGGCGCGGGCTGTGGCTGGTCAACCGCTTGTGCGACCTCGTGCAGATCCGCTCGAGCGCGAGCGGCACGGTCGCGCGCGTGCATATGTGCGCAACGGCACCTCTGACTGACTGACGGACTGACGCCGCCCGGGCTAGCGCTTCTTGCTGTCCACGGCCCGCTGCAGCTGCGCCTTGTTCATGCTCGAGCGGCCGTCGATGCCCATTCGCTGCGCCTCTGCGTAGAGCTGATCGCGGGTCCGCCCACGCGGTCCTGGCTTGCCGGAGCGCAACCCACCGCGCCGACCGGAGGAGATGTCCTCTGTCGAGCTGCGCGAGCGCGTGCGAGCTTCGCCGCTGCGAGCGCGCTCCTTGTTGACGGTGCGCGCAGCGATCTCCTCAGCGCGACTCTCGGATGCCCCCTGCTCGCGCTCGCTCTGCTTGACGTGCTCGTACTGGCGGGCTCGCTTGCTGCCTTGCTTGACGCCTCTGGGTGGCATCGCCTGGACCTCCTCTTCGTCTGTACGCAGAACTGGCGTTTCGCTACCCGAGCCCGATCTGCTCCAAACGACGGCTGGCTCGGGAGGGATTGCGTGCTTGGCGGACGGGGTATCGCCTCGATGAGTTCTCGCGTGACCGAGCCGGCGTCGGCTGCGCGAGACCTTCGCAATCGCCGGGTGACTGTCAATGCCAGAGCCTCGATCCACCAGCAACGAAGGGATCCCCGCGGACGACGCGACGAAGACGCTGGGGGCGCCTTCGAGGCTGGCTGAAGGGCCGTCGCGCGGGGCGGCTGGGGCGCCAAGTGGCGACGGTCGCCCAGAGACCTCGATGCAGCGCTTGGATCGCAATCTCGAGGAGCTGACAGGAGAGCTGCGCGTCGTCGTGACGGGCGTGCAGGTGCTGTTCGCGTTCCTTCTGATCGTGCCTTTCAACGCCGGCTTTGTCGGCGTCGGTCCATTCGAGCGTGGCGTCTACTTCGTGACGTTGCTGTGCTCGGCCTTTGCGGCGCTCTGCACGCTCGCGCCGGCGGCCTACCACCGCCTGCTGTTCCGTGCAGACGACAAGCGCCACGTCGTGTTTCTCGCCAATCGCGCATCGATTGCAGGGCTCGTCTTCCTCGTTCTGGCGATGTGCGGCAGCCTGCTGCTCGTGACGACGAAGCTGTTCGGTGCGACAGCGGGCGCGATCACGGCTGGGCTCGTCGCCCTTCCGTTTTGCTGGCTGTGGTTCGCTGCGCCGCTGCTGCGCCGCATCGCTCGCGACGGCGGCGCCATGTCTGGTGGTGGGGCGGGCGCGGAGAATGGGTTCGCGCAAGCCCCGTCCCAGACGGGGCTGTGGGGAAACACGGTGCGATACGATTCGGCTGTGGGCGCTCAGGAGCACCTGCGAGTCGACGCGCGACGCTCGGGCGATCGGGTCGTGCTGCATCTCACGGGCGAACTCGATCTCGCCAGCTCGGCGATCCTCGAACGGGCGTTGCAGGACGCGGAAGTGGCCGCTGCGGAGTTGCTCGTGCTCGACCTCGACGAGCTGAAGTTCGTCGACTCGACGGGTCTGCGGGTGATCCTGCTGGCGCACGAGGGCTCGCGTGGACGCGGGCAGGAGTTCGCGATCACGCCAGGCTCACCCCAGGTCCAGCGGCTGCTGAGCATCACGAGCGTGGCGGAGCACATGCAGGTGATCGCTTCGTCTGACGACGCGCCGGCCTGAGCGCCGGACGGAGCGTCTGTCGCGCAGTGGCTCTGCTCTGAGCCCGCCGCTGCGGTGAATACGCTCAGGCGAATGAAGCCCAACGAGCGCTTGGCCGTGATCGATCTCGGCTCCAACTCGTTCAGGCTCGTCGTGTTCTTGGCGGGCGACGGTTGGTGGAAGCGGACCGATGAGATCTATGAGCCTGTGCGGATCGGGGAGGGCATGGCGGCGAGCGGCGAGCTCGGCTCAGAGCCGATCGCACGGGCGCTGGCGACGCTCGACGTGTTCTCGCAGTTCGCCAGGGCGAGTGGGCTGACAGGAGACTCGGTGGACGCGGTGGCGACGAGCGCGATCCGCGACGCGACGAACGCTGACGACTTCTTACGCACGGCGCGCGAGCGTTTCGGCTTGCCGATTCGCGTGCTCTCGCGTGAGCAGGAGGCCCGCTACGGCTATCTGGCGGCGGTCAACTCGACGACGCTCAACGACGGATTCGTGCTCGACCTCGGCGGTGGCTCGCTGCAGCTCGTGCGCGTCGCTGAGCGCCTCGCATGCGGCTCGGGTTCGTGGCGCCTGGGCACTGTGCGTATGAGCGAGCGCTTCCTGCCGCCGAACGGTCCGGCCAAGCGTCGTCAGCTGGAAGCGCTGCGCGAGCATGTCGCCGAGCAGCTGGCTGAGGCGGCTTGGCTCAGCGGCGCTGATGGCGCAGCACGAGGGAGGCGGCTGATCGGCATCGGCGGCACGGTGCGCAACCTGGCAGCTGCCGCTCAGCGCGCGGCTGGACTTCCGTCGAACGGAGTCCAGGGGATGGTGATCGAGCGCGAAGCGCTGGACGAGCTCGTCGAGCGCCTCGCTGAGCTGCCTGCGGCGGAGCGTGCTGCGGTCCCTGGCATCAAGCCGGCGCGCGCGGACATCATCTTGGCAGGCGCTGTCGTCGTGCAGGGCGTGCTTCAGGCTGGTGGCTTCGAAGGGCTGGAGACAACGGAGGCGGGTTTGCGCGAGGGCGTGTTCTTCGAGCGCCTGCTTGCCTCTGGCGTGCCAGGTGCGCTTGGCTCGCCGACGCCTGGCGAGCCGCTGTTCGCCGATGTGCGGCGTGCGAGCGTGCTCAACTTGGCTGGGCAGTATCACCTCGATGTGGCGCACACACGGCACGTGGCAGCGCTTGCGCTTGGCATGTTCGACGAGCTCGCACGGCTTGGCTTGCACGAGGGCGACGCGCGCGAGCGCGAGCTCCTGTGGGCGGCGAGCATCCTGCATGACGTCGGCATGTCGGTCGATTACGACGATCACCACAAGCACTCGCGCTACCTGATCCTCAACGCTGGCCTGCCTGGCTTCACGCCGGTCGAGGTTGCGATCATCGCCCAGGCGGCGCGCTATCACCGCAAGGGCATGCCTGACGCTGGGCCGCTGCGGGCGCTGTTCGGCGAGGGGGATGCTGAGCGGCTCGATCGCTGCGCGGTGCTGCTGCGCCTGGCAGAGGATCTTGAGCGCTCGCGCGACCAGCTCGTGCGCGAGACGCAGATCGAGCTGCGCGACAACGAAGTCGAGCTGCGGTTGATCGCCGACGGCGAGTCGACTGTGCCGCGCTGGGCAGCCCGTCGTGAGACGGGGCTGTTCGCGCGCGCATTCGGCCGCGAGCTGGCAGTCGCCGCTTAGGCGTGACGCGCCGGGCCGGGCCACGGTCAGCTCGGGACCAACGGCCACAGCAGCGGCTCGCTTCCCTCGACGTCGAGAGCTAGGACGCAGCCAGCGCACGGACGCTGTGGGCGCAGTCGAACAGGATCAGCCCGTTCGGCTGCAGTGGGCGTGGCAGCCACGTGCGCGTGGGCACGACTGTGCAGAGCCCTTGCACGGCTTCGGTCGCCTTCGTGCCGCCGCGCGTGGAGAACTCGCCGCCGAGGACCACGTAGCGTGCCTGCCTGTCCTGCACGAGCTTGCCGAGGCCAGGGCCGTCGAGCGCTGGGTCGGTGCCGCTGAAGCCGCCCAGCGAGCCGGCATCGCCGCCGAGCAGAATCATCGGTGAGGCAGTGTTGGAAGCGTCGGCGAGCACTGACCAGCGCGTGCCAGGTTCGTGGTCCTCGACGTAGCGCAGCAGCGCTCGGTCGACTTTGATGTGCTCGTCGTTGACGCCATAGCCGCCGGGGCCGGAGGCGGCGCGCGGGCCGGCGGCAGGGAATGTCGACTGCACGGGCGCGAGCCAGTTGCTCGCTGCGTACACGGCAGGCGCGATTGCGAGCACGCCGAGCACGAGCACGATCGACGCCGGTGCAAGGCGACGCAACGGGCGCGCGAACGACAGCGCGGCGACGAGCAGCAGCGCGGCGAGCGCTGCGGCGATCAGCGGCGCAGTGAACCAAGACATGTAGTGATCGCGGTGAAGCAGCACGAGCTGCGCTGGCACCGTTGCGGCGGCGGCGAGCATCAGCAGCACGAGGCGCCAATCGGCTCGCCTCGCGTACTGCGCGAAGGCGTACGTGCCGGCGCCGAGCATAGCTGCGACGCCTGGGCCGAGCGCGGAGACGTAGTAGGGGTGCACGATGCCCTTCGACAGGCTCAGCACGGCCGCCTCGACGAGCAGCCAGCCGCCGAGCACGATCAGCAGTGCCAGGCGGGGGTCGCGTCGACGCTGCTCGCCGACGCTGTCGCGATCGACGCTCAGCGCCGTCTCAGTGGCGCCGTCGTGCTCGGCCTCTTCGTCGGGCAACGGCCAGAGCAGGAGCAGCGCCAACGCGAGCACGCCGACGAGCGCGAACGGCAGCAGCCAGCCGCCTTGGTTGCCGAGTCCAGTGCCGAACAGCCGCAGCGGCCCAACAGGTCCGCCGAATGCGATCGGGTTGCGTTCGCGGCCGTTGGGCAGGAAGGTCGGCGGCGCGCTCGGCGCTTTGACGGTGTGCACGGGGCTCGGCGCGCCTGCCGCTCCCTTGCTCGGCTTCACCCGCTTGGCGACGCCGCCTGCGCCGACCGGGATCTGGCCAGGGCCGCCTGTCTGCCCGCCGACGCGACCGAAGCCGTTGTAGCTGAACGTCAGGCCGAGCTCTGTGTTGTTCGTCGAGCTGCCGACGTAAGGGCGCTGCGAAGCGGGGGTCAGTTCGACGGCGAGCATCCAGACGGCGGAGACGGCGAGCATCGCTGCGCCTGCGGCAAGCAGCTGCAGCAGTCGGCGCCGCAGCGAGCCGGGCGCACACAGCAAGAATGCGAGCGCGATTCCAGGGACGATCAGCCAGGCGGCGAGCGTCTTCGTGTTGAAGGCGAGGCCGACGAGCACGCCGCTGCACAGCAGCGCGCCCCAGCGACCACGTTCGCAGGCGCGCAGCGCAGCCTCGCAGGCGAGGACCATCAGCAGGATCAACAGCGCGTCGACGTTGTTCGTGCGCGAGATCGCGACGAACGAAGGGAAGATGGCGAGCGCCAGCGCGCCTGCGACGCCCGCCCAACCGCCAAGGCGCCGCGCGAGCATGAGATAGAGCAGCGCGACGGCGAGCACGCCGGCGATCGCCTCGGGCAGCAGCAGGCTGAGCGGCGTGAAGCCGAACAGCTTTGCGCTCAGCGCCTGCAGCCACAAGCCGAGCGGCGGCTTGTCGATCGTGATCAGCCCGCCAGGGTCGAACGAGACGAAGAAGAAGTTGTGCCACGAGCGCAGCATCGACTTGACGCCGGCTGAGTAGAAGATGTTGCCGTAGCCGTTCTGCGAGAGCCTGTGCGTGTTGAGCACGGCAGACAGGGCGAGCACGCCGAGCAGCGCCAGGTGGTGCAGGTCCGGGCGAATGACGCGCAGTCGCTGGAGGCGAACGGTGTGCGAACGGCGCGCTTCGTCGCTTGGCAGTGTTGGGGCTGCCACCTGCGGCGACGCGCTCATGTGGAGAGCGAGGAGAGCAGGCGCTCGAGGTCGCTCTCGTCGTTCCATGCGCCGACGGACGCTCGCAGCCATGTGCGCTCAGGAATGTTGCGCACGGCGCAGCCGCGCTCGGCGAGCAGCTCGCGCTCCGCTTCGGGATCTGGGCTCTCAAACGAGACGAGCGTCGTCGCGTCGCGCGGCGCCACGGCGCGACCGCGCTCGCGCAACTGCTCGGCAAGGCGCGTGGCGAGCGAGCGTGCGGCGCCGTGCACGTCGCTCCAGCCGACGGACTCGAGCAGCTCGATGCTCGCCAGACCACAGGCGACGGCCTCGGCGCTGAGCGCCATCGTGTCGAAGCGCCGCGCGTCCTCGTGCAAGCGTGCGTCGATCCCGCTGCTGGGATCCTCCAGGTTGGTGTAGCCGCGTCGCGAGACGGCGATGCGCTCGCGCAGCTCAGGGGTGACGTAGAGCATGCCAAGCCCGTCTGGGCCGCACAGCCACTTCTGTCCGGCGCCGGCATAGGCAGCGCAGCCGAGCGCGTGCACGTCGACGGGCACTGCGCCGACGCCTTGGGCGCCGTCGAGCAGCACGGGCACGTCGAGCTCGGCCAGCGCAGCAGGGGCGTAAGAGCCGCTCATCCAGCCGACGTGTGAGCAGGCGACGAGCCGCGTGTTTGGGCCGACGGCTTCAGCGAGCTCGGCGAGCGGCGCTTCGCGGATCGTCACGCCATTGAGCTCGCGTGTGGCACCGAGAGCGCCGAGCAGGCCTGGGTGCTCCTCGTCGCTCGTCAGGATCTCGTCGCCTGCGCTGAGCGCGAGTCCGCCGATCACTTGGGCCATGCCGTCGCTCGTGCACGTCGTCAGCGCGACGTCTGTCGGGTCGGCTCCAAGCGCTCGCGCATAGCTTTCGCGCAGCAGGCCGTTCAGCTCTGTGCGACGTTCGAAGTGAGCCATCGTGCGGCCGTCTGCAGCCTCGCGCGCGAGCTCTTTGGCGACGGCGCTGACTGCACGCGTGGGCAGCGGACCGTCGGTGCCGGCGTTCAGGTAAGCGATCCGCTCGAGCACCGGAAACTCGGTGCGCAGCCCAAAGAGATCCACAAACGGCGAGAATACATTCATGTCCAGCGCACCCAGCCAGATCCCGCTGTGGGAACCAAGCGCGGCTGACCGCGAGCGCGCCGAGATGACGCGCTTCATCGGCTGGGTGGCCGAGCGCCACGGGCGCGAGTTCGACGACTACGAGGATCTGTGGCGTTGGTCGATCGAGGAGCTCGAGCAGTTCTGGGCGGACATCTGGGACTTTTTTGGCGTGCGCAGCTCGCGCGCTTACGAGCAGCCGCTCGCCGAGCGCACGATGCCGGGAGCGCGCTGGTTCGAGGGGGCGGAGCTGAACTACGCGGAGAACATGCTGCTCGGTCCTGCGCACAAGGACGGCGCTGGCGGTGGGCGTGACCCTGAAGCGATCGCGGTCATGCACTGCTCGGAGCTACGCGAGCTGCATCAGCTGACGTGGGGCGAGCTGCGCGCGCAGGTTGCGCAGGTTGCCGCCGGTCTGCGCGCGCTCGGCGTTGGCCGCGGCGATCGTGTCGTCGCGTACATGCCGAACATCCCTGAGACGCTGATCGCGTTCCTTGCGACAGCCTCAGTCGGCGCAATCTGGTCCAGCGCTGCGCCTGAGTTCGGCGCGCGCAGCGTGATCGATCGCTTTGCGCAGATCGAGCCAAAGGTGTTCTTCACTGTCGACGGCTACCGCCACGGCGGCAAGGACTTCGACCGCATGGACAACGCGCGTGCGATCCTCGCTGAGCTGCCGACGGTCGAGCGCGCTGTGCTGCTGCCTTACCTCTCGGCGGACGCCACTCCTGCGGCGCTCACCGGGGAGGCGATGCTCTGGCAGGAGCTCGTCGCGAGCGGCGAGGGGGCCGAGCTGCTCTTCGAGCAGGTGGCGTTCGATCACCCGCTGTGGGTGCTCTACTCCTCGGGCACGACTGGCCTGCCGAAGGCGATCGTGCAGGGCCACGGCGGGATCTTGATCGAGCAGCTGAAGAAGCGCCTGCACATGGAGCTGCGTCCGGGCGACCGCATGTTCTGGTTCACGACGACGGGCTGGATGATGTGGAACTTCCTCGTCGGCTGCCTGCTGTCGGATGCGGCGATCGTGCTGTACGACGGCAGCCCTGCTGAGCCGGACCTCGGCGTGCTGTGGCGCCTTGCTGAGCGCGCTGGCATCACCTGCATGGGCCTGTCGGCGGGCCTGATCGCGAGCTGCGAGAAGGAAGGGCTGGAGCCGGGGGAGGAATGCGATCTCTCGCTGCTCCGCGCAATCGGCTCGACGGGCTCACCGCTCTCGCCAGAGGGCTTCCGCTGGGTGTACGAGGCAGTGGGCTCGAAGATCTGGCTGTTCTCGACAAGCGGCGGCACGGATGTGTGCACGGCATTCGTCGGTGGCAACCCGCTGCTGCCGGTCTATGAAGGCGAACTGCAATGTCGCATCCTCGGTTGCGCGGTGGACTCATATGACGAGCAAGGGGTCGGCCACATAGATCGCGTAGGCGAGCTCGTGATCACAGAGCCGATGCCCTCGATGCCGTTGTTCTTCTGGGGCGACGAGTCGGGGGAGCGGCTGCACGACAGCTACTTCGCGATGTATCCAGGCGTGTGGCGCCACGGCGACTGGATACGCATCACGCCACGCCACGGCGCTGTGATCTACGGACGCTCTGACTCGACGATCAACCGCATGGGCGTGCGTATGGGCACGAGCGAGATCTACCGCGCAGCAGCAGCGGTTGAGCAGGTGCTCGACGCGCTGGTCGTCGACATCCCCAAGCCAGGCGGCGAAGGCGAGCTGTGGATGGTGCTGTTCGTGACGCTCACGCCTGGCACGACGCTCGACGACGAGCTGACGGCGAAGATCAAGCGCAGCATTCGCGAGGACTGCTCGCCGCGTCACGTCCCGAACGAAGTCAGGCAGATCGCGGAGGTGCCGCGCACGCTCTCGGGCAAGGTGCTCGAGGTGCCGGTCAAGCGGATCCTGATGGGTACGCCGGCGAATCGAGCGGCGAGCATCGAGTCACTCGCCAACCCTCAGTCGCTCGACTACTTCATGGAGCTGGCGCGCGAGCTGGATCTGAAGCCGATCGACTCGCCGGTTCCGCGCTGAGTGCGACTCAGAGACTCACGCTCTGCGTACGCGGAAGTGCGGCTTTAGGACCCTGTTGACGAAGCGCCCCTTGCTGTCTGCCTCGAGCAG
>FTBE01000064.1_pt1 | contig 34542 bp, 29 predicted proteins | sample 1639291 | NCBI WGS metagenome assembly FTBE01 (sample SAMEA3914864, study PRJEB12502) | metagenome | biome: forest; material: soil | place: USA | collected 2012-03-12 | depth 0.3 m | reverse complement strand
GTCGAAGGCCGTGCGCATGTCGTCGATCGTGTCGATCGCCACGCCCGTGCGGCCGACCTCGCCGAGACAGCGCGGGTTGTCCGAATCCAGGCCCAGCTGCGTCGGCAGATCGAATGCCATCGACAGGCCCGTCGAGCCCTTGGACAGCAGATAGCGGTAACGCTCGTTGGACTCCTTCGCCGAGGCGTAGCCCGCGTACTGGCGCATCGTCCACGTCTGCTTGCGATACATCTCGCGGTGCACGCCGCGCGTGTATGGGTACTCGCCCGGCTCGCCCAGGTCCAGCTGCGCCGGCAGGTCGTCCTCGGTGTAGAGCTCGCCGATCTCGATGCCCGAGTCGGTGAAGCGGCGTGGATCGTCAGGACCGACGATCGGTGCGACCGTCAGGTGATCCTCAGTTGAGTCTGTGGAGGCCATGCCCAGATCATAAGGACCGCCCGGGGACGGGACGCTCGCGCACTGCTCCCCAGGGCTTGACACGGGTATCCTCCCGAGCCATGTCGACGTGTCTGGTCACAGGCGGCGCAGGATTCCTCGGCTCGCATCTGTGCGACGAGTTGCTCCTGCGCGGGCATCGCGTGATCTGCGTCGACAACTTCGAGACAGGCTCGTTGGCCAACATCGCTCACATTCGCGACCCCGAGCACTTTCTCTACGTGCAGGCCGACATCATCGAGCCGTACTTCGTCGATGAGCCGATCGACTTCGTCTACCACCTCGCTTCGCCGGCCTCGCCGATCGACTACCTGCGCTTGCCGCTGCACACGCTGAAGGTCGGCTCCTACGGCACGCACCATACGCTCGGCCTCGCCAAGGCCAAGCGTGCACGCTTTTTGATCTCCTCGACCAGCGAGGTCTATGGCGACCCGCTCGAGCACCCGCAGGCCGAGACCTACTGGGGTCACGTCAACCCCGTGGGCCCGCGTGGCGTCTACGACGAGGCCAAGCGTTACGCCGAGGCGCTCGTCATGGCCTATCACCGCCAGCAGGGCGTCGACACCGCGATCATGCGGATCTTCAACACCTACGGCTCGCGTATGCGTCCGCATGATGGGCGCGCGATTCCGACGTTCCTGCGTCAGGCGCTCGCCAACCGGCCGATCACAGTGTTCGGCGATGGCTCCCAGACGCGCTCCTTCTGTTACGTCTCGGATCTGATCCGCGGCATGATCGCGCTCGCCGAGTCCGGCTACCACGACCCTGTCAACATCGGCAACCCCGACGAGTTCACGCTGCTCGAACTCGCTGAGACCGTCAAGGAGCTGACCGGCTCTGGCTCGGAGATCGTCTATGAGGCACTGCCCACCGACGACCCCAAGCAGCGCAAGCCCGACATCACGCTCGCCCGTGAGCTGCTTGGTTGGTCCCCTGAGGTTTCGCTGCGCGATGGCTTGCAGCGCACGATCGAGCAGTCCGGCGTCGAGCTGCTGATTGGCGGCGGACAGGCCTGAAAATCCAGACGCAGGCGGCCTCAAAGCGTCGTGTGAGCGGCGTGCACGGGTTTCAGTTGACGCTTTTCACCCCCCGCTTTGGGAGCGGGCAACCGGCACTCGACCGCTACATCTGCGAGTCTGACGCGTTGTGAGCAGTGCGATGGGACCACGTTCCACCAGAACGTCCGCTCCGCCCACTCAGCGCAAGCCTTCGACGCCTGCGCCGACGAGAACGTCGTCGTACGGGCGAGACGCGAGGATGACAGGGCGCCCCGCAGCTGCGCGCGCCGTGCTCTCCGAGGCGACCGCGCGCAAGCAGACGAGCGATCGCGACATACGCCGAAAGCGCCCGCCGGCGCTTTCGCTGCTGCTGCGGATGTCTACCGCGCGACGACTCGCACGGATCATCTCGCTGCTCGCCCTCGACTTCGTCGCCGTTGCTCTGGCGATCTTCACCGCATTGATCCTCAAGGCATTGGTCTTCGACCACGTGCAGTTTCACCCTGCGCTGCACGAAACTGAACGGATTCTGCCGTTCGCATATCTGATCACCGCGCTGCTGTTCGCTCGTTCAGGGCTGTACTCCTCACGCGCGCTGCGGCCTGGTCTCTCGCGGATCGTCGGCTCGCTGTTCCAGGTCGCCTTCGTCGCACTGCTGTTCGCCGTCGTCTCCGGTGAACACTTCTCCAGCTACTACCTGTTCTACGGATCGCTTGCCTTCGCCTTGCTGTACGTATCCTCGTTCCGAGCTGGATACGAGTGGCTGACCGGAGTGATCCTGCGGGCCGCCGGATACCGCCGCCGTGCCGTGCTCGTCGGTCGCGGCAGGCAGATCGGTGACGTCGCGCATGCGCTCAGCGACGCGCCGCACTCGTCGATCGAGGTCGTCGGCTTCCTTGCCCCGCTCGCGTTGCCCGAGATCGGACTGCGCGCGCTCGGGCAGCTCGAGGATCTCGAACACGTGCTCGCCACCGAACGCGTCGATGAGGTGATCATCGCCGACCCCGACTTCCCCCAGGCAGACGCGCTCGAACTCGTCGATCAGTGCAGCCGCCGCGGCGTACGCGTGCGACTGGCGCCTTCGACGATGGAGATCCTGATCCACCGTGCCGAGTTCGTGCCCGGGCAGTCGGTGCCGCTGTTCGAGCTCGGCCCACCCGTGTTCGAGGGCGTCGACTTCGCGCTCAAGCGCACCTTCGATCTGATCGGCGCGACGCTGTTGCTCGTGCTGCTCAGCCCGCTGCTGCTCGCGATCACGATTGCCGTGCGGATCTCCTCGCGCGGTCCCGTGCTGTACCGCTCGACGCGCGTCGGAATCGGTCAGCGACCCTTCCCGTGCCTGAAGTTCCGCACGATGCACACCGACGCCGAGGAGCGACAGGCCGATCTCGAAGAGCTCAACGAGGCCACTGGCGCGCTGTTCAAGATCCGCGACGATCCTCGTTTGACGCCGATCGGCAGCCAGCTTCGTCGCTTCTCGCTCGACGAGCTGCCTCAGCTGATCAACGTGCTGCGCGGCGAGATGTCGCTCGTCGGCCCACGCCCGCTGCCGCAGCGCGACTACGACATGCTCGAGGACTGGCACCGCAAGCGCTACCTGGTGCTGCCTGGCATCACCGGCCTGTGGCAGGTCTCCGGCCGCTCAGAGCTCGACTTCGACGACCTCGTGCACCTCGACTTCATCTATCTCGAGAACTGGTCGCTCGCGCTCGATCTGACGATCCTGCTGAAGACGATCCCTGCCGTGTTCACGCGCCGCGGCGCTTACTGAACACATCTTCGTCTTGCCCGCGCCCCGGGCGCGTCCTGTCTCGGCAGCGCTTACTGGCCGCCGAGCGCTTGCTCGGTGCCGGCCGCCGGCCGCGGAGGGGCTGCCAACGGCGGCGGTGCTGTTGGCGGGCGCCCTGTGATCGTGCCCGTGCGGCGGCGCAGCACGCGCCCGACAGTGCGGCGCTCCGCTGGTTCGCTGCGGGCGCGTTCATAGACCTGCCAGGTGGCGTTGGCTGCGTCGTGCCACGTCCATGCCGGCGGCTGCGGCGCCGGTCGCTCAACAGCTTCGGCCGCTTCGATCAAGGCCGGCAGGTCGCCGGCTGTGACGAACGTGATGCGCCCGTCGAGCACCTCACGCAGCGCAGGCGCCTCGCAGGCGACGACAGGTGCGCCGCACGCGAGCGCCTCGACCGCAGGCAGGCCGAAACCCTCATCGTGCGAAGCCAGCACGAGCGCGTGCGCACACGAGTAGATCGCCGCCAGATCGTCATCCGAGACTTGACCAGTGAGGATCACGTCACGTAGCTCGTGTGCCCACGGGCTCGTCGAGCCGACGAGCACGAGCGGCAGCTCACGCGGCGTGGCAGCGAGCTTTGCGACGTGCTTGGCGGGGTCTGGGTGCTGCAGGCCGCCCACCCACAGAAGGAAGCGCTCCGGCAGTGCGAAGCGCGCTCGTACGGCCGCGATCTCATGCGCCGAGCGCCGGTACATGCATGCGGCTGGTGCCTCGTGGATCACGTCGATCTGCTCGCGCTCGACGCCGAGGCGTTCCAGAGCATCCTCCGCGAGCGTCTTCGTCGGCACGATCACGCGTACGGCGCGCTGCACTGCGAGCTGCCTCAACCGCGAGCGCACGCCGCTTCGGAGCAGCTCGCTGCGACGCTTCATCGCTGTCAGGTTGTGCAGCGTGACGACCATCGGGCATGGGCTGTGCAGCAGCGCCCCGTCCATCCACGGCGCATGGAACACGTCGGCGCGCCGCGGGTGTGGCGTCTCGACGATCTCGACATCCGCGTCTGCCGTCTCGCGCAGCGCCTCGAGCAGGCAACGGGTGTAGCGCCCGACGCCGTGCGCGTCTTTGAGCGGACGACTGTCGAAGGCGACGTTCATCGTCAATCGACCTCGTTCATCTCCAGCGCCTCCCGAGCACATCGCCAAGATAAGCGCATCGCATAGCTTTGTGCAGAGATGACGGCTAACTTGCGCCAGTGAGCTCGCGCGACTACTACGAGAGCATCTGGCAGGCCGTGCCGGCGGGGGGCATACCTTCAGATCTCGAGCTGCGCCGCGGGTTCGTGCTCGAGCGCTTGCGCGCGACGGGCGGTGAGCTCGGCGCCACGCACCCACGCGTACTCGACGTTGGCTGCGGCGAAGGTCAGCTGACGGCGGCCATCGCAGAAGCCGGGTTCGACGTCATCGGCGTCGACGTCGCTGAGGAGCCGCTGCGCCGCGCGCGGGCGCTGCACCCAGGCCTCGAGCTGCTTCGTGTCGAACCCGATGGGCAATGGCCGTTGCCCGACGCTGGCTTTGACGTGATCTGGGCAGGTGAGACGATCGAGCATGTCACCGACACCGCAGGTTGGCTCTCGCAGCTGCGCCAGCTGCTGCGCCCAGGTGGGCGATTGCTGCTGAGCACTCCCGCGCACGGCCCGCTTACGCGTCTCGGCATTGGCCTTTTTGCGAAGCGCTTCGAGCGGCGCTTCGACCCGCGCGCAGATCACGTGCGCTTCTACACGCGTCGTCTGCTCGTCGAGCTGCTCGCCGACTTCGGCTTTGAGCAAATCGAGGTCCGCGAGGCCGGTGGCTTTCCCGGTGCGCGCCGCGTGCTGCTGGCCGACGCGGTGCGCGCGCGCTTCTGACTACTTGCCCAGGGCTGGTGTCGCGGCGCGTTTGCGCGTCGCGTGCTTCAGCGTCGCTCTGGCGCGCTGTGCGCTCACTGCGCGCAACGCCTGCACATAGTCGTTCTGGGTCGCGATCGCTTCTGGGTTGCCCTGCGCAATCGCTTCAGGCGCGATCGACTCTGGGTTGAGGTAGATCGCCGCAGCCAGCTCGTGCTCCGCTGCAACTGGGTCGCTCGCCAGGTCGTACTGCCCGAGCGTGAGCCACGTCTGGGGATTGGACGGTTGCAGGCGCACTGCGCGTTGCAGCGTCGCGCGCGCCAGCGCAGGCTTGCCAGTTGCCTGCTGCACCGCTGACAGCGTGAACAGCGCCTGCGCCGAGAGCGGGTCGCGCGAGACGGCCGTCTGGGCCGTGTCCAGTGCCGTGCGCGGATTGCTGGAGAGTTCTGTCAGCGCCTGCTGTGACGCCGTTGCCGAGCGCTGTGGCTGCCACTGCGCCCAAGCCGCGAGCAGGGCGCCGACGATCGCAGCCACCGCAACCGTGATCCGTACAGGACCGAGCGCACGCGGGGAGAGACGCGCTCGCAGCTCCGCCCGCGAAGGCAGCCTGTCCTCGCCTTTGTGCGAAGCGAGCTGCGGCTGTCCAGCCGCAGCAGCTGCTCGCCCGTCGGCCCTGGCCACGCCGACCGTGCGCAGCGAGCCCGCCGGCGCGATCCTTCCGACGCCGAGCGGTCCGCGCCCCGCCAGCCAGCCAGCGCACAGCAGCGCGACGCATGCGTTGCCTGGCACGTACCAAGTCCAGTCCGCCAGCGAGTGGATTCCGAACACGACGACCAGACAGAGCATGCTCAGCATCGCCACTCGCTCCGGCGTATAAGGCGCCGGGCGCCCGTCTAGCGTCAGCGCTCGCCATCCTGGCGCGCCCGTCTGCGGCCGGTCGAGCCACACGCGAAGCGTCTTCCAGCTGCTCCAGCGACGGTTGAACGGATGCGTCGCGCGTCCAGCCGCCACCATCCACGCGAGCAGCAGCGCGAGCGTCAGCGCGAGGCCGACGAGACCGAGATCGGCCAGTGTTTGCACGACGTAGCCGTGCGCGTGACGTACGTCCAAAGTCTCCGTGCGGTAGCGCAAGCGGGCTGTCGCATACCCTTCCGCGCCCGCGCCCAGCGCAGGATGGGCCTTGAACACCTTCAGCGCCTCGTTCCAGTAGCGCGCGCGCACGCTGCCGACCGCCGTAAGCCGCCCAGGGCCATTCGAGGGGACCGCCGCATGAGGGTCGGTGACCGAATGCAGCGCGTGCGAGATCGTGCCAGTGAAGCCGCGGTGGCTTGCCGCGAGTGCGCCGGCGCATGCCAGCACGACGACGGCCAGCAGGCCAAGCAGCAGCGTGCCTGCGCGTCGGCGACTGATGATCGACGGCGCGTTGCGCGAAGTCCAGAAGCCAAACGCCAGGCCGATCAGCGTCAACAGCACGAGCATCGCGACGATCAGCACGCCGAGCTGATGGCCTGCGCTCGTGCGCACGTCGAGCGCGAGGTTGTCGCTGTTGAGCGCGTGCGTAGAGAAGTCCCACGCGACTACGCCGCCCGCGCAGACAGCGCTGCTGATCAGGATTGCCGCGCCCCGCAGGCGCAGCGGCACGAGGCAGAACCACAGCGCCAGCCCGAGCACGAGCGCGACGAGCGCGCCGCGCGAGTAGGCGAGCATCAGCGTCAGCAGCATCAAGCCGAGCGCTGGATAGGCCAGCGCGGTGAGCAGAGCGTGTCCCGTGCGCCTGGCTCCGAGCCAGATGCAGCCGATCGCGCCCATCGCCGCCGTCAGGCCGATCGCGTTCCAGTAGCTGTATGGCGCTCGCAAGCGCGCGTAGATGTCGCCGGCGTCGAACGATGCCGGGAATGCCTTCGTCAACAGCGCGTAAGCGCAGACGGCGACTGCTGCCAGCACGATTCCGCCCAGCACAGCCGGCCAGCGCGCTGGGACCGCGCGCGCAAGCGCGACCGATGCGCCGAACACGCCGCAGTAGGCGAGCATCCGTCCCGCATCCTTGAAGCTGTCGTCAGGCTGCACCGACCAGACGACCGACAGCGCAGTGAGGGCGGTGAATCCGAGCAGCAAGCCGATTGCCCAGGCGCCGTAAGCGCGTTCGCGCGGCGCGCCGAGCAGCGCGACAGCGGCGACGATCAGCCCTGCGCCGAGCGTCAGCACGATCTCGACCGTCGTCATGTCGCTGAGGTTCAAGCCGCCGCCTGCCATGAACGCGACGAAACAGAGCACGCCGGCGATCAGCACCGCCGGCCACCACGCCTGCGCGCGGGCGCTCATCGCCCCCCGCCAATCGCTGCCAACCGAGCTAGGGTGGCTGCCGTTGGGACTCGTCCCTGCTTGGGGCGAGGGAGTCGCTCGGGCGTCCGCGGCCCTGGTTGCGGATGACTCCGCAGTCATGCCTGCGCCATCGCCCGCACTCGACGCCGGCACTGGCGCCGTTGGCTCAGCGGGAGCGGTAGGCACGGACACCGTTGAGAATCGACCTCCCGCCGAGCGCAGCTGCGCAGGCGAGCAGCAGCGCCAGCACGGCCAACAGCGGAGCGGGCAGCGAGCTGAAGGCTGAGGCGATGTCCGCGTGGACGACGCCAGGATGCACGAGCTGATCGCCGACCGACAGCGGTTCAGCTCCTGTCTTCGGCGCCTGCGTCAGCGAGCTCTGCTCAGCCGGCGAGAGCGGTGTTGCGGCTGCTGCCGGTCCGCTGCTCCCTCCTCCGCCTCCGTTGCCGCCGAGTGCAGCGAGCTGGGCGTGGCGGATCAGGTTTGCACAGTCCGAATACTCTTCGACTTCCGTCGGGAGCTCTTGCAGCGCGCGCCTGTAGTCCTTCTGGCTGAAGCCGCTGAGGCTCTGGCCGTGCGTGCAGCGTTCGATGATCTTCGCGCCTGTGTCTGCGCTCGCCGTGGCGAGCATGCAGAAGAACAGCGACAGCGCGAGCGCTAGTGCGGACACGATTCGCATACGTGAGCGATGCAACGCTACCAATGCCCGCGGGAGACGTTGACGTCGGCAAGCGCCGAGCAGAAGCCCTCAGCCCACGCGTCGTAGGAATATGCACGCACGTCCTGCGCGCCTTGGGCGCCGAGTCGCGCCCGCAGCTGCCGATCTTCCGCCAGCCGAACGATCGCGTGCGCCAGCGCCGCGCTGTCGCCGCCCTCGACGACGAGGCCGTTGACGCTGTCGCGCACGAGCCCGCCTGCGGCCGCGCCGACAGCGTCGCTCGCGATCACTGGCAGGCCGCGGTTCATCGCCTCGTTGATTACCAGGCCCCACGGCTCCTGAAACGTGCGCGTCGCGATCGACGGGAGCACGAGCACGTCAGATGCTGCGTAGACATTGCGCAGCTCGTCGGGCTCCAGGCGACCGAGACCGTACATCCCGGCGTCGCTTCCCCGCCTTGGTCCAGCTGGGGCGATTGCGGTGAGGCTGCTGTCGACGCCGGCGAGCACGAGTGCTGCCTGATCCGGCTTCAGCTCGGCCGCGCGCCACGCCTCGTCGAGCACAGCCAGGCCCTTCTCCCGCTGCGGACGCCCGACGAACAGGAAGCGGACCGCCGCTTGCGTCGGCCAGTTGAGGTCGCTCGGCGCCTGCACCGCGGGAGAGCTCCAGAAGTCGTTGTCGACGGCTTGCGGCGCGACGTGCACGTTGCGTGCACCGCGTTCGCGCACATAGGCGCTGACGTGCTCGCCGTATGTCACGACCGCGTCTGCCGAGCGGTACAAACGGCGCAGCGGCAGGTACGTGAAGGCGTGGGCGACTGAGCGGGGGTGTGCCCACAGCGATGCCCAGAGGAGCAGCGGCACGCGCGCGCGCCGCGCGCCGCGCCATGTGCCCAGGGGCGCCAGGCGCCCACCGGTCGGACAGATCACAGCGCGGTAGTCGCCAGAGGCGGCCAGCCCGTACAGCTCGTGCGGCTTCACGTGGCGGTAGGGAAAGGGCATCTCCTGTTCAAACCCAGCGCCGCCGTGCTTGGAGCGGCCGCCGAACAGCGCGAGCTCGATCTGCTCTCGCTCGTGCAGCCGTGCCAAGCCGCCTACGCGGTACGCCGGAGCGTGTCCTGTCACGAACAAGACAGGCTTCTCGAGGGCCGGGCCCACCGGCGCAGCTTGCGCGACGGCGTGCGCGCTCACAGCAGCGCGTGCTCGTAGGCGTCGATCGTCTGACGGGCGCAGTGCTCCCACGTGAAGCTCGCTGCCACCGTCGCGCGCGCCCGCTGACGTGCCTCGTGCAGCCTGTGTGGGTCTGAGAGCAGCTCGTCGATTCGCTGCGTGAGGCGCTCGATGTCGCCTGGAGGGACCAGCACGAGTCCGTCGCCTGCCGCCGCGATCTCCTCTGGCCCTGGCTCGCCGCGGCAGCCGATCGCTGGAACGCCGCCGGCCATCGCCTCGACGTACGCGACGCCGAACGCCTCCTCCGTCGAAGGCATCACGAACAGCGTGCAACGTCGCGCGAGCTCGACCGCCTGCTCGTGCGCCAGCTGGCCGCAAAACTCGACGCGCTCCGAAACCTCCAAACGCTCGGCGAGCAGCTGCAGCGCGGCGCGCTCAGGGCCGGCGCCGATGATCGTGTAACGCAGCGTCGGATGGCGCGGCGTGAGGACCGCCAGCGCGCGCAGCACGTCAGCGTGGCGCTTGCGCGCGACCAGGTGCGCGACTGTCACGAGCGTCGGTGCTGTGCCGCTGCGCCGCAGCGGGCGCGCTGCGGTCGGGATGTCGGTGCCGAGGTGGACCACACGCGTCTCGCGCGCCCCATGCGCCTTGGCGAGCTCAGCAATGCCCTCGCTGTTCGCCAGCACGAGTCGAGCCTCCGCGAGCGCCCCACGCACGATCTGCTCTCCCGAGCGCATGCGCCCAGCCGTGTACAGCACGTCACCACCGTGCACCGAGATGACCAGCGGCGCGCGCACCGCACGAAGCGCACGTACGCGGCGCACTGCATCGCCTGCGGGCACAGCGTTGTGGGCATGGACCAGCTCAAACGGAAAGGAGCGATGCAGGCGCGCCATCGCCACCGCAAGCGTCGGCGTCGCCCACGCTCCCCACTGCGCATAAGAGCGCTGTCTGTCAGGAGACACGTACGGGACATAGGAGACCTCGAGCCCATCGCGGACTTGCTGACGGGGCTCGCGCGCCAGTCCAGCGAGCGCTGCCGCCGCTGCACGTGGGCCAGAAGCCAGCGCCGCCCGTGGCGGCACGAGCCGATGGAGCACCATCACACGCACCTCTGCACCCGCATCGCGTGCCGCGAGCGCCTGGCGGTGCGCCCAGATTCCGAGCACCGGGTCACGGCGGCTCGGGTAGAACTCCGCCAGGACGAGGACTCTCACCAGCGACGGTGCGTCGTCAGGGTGCGCTTGGCATCGGCGGCCTTCACATACGGGCGTGACGCGAGGAACTCGCGCGCCTCTGAAAGCGCTGCCTCGCGTGAGTAGGCGGATGCAGCAGGGGCTGCGCGGTGCGCGATCGCCACCGCGTCGGTGACGCCGCAGCGCCAGCCGTTGAGCGCCGCGAGCGCGCCCCAGTGTGCGTCCAGTCCCCAGCCCATGCGCACGTCTGGGAACGGCAGCAGCGTGTCGAACGTCGCGCGCGCAAACGCCGTCACTGGACCGATCTCGACGAAGCGCGTCTCGCGTACGACGCTGCCCGCTTGCCGCCGTGTCTGCGGCCACGCTGCATGCGAGTTGAGCCGATGGGCCGGCTGCGCGAGCGCCAGCCCGAAGCGCTCGCAGAGGAACAGGAAGCGATCGAGGAACCCTCGCGGCAGCTCGACGTCGTCATCGAGCAGCAACAGCCAATCGTGGCCTGTCGCCGGATGTGCAGCGAGCACCGCATTGAGGTTCTCGAACTTGCCCAGCCCGCCTGGGTGCGCCAGGCGCAGCTCGACGTCGTGACGCGAGCGTGCCAGCTCAGCCTGGGCTTGGGCCGCTAGCCGGCGATGCTCGGGCCGCTGCACGCCGATCACGAGCACGCGCCTGCGTGGCGGCTCTGTTCGCGCTGCCAGTGCCAGGCGTAGGCGGCTGCCATCGATCAGCTCACGCAGGTCGAGCGCCTCGTCGCGGAGTGTCCGCACACGCGCATCGAGCCCCCCCACAGTGCCGCTTTCGCCCGAGAGGAAGTCATTCTGCTCACTGAGCGTCGGCGAAGGTGCGTGTACAGCCAGATCGCCGCCGCGTTCGCGCAGCCCCTCGCGCAAGCGCCCTGCGCTGTGCGCCACCATCGTCAGCCCGGCGGGGCAGGCGTAGCGAACGACGTGTGCTGCACACGCCGCCAGCGTCAGCGACTCGCGCGCCAGCGTCGGCGCGTTCCCGCTGCGCGCGTCAAAGCGGCGCGCCGCCTGGCCACGCAACGCCGCTGTGCGCGCCAGCGCGCGCAGACGCGCGTCGCGTCCCGCCCGGCGATGCTCGACAGCGGCCGCTGCGACATACAGCACGCGAGCATCATCAACTCCGCCGGAGGCGGATCGATAACGGTCCTGCCACTTCTGCTCATCGCCACCGTCTTTGAGCGACTCGTCGAACGAGCCGACGCGCTCGAGTGCTGTTCTGCGGATCGTCATGTTCGCGCCCCACGCGTAGCGGGCATCGGCGTCCTCTTGGCCGAGGTCGAGCGAGGTGATCGGTGGTCGCTCGCGCCCGCACGAGCGCCAACGCGCTCCCTCGAACACCGGGCGGATCGGACCAGTGAAGACGTCGATCTGGGGGTGCTCACGCGCCGCCGAGAGCAGTGCGGCCAACCAGCCTGGGCTTGCGCGGATGTCGTCGTCGACGAATACGACCAATTCGCCCCGTGAGCGCTCAACGCCGGTGTTGCGTGCCACGTTCAAGCCACGCGGCTGCTCGTGTGGCTCGTAGCGTGCGCCGAATCGCTCCGCCAGCGAACGGGCCTCCACCGATGCGCCAGCGTCATCGACGACGACCACCTCAGCGCCTGCATGGAACGCTTGCTCTGCGAGCGAGCGCAGCGCTACCTCCAGGTAGGGCAGGCGCGCGCGCGTTGGGATCACGATCGAAGCTGGCAGCGCAGGGCGGCTCATCGTCGGACAGTCTAGGTTTGCAGCGGTTTTCTGCCGTTGCGCCTCAGTCTCCCGCAATAGGCTGCTGCACACCGTGGTGTTGTTCCTGCACAACCGCTATCGCACTGCTGGTGGCGAGGAGCGCGTCGTCGACGACCTCGCTTGGCTCGTGCGCGAGCGACTCGGCGAGCCCGTCGAGCTGCTCTCGCGCTCATCCGCTGAGCTTGCCCAGGGGCGCGCAGCGCTCGGCTTGCTGCGTGGCGGCCTCGATCCAGACGCAGTGACGCAGGCCGTGCGTGCTCGCAGTGCGCGTGTCGTGCATGCCCACAACCTGCAGCCCGCTTTCGGCTGGCGAGCGCTCGCTGCTGCGCGCGCCGCTGGGGCGCGTGTCGTGCTGCATCTGCACCAATATCGGCTCGTCTGCGCAGTCGGCGTGTGCTTCACCGACGGGGACGAGTGCACCCGCTGTCACGGCCGCAACACGCTGCCTGGCGTGCGCTTGAACTGCCGTGGAAATCGCGCCGAGGCGGCCGCGTACGCCGCCTCGCTGGCGCTCTGGCAGCGACGGATGGTCGACAACGCCGACGCGATCGTCGTGCCGAGCGAGTTCGCGCGCGAGCGTCTGCGCGCGCTCGGCGCACCGTTGCCGTGGGGGCGCGTGTACGTGCTCGCCCCGCCTGTGCGCGCGTTCGACGTGCAGCATCAGCTCGCTGATGGGGAAGGCGACAGCAACTTCGCGCTCGTCGTTTCACGCCTCGCGCCTGAGAAGGGGATCGAGTTTGCGATCGACGCCTGCCGTGTCGTTGGAATGGCACTCGTGATCGCCGGCGACGGTCCCGAGCGGGGGAGACTCGAAGCCCATGCCGCCAAGGCCCATGCAGTCGCTGACGCTGCCGCGACCAACGTGCGTTTTGCAGGAGCTGTCGACGACGACGAGCTCGCGCAGCTTCGCGCCGAAGCATCGGTCGCACTCGTGCCGTCGCGCTCAGCCGAGACGTTCGGGCTTGCTGCCGCAGAGGCGATGGCGGCAGGTCTACCCGTCGTCGCCAGCCGCGTTGGCGCGCTTGGCGAGTTGGTCGAGCCCGACGGGCTCGTCGTCCCAGGCGACGCGGCCGCGCTTGCTGCTGCGATCGAGCGGCGCGCCGGTGATCGCGCAGCAGGGGCGAGGGGACTGCAGCGCGCGCGCGCTGTCTGCGCCCCCGACGTTGTCGCCAGCGCGCTTGCTCGGCTCTATGACGGCGGCGCATGAGCGTCGACAGCGCATAAGCTCACCCCGTGTCGCACGACGCAAGCGCGTTGATCACCGGCCTGACTGGGCAGGACGGTTCGTTCCTGGCTGAGCTGCTGCTCGAGAAGGGCTACCGCGTCGTCGGGCTCGTTCGCGGCGATTCGGCCGAGCGCGACCTCGGCAGCTCCGAGCACCTGCGCGGCGACGTCGAGCTGCTGCGCGGCGACGTGCTCGACCCAGAGGCGTTGCACTCGGCCGTCGAAGCAGCAAAAGTCGGCGAGATCTATCACCTGGCGGCGCCGTCGTTCGTGCCCGCTTCGTGGGAACGCCCTGGCGAAACGCTCTCAGCGATCGGTGGCGCGACGGCTTCGCTGCTGACCGCCGTACGCGAGCTGCAGTCACCTGTGCGCGTGCTCGTTGCCGCTTCGAGCGAGATCTTCGGCGAGGCAGGTGAAAGCCCGCAGAATGAGCGGACGGCGTGCAGGCCACGCACGCCTTATGCAGTCGCCAAGCTCGCCGCACATCAGCTTGTCGGGCTCTTGCGCGCGCACGACGGGCTGCACGCGAGCTCAGCCATCACCTACAACCACGAGTCAGAGCGCCGGCCAGAGCGATTCGTCACGAGGCGGATCACGCGTGGCGCAGCAGCTATCGCCCTTGGTCAGCAGCACGAGCTCGAGCTCGGCGCGCTCGATGCCGTGCGCGACTGGTCGTTCGCCGGCGACATCATGCATGGCGCTTGGCTGATGCTGCAGCAGCCTGAGCCAGATGACTACGTCTTGGCGAGCGGCGTCGGCCACACCGTCGAGCAGTTCGCGCAGGCCGCCTTCGCCTGCGTCGGGCTCGAGGCCGAGCGATATCTACGTGTTGATGAGGCGCGCTTGCGCGCGCCTGAGAGCACACCAAGCGTCGGTGACCCGACGAAGGCGCGTGAGCAGCTCAGCTGGGCGGCGCAGCTGTCCTTCGAGCAACTCGTAGAGCGCATGGTCCGCGCCGACGTGCGCGCGCTCGAAGACAGCCCACGCAGCCCCTAAACTGCCCCCGAGTGAAGACCGTCGGCGTCATCGGGCTCGGGTACGTCGGCCTGCCGCTGGCCGTCGCATTCGCCGAGCAAGGCTGCGACGTCGTCGCTGTTGACGTCGACGCGCGCAAGATCGAGGCGATCGAGGCCGGCGACTCCTACATCGAGGACGTCGCTTCAGAGCGGCTCGCAGGGCTACGCGAGCGGATTCACGCGACGACGCGCTATGCGCGCCTGGCGAAGGCCGATGCGGTGATCATCTGCGTGCCGACGCCGCTGACGCGCAACCGCGAGCCCGACCTCAGCGCGCTGATCGACGCTACGCGCGGCCTGGCCGAGGTGCTGCAGGCCGGTCAGCTCGTCGTGCTCGAGTCGACCACTTATCCAGGTACGACGCGCGAGCGCGTCGCGCCGCTGCTCGAGGAGTCCGGTCTGGCCGCTGGGCGTGACTTTCATCTGGCCTTCTCGCCCGAGCGCGTCGATCCAGGGCGCACCGATTTCACCCTGCGCAACACGCCGAAGGTGCTCGGCGGGCTGACCGAAGCCTGCTCGGCAGCCGCAGAGGAGCTCTACGGGCTCATCTGCGACAGCCTCGTGCGCGTGTCGAGCCCTGAGGCAGCCGAGCTGACCAAGCTGCTCGAGAACATCTTCCGCTCCGTCAACATCGCGCTCGTCAACGAGCTCGCGATGCTGACCGATCGCATGGGCATCGACATCTGGGAGGTCGTCGAGGCAGCTGCCACCAAGCCGTACGGCTTCATGCGCTTCGAGCCTGGCCCAGGAATGGGCGGACACTGCCTGCCAGTCGACCCCTTCTATCTGAGCTGGCGCGCGCGCGAGTTCGATATGGCGACCGAGTTCATCGAGCTCGCCGGCAAGGTCAACCAGCAGATGCCATACCACTGCGTCGAGAAGGCGCAGCGCGCGCTCAATGACATTGGGCTATCCGTCAAAGGCGCTCGCATCGCCGTGCTCGGTGTGAGCTACAAGCCTGGTGTCGGCGACATCCGCGAGTCTCCTGCGTTGAAGATCATCGAGCTGCTGACGAAGATGGGGGCTGACGTCCGCTACCACGACCCCCACGTCGCTCACCTCGCCGAGTTCGGCCTCGACTCGACGTCGCCTGGAGAGCTCGTCGAGGATGCTGACTTGACGTTGATCGTCACTGCGCACCCAGGCGTCGACCACGGGCTGATCGTCGAGCGCTCGCGTCTTGTCGTCGATCTGCGCGGCGTCACGCGCACGCTCAACGCTCCCGACGTGATCCGGCTTTAGGCGTGCTGAGCCCTCTGACCGCAGACACTCGCGCGCCTGGGCTGCTGCTCGGTGGTGACGTCCAGATTGGCAAGGACGTTGCTTTTGGCGCAAACGTGGTCGTGCACGCCGGCACCGTGATCGGCGACGGCTGCACGATCGAGGACAACGTCGTTCTTGGCAAGCGCCCGCGCCTGGCCAAGAGCTCCTCCGCGCACGGTGAGGTCGGCGCGCTGCGCCTTGGCCCTGGTGTCACCGTTTGCTCCAGCGCGATCGTGCTGGCCGGCGCGAGCATTGGCGAGGGCGCTTTGCTCGGCGACCAGTCATTTGTGCGCGAGCGCTGCTCTGTCGGAGCCGGCTCTGTGATCGGCCGTGGCAGCGCAGTCGACAACGACGTCTCAGTCGGCGAACGCGTACGGATCCAGACGAACGTCTATCTGACGTCCTTCAGCGTCGTCGAGGACGACGTCTTCGTCGGGCCTGGTGCGACGACGACGAACGACGACACGATGGCGCGTCACTCAAAGCAGCAACCGCTGCGTGGCGCGATTCTCCGCCAGGCCTGTCGGATTGGCGGGGGGGCCGTGCTCACGCCAGGGGTGGAGATCGGCGAGGAGGCGTTCGTCGCCGCCGGGGCAGTCGTAACCAACGACGTTCCTGCCCGCGCTGTCGTCATGGGCGTGCCAGCTCGTGTGATCCGCGAAGTGCCCGAGCAAGATCTGCTCGGGCACTGGCGCTAGCGACGACCCGCTGCCTCTGAGCAGCAGCGTGGCCGTCGCCTGCACGAGTTGCGGGTCAGCTACTGGAGCCGCGAATGCGCCAGCAGTCCGGCCGGTGGAGTGCCGTAGCCGCTCAGTTCACCGCCATGCTCGTGGTGGTGATGGTGCTTGTGGTGGTGATGATGGTGGTGGTGACCACCGGAGGGCGACACGACTTCCACCTCGACCGTGTTCGACGGCACTTTCGAACCTGACTGCTCGATCGCCGAGAAGACGTGCACGCCGGTGGAGAGGCCTTCGACCGTCAACGACCAAGCGCCCTCTTCGTTCACCGTGACCGGCGTACCTTCTGACGGTTCTTCGCCTTCTTCGTAGACCCAGATCGTCGTGTTCGGCTCGCCCGTGCCCGAAAGGGTGACTGTGCCGCTTTCGCTGACAGTCCCGTCTTTGGGCGACGTGATCGACGGCGATACGTGGAATTCACCGCCGAGCGTCGGCAGGTAGGAGTTGAGGCTCGTAAGCGCCGGTGCTTCGCCGCAGTTGGGCGCGACACTGCTTTCGACACCTTCGTGGTGTGCGCCGAGCATGCCGCCGTAGGTGTCCGTGAGGGTCGGCGGGAACTCCAGGCCTTTGGGAATGTATTTGCCGAATTCGACCGTCAGGAACTGGGCGAATTCTCCGGGTACCGCTTTCGGTTCCCCGCCGTCGACCGACAGTCGGTCTTTGCCCAACGCGCCCACCGTGACGCGTGCGCCATCGACCACCATGCACGTCACGGCCCCACTGAACGAGTGGGAGATGCCATCAGACTTGCCCGAGGTGCTCAGCGTGCCCGTTGCGATGCCCGCGCTGAGCGTCGCTTTGGCCGACGCACTGTCGTCGGCGCTGTCGGGCGAGGAGCCGTCGATGCCCGACCCTTCGATCGTCACCGTCGGCGGCGAGGCCAGGGCGGGAGCCGCCCAAGCGCACGCCATCGCGCAAATCGCCACTACGGCCGTCAACAGGCGGCCCTTCCGAACCAGAACGTCTCGCATCCATGCCCCCAGTCGGGTTGTCGCTCCAAAATGCCGGCCGTCGAGTCAATTCGACAGACCAGAATGCGCCGGAAGCGTAGCGGCCCGTCGGGGCCATGTCCAGGGATGATTTTCTTCCGTGCGCGCTGCTACAGCGAGCGAACGGCAGCGACGACCTCGTCGACTTGCTCGCCGCTCAGCATTGGGCTCATCGGGATCGCCAGATGCGTGCGCGCCGCCTCCTCTGTGGCCGGCAGCTCCACGCCGCGCGCCCACTCGAGCATCGGTGGCTGGCGGTGGATCGGCGTGCGGTAGTACGGCTTGTGTCCGATCCCAGCCTGCGCGAGCGCCGCTTCCAGACGCTCGACTCGATCGTGGCCGACCACGTAGAGATGCCATGCCGGCTCCGCCCCCGCCGTCGGTTGGGGCAGCTTGACGAGCTCGCCAAGGCCCGCCTGCTCATAGGCTGCGCCCGCTCGCCTGCGCGCGTCCGCCCAGCCGTCGAGGTGTGGCAGCTGGACGCGCAGGATCGACGCCTGCAGCTCGTCCAAGCGCGAGTTGTAGCCAATCTGCGAGTAGCTGACCTTGTCCTTCGAGCCGTGGAAGCGCAGCGTGCGCACTGCCTCGTCGAGCTGCGCGTCGCTCGTCGTGATCGCGCCGCCGTCGCCGAACGCCCCGAGGTTCTTCGAGGGGAAGAACGAGAACGTCGCGATCGTCCCGAGCGACCCCGGCCGCCCGTCAGTGCTCAGCGAGCCTGCAGCCTGTGCGGCGTCCTCGAGCACCGGCACGCCAAGCGCCTCGATATCGCCTACAGGAGCGACGTTGCCAAACAGGTGCACCGCGATCACAGCCTTCGTACGTGGCGTGAGCGCCGCCTTGACCGTCTCTGCCGTGACGCAATACGTGTCAGCGTCGATGTCGCAGAACACAGGCGTAGCGCCAGTGGCCGGAATCGCCTCAGCTGAGGCCCAGAAGCTGAACGACGGCACGACGACCTCGTCACCGGCGCCGACGCCAAGCGCGCGCAGCGCGACCGTGATCGCCTCTGTGCCGTTGGCTACGCCGACCGCGTGGTCAGCTCCGCAGTAAGCGGCGAACTCGCGCTCGAAGGCGCTTACTTCAGGGCCGAGGATGTACTGCTCTGAATCGAGCACCGCCGTGACCGCGTCGCGCAGCTGCTCGCGCAGCGGCGTCAGCGCAGCCGAGGTCTCGAACAGCGGTACTGCCATCGCTCAGCCGTTGCTCAGCAGCTCGATGTCGGCGCGCGTCATCAGCCTGATCAGCTGCTCGAACGACGTCGCCGGCTTCCAGCCGAGATCGCGTTCGGCCTTTGCAGGCGAGCCGATCAAGTGGTCTACCTCGGCGGGGCGCACGAAGGCAGGGTCGATCGTCACATACTGCTCGAAGTCGCCCAGCCCAGCCTCGTCGAAGGCGACTTCGCAGCACTCTTTGACCGAGTGTGCCTCGCCCGTGGCGATCACGTAGTCCTCTGGATCGTCCCGCTGCAGCATCAGCCACATCGCTTCGACGTAGTCCTTCGCGTAGCCCCAGTCGCGTTCTGCGTCGAGGTTGCCGAGTCGCAGCTCCTCGATCAGCCCATGCTTGATCGCAGCGGCGTGCCAAGTGATCTTGCGCGTCACGAACTCCAGCCCGCGGCGCTCAGACTCATGGTTGAAGAGGATCCCCGACGTCGCGTGCAGGTCGTAGGACTCGCGGTAGTTGACCGTGATGAAGTGACCGTAGGCCTTCGCCACGCCATACGGCGAGCGTGGATAGAACGGCGTCGTCTCAGTCTGCGGAACCTCGAGCACCTTGCCGAACATCTCGCTCGAAGACGCCTGGTAGAAGCGTGCCTCGGGGCACACTTCACGCATCGCCTCGAGCATGCGCGTCACGCCGACGCCCGTGAACTCAGCTGTCAGCGTTGGCTGGATCCACGAGACCGCGACAAATGACATCGCAGCGAGGTTGTAGATCTCCGATGGACGGGAGGCGCGCAGGGCGTCGACCAGCGAGCGCTGGTCGAGCAGGTCGCCTTGGTGCAGCGTGATGCGGTCGCGGATGTGCTCGATTCGGTCGAACTTCTCGGTCGAGGCGCGGCGCACCATGCCGTGCACCTCGTACCCCTTCTCGAGCAGCAGTTCTGCAAGGTAGGAGCCGTCTTGGCCGGTGATACCGGTGACGAGCGCTGAGGGTTTTTCGGTCATTGGGCTCACCCTATAAGGCGTTGCCGATAGTTCCGCTGCTCGCCCTTGCGACGCTCAGCGCCCCGCGACGGCCGAAGCAAGTGCCCGCGGCGCCCCTGGGCGAGCTGTGGCTGCGAGGGCAGCGACGCCGTCTGCGAGCTCGATCTGAGCTCTCCAGCCGAGCAGCTCCTGCACCTTGCCGATCGCCGGAAGACTGCGCTGGACGTCGCTGCCGCCGCTCGGGAGGTGCTCGAGTGCAAGATCCTCCAAGCGACCGCCGCCTGCCTGCCAAGCGACGCTGAGGACGTCGGTCAGCGTGCTCTCCTGCCCAGAGGACAGGTTGAAATCCTCGTTGGCCGCAGCCGGCGAGCCGAGCGCCGCCACGACTCCGTCGGCGAGGTCGTCGACGTGCGTCGGTCTGAGCCGCTGCTCACCTGTGCCGGCGATCGTCAATGGCTGCACGCCACAGATTGCTTCGTCGATCAGCTTGCTGAGGTCGTTCGCGTGCGTATTCGGCGACTGCCGCGTGCCGGCCGTTGCATCGCTGCTTGCTTCGGGCAGCGAGTGCTGTTCAGTGCGAGGGCCGTAGGCGCCGAAGGGCCGGCAGATCGTGTACTCCAGACCATGCTGCTCGTGGGCGGCCGCACACAGGCGCTCGCCGCTGAGCTTGGCAAAGCCGCGTGCAGAGCGTGGAGGCAGGCACTCGTCGAGGTGCTCCTCCGGCGTCGGGAACAGCTCGGCCCGTTCGAAGACGAGCGGCGAGGAGACGTAGAGCAGCCGCGCCACGCCGCGCTCGACGGCGGCGCCGATCACCGAGTTGTGCAAGGCCGCTTCGTACTCGAACAGCGAATACGCAGAGCTTTGCCCGGTGTCGAGATCGTCGACGAAGTGATCGAGGCGGATCACATGGCTGCAGCCCTTGATCGCCGTCGCCGCCTGCGCTCTGACGCGCAGATCGCCACGGTGCATCTCGCATCCTTCGCGCATCCACTGCGGCCCCTGGCGCCGGTCGGAGATGCGCACGTCATATGCCGGATCGGCGAGCAGTCGCCGCGCCACCGCCGCGCCCAGTGCGCCAGCGCCGCCTGTGATCAGCACGCGGCTCATCGCTGCTGCTCGCGGCGATGGTGCACGTACTGGGCGGCGAAGGCTGCGACGAAACGCGGGTTGTAGCGCGCGTAGCGTCGCCACAGCCGCCGTGGCTCGCGCGCCAGGCGGTAGCTCCACTCGAGGCCATTGCGCTGCATCCAAGGTGGCGCCTGCTTGATCAGGCCTGCATGGAAGTCGAACGCAGCGCCCACTCCAACGAGCAGTGGTGCAGAGAGGCGCGGGCGCATTCGCCGCATCCACTGCTCTTGACGCGGCTGACCGGTGCCCACCCAGACGACTGCTGCGCCTGAGGCGTTGATCAGCGCGAGCTCGTGCTCGTCCTCCTCAGGCGTCAGCTCCCGGAACGGAGGCGAGGAAGCGCCCGCGATGTGAAGTCCCGGAAAGCGCTCGCGCAAGCGACGCGCCAGCAGTTCACGGGCAGCGTCGTCGTGTCGTCCGCCATACAAGTAGATCGACGTTCCATTGCGTGCCGCGCGGGCGCAGAAGTGCGCCATCAAGTCTGGCCCGTAGACGCGCGTCGCCTGTGCATGACCCAACGCGTGAAGTGCCCACACAAGCGGCATGCCGTCGGGCACGGCAAGCGTTGCGTCGAGCACTGCCGCAAGCGTCTGCGGCTGCTCCTGGGCGGACATGACGAGGTTGACCGCCGCTGCCGTCACGTACCCGCGCGCATCGGCGGCGATCATCGCCTCCATCCAGTCGAGCACCTGCTCGTAGTCTGAGATGGCCAGCGGGATGCCGAGGATCTCGGCAGTCGGCGGCGGCGATGGGGAAGGCGAGTCTGTGGCTGGCTGAACGATGGCGTGAAGATAGCCGCCGGCCGACGTCGAGCGGTTCACTCGATCAAGTCGGAGACATCAACGAAGTGGGGCGAGCGGCGCCGTCCGCGCAGTGGCCGCCTGCCGTAGCCCCTTGGTGCGAAGCCTTGGCGCGCGCCGACCTTGTCGCCGGCGCGCGATCGGCCTGCGCCTAGAACACCGTGTTGATCTCGATCTTTTCTTCGTTCGTCTGACTCACTGCCAGCGTCTCTGCCGCCTGTTCCGGCGAGCCGCCTTCGATCGTCGTTTTCAGCACTTCAGCTGGTTCGCCGACGAAGTTTTCCGGGCGCTGTTTGCCTTTGACGCCCTTCGATCGAATCGTCGTTTTCAGTTTCATGTTGTTGCTCGCGACCGGTGAGATGATCGATCCGCTGATCGCCATCGGCACACCGCCGCAGCCGAATTCAGCGATCGGCCCTGAGTGCCCGACCGGGAACAGGTCCTCGCCGATCTTGTCCAAGCTCGGTTCGGCGCCAAGTTCTTCGATGCCGAGCACGCCTTCCAGCGTGTGCGTGACGATCGTGCCCGTTGCTGAGCCGCTGGACGTGCAGGACATGCCAAAAGCGCTGCAACCAGTGAAGGTTGCGACCATGCTGCCGATCGTCTTGTTGCCCGTGTATTTGCCCGCAGCCGTCTCCCCTTCGCAGCTCACGGCATTTTTGCTGATCGTTTCAAGTGAGGGGGTGGAGCCTTCTTCGAGCGCCTCCGAGAAGTTCGCTTTTTCAAGCGGGTGGGCGCTGCCGAACGCCGAATACCATTCGTAGTTTTTGCCGCCCGCGCCGGTCGCCGTGCAGCTGGAGTTTTCGAATTCGCCACCGACCGTTTTGATGCACCTGCCGAATTCAGGTGCACCGGCCGGTTCGAGCATGGGAGAAAACGAGGACGTGTTCCACTTTTGTTCGACGGTCGGGATTTCGTTGTGCTCGACCAGCGTCGCTGCGAGAGTTGGTGGCGTAGAACCGACGATGAAGCCGAGTGAGCTGAGCACGAGCAGTAGCCAGTGGCGCGTCTTCCCCATGAGTCGGTGTCCCTCCAGTCGATCTTGCAGTGGCGTTGGCAAAGCGTAAACGATTTGTCCGACGGATTCGCGTCAGCTGATTTCGGACGATTTCGAGCCAGCCGTAAGGTTCGACTCGTGAGCCCGCTACTCCTGCGTCGCTACCGCGCCGATCGTCTGTTGCGCGAAGAGTTCGAGCGGCAGCGCCAGAAAGTTCTCGACAGCGTCTCAGCACGATTGCGACGCGCCGGCATGGTGCTCGATCGGGACGATCTGGAGGCCGCTTACGCCCAGGCTTGGCAGGGCCTCCACGCAGCTGTGCTCGATGGCCAGCCAATCGTCAACCCTGGCGGCTGGCTGGCAGTCGTCACATACCGCCGAGCGATCGATGAGCATCGAGCTCGCGGTCCTGCCGACCCGGAGGCGCTTGTGGCCGAGCGGGCGAGAGACGAACGCGACTTCGCCGCCCAGCTCGACGATCGAGCGAAGCTGCGCAGCTTGCTGGAGGCGATGCGCGTCACGTTGAGTGAGCGAGAGCGCCAAGCGGCTGCACTCTGCTACCTGCAAGGTCTCTCGCGCGCTGAGGCTGCCGTGCAGATGGGCGTCAGCGATACGCGTATGCGCAAGCTGATGGAGGGCACTGGCCGAGGGTTACGAGGCGTCGCTGCGAAGGTCGGCGCACTCGCTCAGGCGATCGCTGCCGGCGAGTGGTGCGAGCAGCAAGGGTCGCTGATGCGCGGATTCGCATTCGGCGTGCTCGACCCTGGCGGCGAGCGCTACCTGCTCGCTCTCAGACACAGCGAGGCCTGTCCTGCCTGCCGGGCCTATGTGCTCTCGCTGCGCGGGCTCGCTGCCGTACTGCCGCCGACGCCGACGCTGCTCCACTGGGCGCTCGGAGCCGCCGGTGCTGGCACAGGAGGCGTTGGGGCTGCCGCCGGCGGAAGTGCCGCAGCGGGCAGCGGGAGTTCGCTGGGTGGGGCCGGTGCCGCTGGTGTGCCGGGCGCGTCTGGTGTCGGGGCGGGCGCGATATCCGCGTCAGGCGCCGCCGGAGCGGGCGCAGCCGGGGGTGGCTGGTGGCTCGCAGGCGGGCTCGGAGCGAAGCTCGCCGTAGGTTGTCTGCTCGCGCTGGGCGTCAGCGCCGGCTGCGTTGCGCTCGACGGGCAGTTGGGTGGCGGAGTCGCTCCTGCTGCTCGCCATGCCGAGCGCCGCAGACCGCATGCGAATGCTCACGTGGCCGTTGGGTCGGCGAGTGAACAGGCACCGGCCGTCGCCGCCCGAACGGATGCTGGGATCGAAGCGGAGGCAGTCGGTGGCGGACACGATCGCCGATCGACGCCCACTGCCCAGGCAGTGCGTGAGTTCGGGCCCGAGCGCTCCGTCGACTCCACTGCTGCAGTCGTGTCGAAGACCGCAGCGCGCGCGACGGCGCGCCCCGCAGCTGCTGGTGCTGCTCAGCACACGCTCGAGCCGCGCGCGACGGTTGCGTCAACGCAGACGCGTGACACAGAAAGAGGAGGCTCCGCCGCCCCCGCGCGCTCTGCTGCTGCCACGCGCGAGTTCGCGCCCGGCTAGCGCGCCACGGGTCGATCGCGACCTGATTCGCGAGACGCCGCCTCAGCTCTGCGGAAATACTTTCGTGAGCTTGCGCAGCGCCAGCGGGTTGCCCTTCGGGCGCAGGCGGCCGCGCACCGCGAGGCGCACCGGGTCGGTCCGTTCGCCGATCACGTCGACCCAGTCCTGGTAGGAGACCTGCAGGCGCAGATCTGGCTTCGGCGCCTCGCCCTCAGCGACCGTGCTCGAGCCATTGTTCACCGTCAGATGCCACGTCGACACATCTGGGTCAGTGAAATCCCACTGGAACGTCGTGGGTCGGGACAGACCATGCTTCGGGTTGACCTGGCGGCGGATCGTGTCGAACAGCAGCTCAACCGTCTCAGGGTCGCGTTTGGACGGGCCTTCGCGCACGCCGATCACACCCGCTTTGGCCAGCGCGTGACCGCGCTGGGTGAGTTCGAGCGGTGACAGATCGTCGGGCAGCAGTTTCGGCCCAGGCAGGCTCTCGATCGGCAGTCCTGCCGAGCGCAGCTTCGTCGTCATCGAGGTGATGCCCTCGACGCCGACGGCGTCGAGCGTCGAGTTGAACACGGTCACGTAGCGCTCGTCCCAGCCCGGAGGCATCAGCACCTGCGCCGTGTAGCGCGTCACTTCGCGCAGGATCTTCGCCACTGCCTTCGGCACGCGCACCGGGTCTTCGCGTGCGAGGTCTGAGAGCAGCTTGACGCCGAAGCCGATGTGGCGCTGCTCGTCGGCTGCGATGTTCTCCATCCCCTCACGGAACGCCGGGAGCTTGTCGCGTTCCTCCAAGTAGCTGCAGATGAAGTGCTGTCCCGGCTGGGCGAGCGTCGCCTCGACGACGATGTGGTAGAGCGTCACGCCCGCCGCGAGCATCGCCGGCGAGCGGTCCTTGCGCAGTTCATCGGCCATCTGGTCGAGGCGGTCGAAGATCTTGCGGAAGCCAACCGTCAGCTGCGGCTTGATCGCGTTCAGGCCGCCTGCCATCGTGCCGTCGCCGATTTCGCAGACCTCCTCCATGAAGCGCTTGAAGAACACCGCGTGACGGGCCTCGTCGACCTGCTGCGTCGTGAGGAAGTACTTCTGCTCCTCCAGCGGCGCTGCGTCGATGTAAGGGGAGAGGTTGTCCGCGACAGCGTCCTCGCCCCAGAAGAACAGGCAGTAGTTCCACAGCGCCGCAGTGCGCTCGAACTCGGTGAAGTCCTCACGCCACTGTCGCGCATCCTCAGTGAAGTCGAGCTCGGTCGCCTTCCAGTTGCCTCGCTCCCAGCGCGCATACAGGTCGGTGTAGCTGATCGCGTCGGTCGGCAGGCTGAGGACGTTGCTCTCTGTGCTGGCCGCTGCCGTCGATGTGGGGGTGGCGCTTGCCATAGAGACCGCTCCTGTCAGGGGTCGTCAATCAAATTGATAAAATCGATAATGGACGCTATCGCAATAGTGATCGCTCTGCAAGTAGCATGTAGGCGATGGCAGCGCCGTTGGCACCCGACACGCAGACGCCCGGAGGCGCGCGCCTGACGCGTGAGCAGAGCAAGGCGAACACGCGCGAGCGGCTGCTCGACGCTGCCCGCAGCGCCTTCGCCGAGAGCGGCTTCCACGGTGCCTCCGTCGAGGAGATCGCCTCGCGCGCCGGCTTCTCGACCGGCGCGCTGTACTCGAACTTCGACGGCAAGGAGGACCTGTTCCTCGTGCTGATGGAGCGGGCGATCGACGAGCACGCCGCCGAGATCGCGCGCGCAGTCGCCGAGCGTCCGTCCGTCTCCGAGCGCGCCGCCGGCGGTGCCAGGCAATGGATGAGCATGATCGAGCGCGAGCCCGAGCTGCTGCTGCTGTTCATGGAGTTCTGGGCATACGGCGTGCGCGACGCCTCCGTGCGGCCGAAGGTCGCCGAGCGCTTCGCTCAGGTGCGCAGGCTGCTGACGCAGCTGATCGAAGACGCCGTGCGCGAATTCGACCTACGACTCGCGCTGCCCGCCGAGCAGCTCGCGATCGCCGTCGACGCGCTCGCTGACGGGATCGCGCGCCAACGGCTGACCGACCCTTCGGCAGTGCCCGATGAGCTGATGGGCAACGTGCTCTCGCTGCTGTTCGAAGCCGCCACGCGCCCCGCCGGGGACTAGCAGCGCGTGCCGCTCGTCGTCGGCGTTCTCGGCAGCATCGTGCTGATCGGGCTCGGCGGCGTCATCTTCGTCGCGCACGACAAGCTCCAAGCCAGCCGCGTCAAGCTCCGGGTCGGCGGTGTCGCGATGATCGGGCTCGGGGTGCTGCTGCTCGTCTTCGCAGTGATTTCCACGCTCAACTACAACTACAGCTAGCTCCGGGGCGAGCTCACGCACAGGCACGCGTAGTGCACCGTGAACAGCCTGCGCGCCAACCGTGGAGCCAGGCGGTGCAGCGACGATCGCAGTGCCCACTTGAGCGTTCCGAGCAGCCGTGCGCGAGCAGTCCGCGCGAAGAAGCGGTGCACTGCCAGCGGCAGCGGGTCCTCGAGCTCTGCGACGATCGTCAGCCCCGCGCTCGTTGCGATCGCGCGCGCCGCGTCGCGGTCGAGCCGTTGCAGGTGGCCGACCTCCTCAGCATGCTCGCGCTTGCCCGCGCGGCGCGCCGAGAGGTTTGCCTCCAGCGGGACCTCGACGACGACAGCACCGCACGCGCGCGCCACCTCCGCCAGCAGCGCCGGCGGTTCGGGCACGTGCTCGAGCACGTGCGAGAGGATGCCCAGGTCGTAGGCGCCGTCCGGCTCGTCGAGATGACTGCCGTCGTAAAGCGACACCTTGCCGATCGCGCTGCGCTGGGTCGCAATCTGCACGGCCGCCTCTGTGATCTCCACGCCCGCCAGCTCGCCGCCGAAACCACGCGCGTGCAGCTCGCACAGCACTGCGCCGTCGCCACAGCCGACCTCGAGCGTGCTGCGCGGCTCGAGCTTGGCCTTGCGGCAGAGCGCGACGATGTGATCTGCCTTGCCCTTCGCACCGAGCGCGCGCCAGCGGGCATATTCGAGCGCTTGGGCGGGATCCTGCGAGTAGGCCTCATCGTAGAAGCGAATCAGGTCGATGGTCTCCGACATGACGAGGATTATTGTCAGCCCGATGGCGGCCAGGCTCACCGGCGCGTTGCGCGAAGCGCCGACTACGCTGCTCGCGCTCGTAGCGCTCGCCCTCTGTGTCGTCCTCGCAGGCAGCGAAGCGGGCTTCCCCGTCACGCACTGGGCGCCTGTCGGCCTCGTCGTGCTCGCGCTGCTCGTCATCGCAGCGTTCCGTGTTCCGACGCGGCTTGCTGCGCTCCCGCTGGCCGTGCGCGTCGCGCTTGGTGCGCTGTTCGCGTACACAGCGCTCAGCTACCTGTCGATTCTGTGGGCCGGTGTCCCTGGCGACGCCTGGGAAGGCGCCAACAGGACGCTGCTGTACCTGCTCGTGTTCGCGCTGTTTGCCTGCTGGCCTGCGCGTGGCAAGACCGCAGCGCTGCTGATCTGCACTTGGACGCTCGCGATGCTCGTGCTCGCGATCGTCACAGCCGCACACCTCGACAGCGCCTCTGCGGCAAAGCTGCAGACGCTGCTGCCCGGCGGACGCCTCGATTCGCCGAGCGGCTACCCCAACGCCAACGCAGCGCAGTGGCTGATCGCCTTCTGGCCCGCCTTCCTGCTCGCGCGCTCAGAGCGGCTGTGGTGGTGGCTGCGCGGGCTGTTCGCCGGTGGCGCCGTGTTCCTTGCAGAGATTGCCCTGCTCAGCCAGAGCCGAGGCTCGCTGTATGCGACGCCAGTGATGGTTGTGATCGTGCTCGCCGCCTTTCCGCGGCGGCTGCGCACGTTCGCGCTGCTGATCCCCGTCGCCGGCGGGATCGCAGCCGCCGCGCCCGCCGTGCTGCGCGCCGGTGACCTCACCGCTACCGGCCTCGTCAAGCAGGACGCAGTCCACAGCGCGCTGACCGCGACCGTGGTCGCTGCGTTGCTCGTCGGGCTCGCCGTCGCCGTCGCCGCTGTCGTTGAGTCGCGGCTCGCCCTCCCCGAGCCTGTGCGCCGGCAGGCCCGGCTTGTTGTCGCCGGCGCCGCTGCCGTCGCGCTGCTTGCTGTCGTCATCGGCGGGCTCGCCGTCGCCGGCAACCCGATCACGCGCGTCGAACACGGCTGGAACAGCTTCAAGGGTGGCTATGCCGGCAGCGCCACCGGCAGCCGGCTCAGCAGTGGGCTCGGCAGCAACCGCTACGACTTCTATCGCGTCGCGCTCGACGAGTTCAAGGATCACCCGCTGCTCGGTATCGGCGCTGACAACTTCCAGGAGCAGTACCTGAAGCTCGGTCACAGCAGCGAGACGCCGCGCTACCCCCACAGCGTCGAGCTGAGGACGCTCACGCAGACCGGCTTGCTCGGCATGCTGATCGGCGTCATTGGTCTCGGTGCCGCTCTGTTCGCCGGTTGGCGCGCGATGCGCAGCGCCGATCCGCTCGCCGCCGCAGTGGCTGCAGCGGCGCTTGCCAGCTTTCTCTATTGGCTGTTGCATGGTTCCTTTGACTGGTTCTGGGAGTTCGCCGGCCTTGGGCTGCCCGCCTTCGCCCTGCTCGGGATGACGTGTTCGCTTGCTGGCCGCACCGGCGAAGACGAGGTGCCCGCGCGAGGAGCTGCGCGGCGGGTCGCGTGGTGGCCCGCACTGCCCGCGGCGGCGCTCGTGCTCGTCTGCGTCGCCTCGCTGCTCGCGCCGTGGCTCAGCCAGCTGGAGCTGCAGAGTGCCGCAAAGATCTGGACGAAAGCGCCGAGCGCCGCTTACTCGCGCTTGCACGAAGCCGCCGATCTCGATCCACTGAGCGCCGCTCCCGATCTGCTCGTCGGCAGCATCGCGCTGCGCTATGGCGAACTGGCGCGCGCTGATCAGGCGTTTGCCAGGGCACTCGCCCGCGATCCAGACAATGTCTATGCCACGCTCGAGCGTGGCGCGATTGCCTCCACGCGTGGACAGAAGGCAGCGGCCGCTGTGCTGCTCGCTCGTGCTGCCAGGCTCGCTCCGCGCGAAGGGCTCGCACAGGCGGCGTTGCAACTCGTACGCGAAGGCAAGCGCGTGTCAGTGGAAGAGCTGAATCGCGAAATCTTGCAAAAAGCGGATCAATTCGCATGAATCGATGCTCGACACAGGGGCGATGCTCCGGTAGCTTTCTGGACGCCCTTTGGGTGCTCGACCCGATGCGGGCGGGGCGGGAGGCCCGATCGCTCCTCAGGCGAGTCACGGAGGCGATGCGACGCTGTGGAGCGGCGTCTCATCTCGGCCGGCACGAACAGTCAGCGCAGGGACGCATGAACAGGCACCAGGCGACAATCAAGATTTCGTTGGCGATCCTGGTTCTGTTCGCGCTCGCGCCCGCTGCCGGCGACGCTGCGCCACTGCTGAGTGGCTACGGCGGCCCAGGCTCAGGCAGCCAGGCGATACTTGGCTCGACGCTGATCGGCGGGAGCACAGGCGGCGGAGGCGGGGCGGCGACCAGTTCCAGCTCGACAGAGGCGGGCAGCGAAGTCGCTCGGTCGAGCGCTGGGTCGAGCTCCAGTCCGCGCCACGCGCGGACGCACAGCGGCACGCACGCTTCCTCGCAGCGGTCAGGCAGCTCGCACGGCGCAGCGACCACGCCACACGAAGCGGTGGCAGCTCAAACGCAGAGAGTCGCCGCCGCAGATGCGTCGGCCGGCGGCTGGCAGATCGTCGGCCTCTCTGGCATCGATCTCTTCTACGTGGCGATGATCGTCGTCTTCCTTGCCGTTGCCGGATTCTTCACAGGCCGGCTTGCACATCGACCAGAGTAACCCCAGGCCGGCTAAAGGGTTGGGAGAAAAGATCCGAGAAACCATCGAGGGACACGGATAGCCCAGTCATGGATCGTTCACGCGTCACACAACAAACTTCGAGCACGCTCTCGCTACGCGACGTCGCGCGGGATGCCCCTGCGCCAAAGGCGCTGCGTCGGTCGAGCTTCCACGGCCCGCTGCAGTGGGCGCTCGACGGCCCTGGCTGGCGCTTCGTCCGTCCTGCGATGGACATCGTCACGTTGTCGATCGCCGTGATCATCGCCCTCGGCGGCGTGAATGCGACGCTGCACGTATCGAGCTTGTCGGCACCGCTGCTGGCGATGCCGCCGATCGTCGTCTTGCTTTTCTACCTGCGCGGCCTCTATCGGACGAAGCTGCGCGCGCTCGTGCTCGACGGCGTCGTGCCCGTGCTCAGCGGCGTCTCCGTGGGAGCAATGGCCGTCGCCGTAGTCGGGATGTTCGCCAACCATGAGGTGCCGAGCCAGTCGGTCTGGCTGAAGGCCTGGTTCGTGGCGCTGATCGCCGTTGGTCTCGGCCGCATCGCGCTTGCCTTCGCACAGCGCTGGGCGCGCTTCAGGCGTCTCGTCGGCAAGCCCGTCCTGATCATGGGCGCAGGCGTCGTCGGCGCCCAGGTCGCGCGTAGGCTCGAGGCTCACCCCGAGTACGGGCTCGCGCCGATCGGCTTCCTCGACGAGGATCCTCGCTCGGTCGCTGAGGTAGGCGGTCGCGACGTGCCGGTGCTGGGCACGATCGGAGACCTCGACGCGACGATCGCCGCGACTGGCGTGAAGAACTTGATCGTCGCCTTCTCCTCAGTGACCGACGCGCGCGTCAGCAGGGTGATCCTGCGCTGCCAAGAGCTCGGCGTCGAGGTCTCAGTCGTGCCGCGCATGTTCGACACGATCAACGACCGTGCCGTCTACGACACGCTTGGCGGGCTGCCGCTGCTTTCGTTCAGCACGGTCGACCCAGACGGTCTGCAGTTCGCGATCAAGCATGCGCTCGACCGTGTGTTGGCGCTGATCCTGCTGATCCTGCTCTCGCCCGTGATCGCCTGCGCTGCGTTGGCAGTCAGGCTGAGCAGCCCTGGCCCGATCCTCTTCCGCCAGCGTCGCGTGGGGCGCGACGGCAAGGTGTTCGACTTCTACAAGTTCCGCTCGATGCGAGTGGACCCCGTGCCTGAGGGCGAGCAGCCCGAGCAGAGCAGCAGCGTCACCGATTTCCTCTTGCCCGGCGACACCGCCCCAGGCGGGGTCGAGGGCGACGATCGTCGCACCGCCGTTGGGCGCTTCCTGCGCAGCACCTCACTCGACGAGCTGCCGCAGTTCTTCAACGTCCTGCGTGGCGACATGAGTCTCGTTGGGCCACGTCCAGAGCGTCCAGAGTTCGTCGAGCTGTTCCGCCAGGACGTGATCCGCTACGGCGATCGCCACCGCGTGAAGTCGGGCATCACCGGCTGGGCGCAAGTTCATGGCCTGCGTGGGCAGACCTCGCTGGCAGAACGCGTCGAGTGGGACAACTACTACATCGCCCACTGGTCGCTTGGGCTGGATCTGCGAATCCTCGCGCTGACGTTGGTCGCGCTGTTCCGCAACGCCGAGTAGCCGACCTCACCGAACAGCACCCCCGGCTCGGCCGCTGCCGTTCGACTGCTGCTCAGATGCTGCGCTGCGCCACGCCGCTCTGCCCGACCGTGTACTGCGTCACCTTGATCGTCAGCCCGCTGGTGCCGAGTGCTGCCGGCAGCTTCAGCGAGTAGCGGTTGAAGCGGTCGAGCGTGAACAGTGCGCGGTAGCGCAGCGCGGGGCCCTGGAAAGCTTCGAGCTTCATGAAGTCGCCGACCGGTCCCGAGCCGGAGGCGATCACCGAGCTTCCACTACGCGCGAGCGCCAGCCTGACCGGCGACAGCGACCCGAACGGCGAGAGGCTGACGCCGGCGAGCGCTGCGAACGCCGGCTTGCGCCTGCCGCGTGTCGTGAGCATGCCAAAGTCCTGGTTCGGCGAGTCCTGCAGCTTGTAGATGTCTGCTGCTGCTACGTATGGTGTGCGCGCGATCGCACGGTAGGTGTTGCGGATGTTTTCCGCTTGCACTTGAGAGGTCACGCAGCCCTGGTCTTCTTGCACGCGCTGGCGCGGCCAACAGCTGCTCCAACCGAACTCGTCGAGCCACAGCGGCGTGCGGTCGCCTGCTGCGAGCTGCACTTCGTGCGTCGCGCGCAATGCGGCGAGCGTGAGCGTGTAGAAGTGGACCGAGAGCCCGTCGTAGAAGCCCTTGATGCCCGCCGCATAGAGTTTCCGCAGGAACACCCCGTTTGAGCCGACGAGCGAGCCGCCGAGCACCGGCACCTGGGGCGCGACCTGCTTGATCGCCGGGTAGGCGGCGCGCAGGACGCCTGCATACAGCGCCACCTTGTTGGGGCCCGCAAAATAGTCTTCGTTGGCCTGATCCGGCTCGTTCCAGATCTCGATCGCGGCGAGTCGGCTGTTGTAGCGCTGCGCGAGGAAGGCGACGAATGCTGCGTATGCCGAGTCGTCGCGTGGCGGCCAGCGATTGGCGGCGTTGTCCCTGCCAGGCACGCATTTGGCCAGCAGCGAGGCCGGTGCCGAGGAGTCCCAGCACGGCGTGCTGCCGACCGTCGCCGAGATTTTGATCCCGTCGGCTGCAGCTTCGGTGATGATCCGGTCGGCGCTGGCAAGGGCGCGATTGTCCATCGCGCCCTGTCTCGGTTCGATGATCGCCCACGGGAAGTCGACGCGAATGACTTTGACGTGGAGCTGGTGCGCAGCAGCGATCGAGGCTCGCTGCTGTCCTGGAGCAGAGCCAGGGCCGATGCCCTCGATGTTTACGCCGCTCAGCAGCGAGCTGCTCGGACGAGCAGCTGCGGCGATCGCAGTTGTCGGGCCGCCGAGCAAGGCTCCCGCCAGCGTTGCAGCGAGGGCTAGTGAGCGGATCGTGGAGAGTGCCGCGAAGCGTTGGTGCATGCGCCCACGATAGATGCGCGTGCAGCGCCCACGCGCCGGCAGCCTGCCGGCCACTACGCTTGAGCAGTGTCGCCGACGTGGATCTGGATGCAGATCGCGATCGTGATCTTCGTGCTGATCGGCATGATCATCGCGATCACGAAGCTCGCCTGAGCTCATCTGCGCTTGCGCGGCCATGTCCAGCCGCGTGACTTGCCTGAGCGTGCGGCGCTTGGGCGTGCCGGGATCTCGGCGCCGGCGAGGATCGCACGAGGCACTTCCTCGGTCAGCCAGTCGCTCAGCTCCGCGCGGCCGCTGCCACGCAGCTCCTTGGCAATCGAGGGAGGGCGCTTGATGCAGTCGTGTGCATCGGAGGCGACGTTGTGCACGAGGCCCGTGTCGAGCAGGTGAAGCGCGAGTCGGCGTACGTGCTGGCCGAACTGGCCGACCAGCGAGCCAGAGGTGAGCGACGTGAGCACACCGCTGCGCACGAGCCCCTCGAGCCTCTCTGGATCGCGGTGGAACGCAGGACAGCGCTCAGGGTGAGCTAGCAGGACGCGATGGCCGGCGCGGTGGAGATCCTCGATTGCGCCCTCCAGGCCGGTGATGACCGCCGTAAAGGGCGGCTCTGCCAATACCCACTCACCGCCGCCGAGCCCGAGCGGCGCGATCTCGGCAGGGTCCATCTCGGCCATGTGCGTGATTGCGATCTCGGCGCCCGCGAGCAGCTTCAGCGGTATCTGCTCCTCGCGCAGTCGTTCGCTCAGCTCGGCAACTGCATCGGCGATCGTCTCGGCGTCGTTCGTGTAGCGCGAGCTGACGTGGGGCGTTGCCACGATCGTGTCGAGTCCTGCCTCCACGGCGCTGCGCGCCATCTCCAGCGAACCCTCGACGGAACCTGGCCCATCGTCGATCGCGGCGAGCACGTGGATGTGTAGGTCGATCACGGTCTGAGCACACAGTATGGGGTGCGCCGGAACCCATACGTGCAGTTCTGCCGGGTCGAGGGAAGCCTTGCCAAGGGGCGGGAGCGTCCCGTACACTGGCCAATCGGACGAGTCAAGGAAGGCCTCATGCGAACCAGCTATACCCCCCGCCTCATGCTGTGGGCAGCGCCTGCAGCGCTCGTCCTGACGGCCCTCGCTCTGCTCTGCTCGGGCGGCGTGCTGCAAGCCCACGCCGCGGGCTCCTCGGCGCAGCTCCCCAACCTCGTCGCCGACCCGCCTGACGAAATCGCCCTGGCCACCGATACCTCGACAGGCACAGCACGGCTGCTGCTGCGCTTCAACGGCTACATCCACAACATCGGGCCGGGAGCGCTCGACTTCCGCGGCACCCGCGTGGCGCCCAAACTGAGCAAAGAAGTCGAAGAAAAGGTCAAGAAAGCGGAAGAAAAAAAAGAAGCGCTGCCGCAGTCGATCGAAGAAGAACTGGCAGCCTCGCCGATGAAAGCGACGCAGCGAGTCTTCACGACAGCCGTCGGTCAGGAAGAAACGAACATCGAACGCGCCCATCTCGAAGAACCGAGCAGCGCCGAACTGATCTTCTCCAGCGCCGACGGTCACCACCACTGGCACTTGCAGCGCGCCGCCAAGTACTCGCTGTGGAACTCAGCCAAGACCGCCGAAGTCGCCCCAGCGCAGAAGGTTGGCTTCTGCCTCGACGACAGCCAGCACGTCGAAACGACGAAGGGTCCTTCGTCGCCGGTCTACGCCGACAACGTCGCCCCATTCCGTGCTTTCTGCCAGCAGTACAAACCAAATGCGACGAGCCTGTTCGAGGG
>FTBE01000062.1_pt1 | contig 34564 bp, 25 predicted proteins | sample 1639291 | NCBI WGS metagenome assembly FTBE01 (sample SAMEA3914864, study PRJEB12502) | metagenome | biome: forest; material: soil | place: USA | collected 2012-03-12 | depth 0.3 m | reverse complement strand
GCTTGAAGAAGTCAAGCTCGTCGCAAAGTCGCAGAGGACACCGGAGCAGCTCTCGGGTGGCGAGCAACAGCGCGTGGCAATCGCTCGCGCGCTTGTGGGCGAGCCGAGACTCTTGTTGGCAGATGAGCCAACGGGCAACCTCGACAGCGCAACGGGAGACGCTGTACTCGGGCTTCTCACAAACATGCCGCGTGGCCACGGTGCGAGCGCGATCCTCGTGACGCATGATCCTCATGTAGCCGCATTCGCCGATCGTGTGCTGGAGATGCGCGACGGCAAACTGAGCAGCGAGGATCGCGCGGAACAGGCTGCGGCCATCCGCGAATGATCGGCTACCTGCGCACCCTGCTCCTGTTCTACAGACGCCATTTGCGCGTCCAGCCAATGCGCGAGCTGATGGCGATCGGAGGAGTCGCAGCAGGGGTTGCGCTGCTGTTCGCGGTCCAAGTCGCACATAAGAGCGTCACAGGCTCCTTTCAGGAACTCTCAAGCGGGCTGGCCGGCAACGCAACCCTTGAAGTGGCGAGCAGGGGCAGTGTCGGCTTCAGCAGCCAGGTTGGGCGAGAAATAGAAGCAATGCCTGGTGTCAAGGTCGCAGCACCGGTACTCGAGCAGCCCGTCGTCGCGGTCGGTTCCGCAGGGCGACGAGCACTGACTCTCGTGGGCGCCACGCAACAGATCGGGCAGCTGCACGGCAAGGTGTCCTCTGCGTTCCTACACGCCAGCAAGGGTCGGTTGCGCGGTCTGCTGATCCTCACAGAGCCAGTCGCCCAAGCAATCGGCGCCAAGGTCGGTCGCGACGTGAAGTTGCTCGTCGGCGCCAACACGGCCCGCCTGCCGCTAGACGCGATCGTCCCGAGCCGGACGTTGGGCGCCGTCGCCAACAGCCCAATCGCTGCTACCCCGATACCGTTTGTTCAGGCTCTCGCGGGTCTCCAGGGGCGCATCAGCCGGGTGTTTATTCAGCCAAGAGAAGGGCGAGAAGCCGCGCTTCGCAAAGTGCTGCTGCGCAGATACGGAAGCCGGCTCAACGTGCGCACGGTCGGTGTCGAAGCGAAGCTGCTCGCTTCAGCGGCCGGACCAGAAAAGCAAGTAACTCTGTTGTTCAGCGCAATCAGTCTCGTCGCGGGCATCATTCTCGCGTTCAACGCGCTGCTGCTCGCCAGCGAGGAGCGTCGTCGGTTCATTGCCAACCTCGTTGAGATCGGCGCGCCGGACTCAATGGTCGTGGCGTCCTTGGCTTTCGACGCGCTCATCCTCGGCGTAGTCGGAGCACTGTTCGGCTGGCTGCTCGGCGAAGTCGTCTCGCTCTATGCCTATCGATCGGTTCCGGGCTACATTGCCGCCGCATTTGCGATCGGCGGGCAGCGCGTCGTCGGCGATCAGACGATCGCCATCGCGCTCGCGGGGGGCGTGGCTGCGGCATTCGCCGCTGCAACCCTCCCCGCGCTCGCGATCTTGAGAGGAAGTGCAACCGACGTGACAGGTGCAGGCGGTCGAACCTTGTCGCTGATGAGGAAGCTGCGCATGTCCGAGTGGGTGGTCTTCGCTGCCGGGCTGGCCCTGATGACCGTATGTGTGGCGCTCTCCATCCTCGCACCGGCAACGACAGTGATCGCCCTAGTCGGGCTCACCGTCGGCCTTGTGACATGCCTACCGATCATCGCGCGATACCTACTGAAACTTGCTCAGCGGGTCTCGCAACGGTCGGGCGACCCGGCGGCTCGCCTCTCGATTGCTGAGCTGCGAACCACCCCTGCACGATCGGTCGCCCTACTCGCAACTGGAACGGTGGCCGCGTTCCTGATGGTGCTCATCGGCGGATCGGTCGGCGACGTGCGGCAAGCGGCTCGAACTGGAGCAACGGACCTCCTCTCAAGCGCAAATCTGTGGATCAAGCCTGGCGGCCCGGAGAACGTCTACACGACCCAACGCTTCTCATACACGAAGACAAGGCAAAGTCTTGAACAACTCCCAGCCGTGGATGCGATCCTCCCGTGGCGAGACGCGTTTCTGGATCTACCTACCCGGCGGGTCTGGGTGCTCGGGGTTCCTCGAAAGTTGCAGGCGCAGATCGCACCAACCCAACTGATCGAAGGCTCGCTCGGCCGTGCCGATCGTCTGCTCCGTGCCGGCGGCTGGGTCGCGATGAGCCAGCCGATTGCGCGCGAACTGCATGTGCGGGTCGGCGAGCATTTTGTACTTCCAACCCCGTCCGGCTACAAGCGACTAGGACTCGCTGCAACGATCGCCAACTACGGCTGGTTGCCAGGGGCGATCGTTATGAACGCCGACGACCAAGCGCGCTTCTGGCAGGACAATGCGGCAAGCGAGCTCGCCGTCAAGCTCAAGGCCGGCGTTGGACCCACTCGCGGAAAAGAGCTGGTGGAAACCGCCCTTCCAGATCGCTCGGCACTATCGGTACAAAGCGTGGCCGAGCGCCGCTCGGAAGTGAGTTCGGTCCTGGGTAGCACCCTCGCCCGCTTGAATGACACGAGCCTAGTCGTCCTGATCGTCACGATTAGCTCTGTCATCGCACTGATGCTTGCGGCAATCTGGCAACGGCGAGCGCGACTGAACTCGCTGACGGCAATCGGCATGAGCCCGCTGCAGTTCGCCAGACTCGTGAGTTACGAGAGCGGGCTCGTGCTCTTGAGCGGATGCCTCATCGGCGCAGCCTTCGGCCTACTCGGTCAATACCTGATCGACGGCTGGCTGCAAAAGACAACGGGCGCCTCAGTCGAATACTCGCCAGCCTGGCTAGTCGGCGCGCGCACGTTCGCGCTCATCGCCGCAATCTGCATCGTTGCGAGTCTCGTTGCTGTGGCGCAGACGGCGCGAAGCCACCAGCGGGAGGTGTTCTCAATCGAGTAAAGCTAGGCCACAAGCAATGCCCTTGGATCTGCCCCGAGGAGAGCTGTCATCACGATTCACAAGCCGCAGTCGGGTTCGACCGACGCCGCGGATGCTCGCGCCGAGCAAGCGTCGCGCGATCCCGCTTCCGTGCTCGCCGCGAGCACGTTCAACGTCGGCGTCTCACTACTGCCGGACTACCTTCAGGCAGATGCCCGGCGTCTGTATTACCTGCTGCGCACGATCGACGACCTAGTCGACGAGGCCGATCCCCGCGCGGAAGAACGTGTGTGCGCAGTGGAACGTTGGGCACAGGGACAAGCAGCAGAGACGCCAGAGACGCAAACGCTGCGTGACCTTGCTGTGCGCTATCCGCTCTCGCGCGAGGCGTTCACCGAGTTCTGTCGTGGTATGCGCCACGACCTTCGAGGCGCGACGATCGAGACCGAAGCCGACCTCGAACGCTATTGCGGACAGGCTGGGGGAACCGTGGGAACAATGCTTGCGGCACTCCTAGGAACAAGTAGTGCAGAGGGTGCGAAGAAGATGGCAACGCTCGGATCGGCGATGCAGTGGACCAACATCCTGCGCGACATTGACGAGGATCTCGAGCGCGGCCGGGTCTATATCGCACGCACAACGATCGAGCGATTTGGCTTTCCGACACCAGGCAATCGAGAAGAGCTACTGCGCGATCAAATCGGACGGGCCGACGCCCTGTACGCCGAGGGGCTGGCAGCGATCCCGCTTCTTATCTCTGGGCGTCGCGCGATGGGCCTATCGGCCGTTCTCTATCGCGAGATCCTCAGGCAAATCGAACGTGAAGGCTTCGGGCGAAAGGCCGGACGCGCGAAGATCCCCGCATGGCGCAAGCGCCTGCTCGTGGCCTCCTACGACCGTACCGAACGAGCACGCCTCGCCGGACGCCCAGAGCCAGGTGTCAGTGAGGACGATCTACGTAGCAGCTGACGCGCTCGGGAGGCTGTCCAGCGCCGCCTTCAAATCGTCAACTGACTGATAGTCGAGCCCGAGCAGATGGTCGTGCCGGTAGCGCACTACACCCTGCTCATCGATGATCACGACGGCACGCTTGATCCCGAGCCTCTTCGAGGAGGCGCTGTAGGACTCGGCGACCGCCTTGTCGACGTCGGCGAGCAACGGCACGTTCAGGCCGTGCTTGGCGACGAACTGCTCGTGCGAAGCGAGGTCTTGTGAGGAGATCCCGACGACGGTCGCGTTGAGCGAAGCGAAGTCGCCGCCACGGTCGCGATAGGAGCAGAACTGTTTCGTGCAGACCATCGTTTCATCCCCTGGATAGAAGAGCAGGACGACACGCTCGCCCAGGTGGTCTGAGAGCTTGAACGAGCCATCGGTGCCGGCGAGCTCGAAATCGGGGGCCGGCTCGCCGACCTGCGGAGTCTTAGGCATTTGCCCCGCCTTTTGTGGATATTTGACAGGGCGTGTTGTCGCCCGGATAGAACAGCAGCACGACGCGCTCGCCGCGGTGATCTGAGAGCTTGAATGGGCCATCGGTGCCGGGCAGCTCGAAGTCTGGTGCCTGCTCGCCGACCTGCGGGGTCTTCGCCATCTCCCGGCCTCCTCTGCTCGCGCGACTTGCGTGTGCGGCCAGCATAACGGCGAGCCGACGGCGAGCACGGCAGCGTCGAGCGAACGGTTCGCAGGCGCCGCGCACGGGGCGATGCGCTAGAACATCGACGAATGCCTGCCGTTCGCCTACGCCTCGCGCTGGCACTCGCAGCGAGCGTCTTGCTGACTGCGTGCGGCGGCAGCTCGGCCGCTCAGAGCTCTGCTCCGACGATCGCCACGCGCGCGATCCCGGATGCCACGCCGGCCTCGGCCAGCCGCCTGCTCGACTGGCCTGAGTTCGGTCTCGACCCGCAGCGCTCGGACGTCAGCGAAGACGTGACTGGCATCTCCAGCGCACAGCTCGCACATCTGCACCGCCTCCACGTCTCGCTGCCGGGCACGGTCGACTCGTCGCCGATCTACTTGCACGGCGCGCAGGTGGCCGGGCAAAGCCACAACGTCGTGATCGTCACGACGACGTATGGCAAGACGATCGCGATCGACGCCGACAGCGGGCAGCTGCTGTGGACGTTCACCCCTGCCGGCTACAGCGGCTGGGCGGGCAGCGCGCAGATCACGAATGCGAGCCCGATCGCCGACCCAGGGCGCCAGTTCGTCTACGCAGCGTCGCCCAACGGCTTGATCCACAAGCTCTCGCTCGTCGACGGCAGCGAGGCTCGGGGAGGCGGCTGGCCGGTGAGCGTCACTCGCGACGCGACGCACGAGAAGCTCGGCTCGGCGCTCAACATCGACGGCACCGACATCGTCGTGACGACGAGCGGCTATATCGGCGATGCGCCTCCCTACCAAGGCCACGTCGTGCTGATCGACCGCGCGAGCGGGCGCATGCGCGCGGTGTTCAACACGCTGTGCGCCAACCGCCACGCGCTGATCGTGCCGAGCAGCTGCTCAGCCAGCGACTCGGCGATCCTCTCGCGCAGCGGCGCTGTCGTCGAGCCAGGCAACGGGCGGATCTTGATCGACACGGGCAACGCACCGTGGAACGGCAGCACGAACTTCGGCGACAGCGTGCTCGAGCTCGCCGCGCCCTCGCTGAGCCTGCGTCAAGCCTTCACGCCAACCAACCAAGCGGAGCTGAACGAAAGCGACACCGACCTCGGCTCGAGCGCCCCTGCGCTGCTCGGGCACGGGCGGATCGTGCTCGCAGGCAAGGACGGGATCATGCGCGTGCTGCGCCTCTCGCAACTGAACGGCCGTACGCGCGCGAGCACGAAACTGCTCGGCGGGGAAGTCCAGCGCCTGCCGATCCCGGGCGGCGGCGAGCTGTTCACGGCGCCGGCCGTCTGGCGCCGCGGCGCGCGCACGACGATGTTCGTCGCCGACGAACACGCCACTGCTGCCTACGTCCTGCGTCATGGCAAGCTCGCGCGCGCGTGGATCGCCGAAACCCCTGGGACGAGCCCGGTGATGGCTGGCGGGCTGCTGTACGTGTACGACCCGTCGAGCGGCGGGATCGTCGTGTACAGGCCGAGTTCGTCCAAGCCGCTGGCCAAGCTCCCTGGGTCTGCCGGACACTGGAACAGCCCGATCGTCGTCGACGGCCATGTGGTCGAGCCTGAGGGCAATGCGAACGACCACGAGCTCAGTGGATCGCTGGAGATCTTCTCTGCCGGTCAGTAGCTACTAGCCTCACTGGGGATGGAGGAATCGCTTGTCGGTCAGCTGCTGCTCGCCTCGCCGGCCCTGCGCGACCCGAACTTCGAGCGCAGCGTCGTGCTGATCGGCGTGCACAGCGAGCAGGGCGCGATGGGGGTCGTGCTCAACCGCCCGTCGGAGGTGACGGTCGGCGAGGCTGCGCCGCAGCTCGAGCAGACGATCGAGGAGTCTGAGCGAGTGTTCGTTGGCGGACCGGTGCAGCCGAGCTCGATCGTGTTCCTCGCTGAGTTCCTCGACCCGACCCCTGCCGGCGTGCTCGTGCTCGGACGGATCGGCTTCCCGTCGCCTGAGGCCGAGCTCGACGAGATCTCGCGCGCGACGGGGCGCGTGCGCGTGTTCGCCGGCTTCGCAGGCTGGGGCGAGGGACAGCTCGAGGCTGAGATCGCCGACGGCGACTGGATCGCCCAGGTGGCGTTGCCTGAGGACGTCTTCACGGAGCTGCCGGAGGAGCTGTGGAGCGACGTGCTCACGCGCAAGGGCGGCAGCTACGCGCTGATCGCGCGAATGCCTCCGGACCCGAGCGTCAACTGAGCGCTCGATCTCGATGGGCTCCGCGGCCGCTGGAGCGCGGCCGCTCCGCAATGTGAACATCCGCCCAAGGCGACGGCGGCCTCCCCGGCGCGTACTACCCTTTGCCGAGGCTCCCTCCCCACGAGCCCTTCCCCGCAGTCCATCTCAGAGGTAACGCAATGGTCAGGCTCGCCCGCTGGACGACAAGTCATCGCAAGTATGTGGTGCTCGGCTGGATCGTCCTGCTCGTAGGCATAAACGTCCTCGCACAATCGGCTGGCACGTCGTACTCGAACAACTTCACGCTGCCGAACTCCGATGCCCAGCGCGCCTCGGACCTGCTCCAGCGCAGCTTCCCGGCGCAGGCAGGCGACCGCGACACGATCGTCTACAAGGTCACTTCTGGCAGCGTCGAGGATCCGGCGATCAAGGCGCGGATGAGCGCGATGTTCGCGCACGTAGCGAAGCTGCCGCACGTCGCCGCGGTGATCAGCCCCTACGCCGGTGCCACCTCGGGAAAGTCGATCTCGGCAAACGGCCAGATCGCTTTTGCGACGGTCGTGTTCAACGAAAAGGCGAACGACCTGCCGAAGAAGGCGGCGGAACGCGTCGTCGACGTCGCCCGCGCGGCGCAGCGCAACGGCCTGCAGGTCGAGCTGGGCGGTCAAGCGATCGAGGCGACCGAGCAGGCGGGCTTCGGCATCTCGACGGCTGTCGGGCTGCTCGCGGCGATCGTCGTGCTGCTGCTCACGTTCGGCTCGCTGACGGCGATGGGACTGCCGATCGTGACGGCGCTGTTCGGGCTCGGCACGGGGCTCGGCGTGATCGCGCTGTTCACGCACGTCGTCGACACGCCGAACTTCTCCTCTGAGCTCGCGGCGATGATCGGCCTGGGCGTCGGCATCGACTATGCGCTGTTCATCCTGACGCGCTTCCGCGAGGCCTACGTCACCCCTGGGCCGACGTTCGGCAACGCGCGCGAGTCGGTGATCCAGTCGATGGACACGGCCGGGCGCGCCGTCCTGTTCGCCGGCTGCACGGTCGTGATCGCGCTGCTCGGGATGATGCTGCTCGGGGTCGACTTCCTCTACGGCGTGGCGCTATCGGCATCGATCGGCGTGCTGCTCGTGATGTTCGGCTCGCTGACGCTGCTGCCGGCGCTGCTGACGTTCGCGGGCGCGCGCATTGCGCGGCCGAGCCGGCGCGCCCGTCGACGCGCAGAGCAGGCGGCGGGCACTGTCGGTGAGACCGTTGCAGTCGCAGACGCTGCGGCCGGCGGTGGGGTTCCCTCGGCAGGCGGAGCGTGGCTGCGCTGGAGCATGTTCGTCGAGCGACGGCCAAAGACGATCGTGGCGGTCTCTGCGCTCGTGATGCTGCTGATCGCCGCCCCGGCGACAGCGCTGCGGCTTGGGTCGAGCGATGCTTCGAACGACCCGCCCAAGCAGACGACTCACCGCGCGTACGAGCTGCTCGCAGAGGGCTTTGGCGAAGGCTTCAACGGCCCACTGCTCGTCGCCGTGAAAATGCCGGCTGCGGCGCCGACGGGTGGCCCGGCCGTAGCGCGGCTGCGCGCAGCAATCGCAGCGGCGCCGAGAGTCGCTTCAGTCGCCCCTGCGAAGGTCAACCCGGCAGGAGACGTGGCGACGATAACCGTCTACCCGAACTCCTCACCGCAGGCCTACGCGACGACGCAGCTCGTCGAATACCTGCGTGAAAAAGTCGTGCCACCGGTCGCCACGCAAACTGGCCTGAAGGTCTACGTCGGCGGCGTGACCGCGGGCTCGGTCGATTTCGCCAAGACGCTCGGCGAAAAGCTGCCGCTGTTCATCGGCGTCGTCGTGCTGCTCTCGGCGCTGCTGCTGATGGTCGTCTTCCGCTCGCTCGTGATTCCACTGCAAGCGGCCGTGATGAACCTGCTGAGTATCGGCGCCGCTCTTGGCGTGATCGTGGCGATCTTCCAGTGGGGCTGGTTTGGCGGCCTGTTCGGCACGCAGCAAGGGCCGATCGAGTCGTTCATCCCGGTGATGCTGTTTGCGATCGTGTTCGGGCTGTCGATGGACTACGAGGTCTTCCTCGTATCGCGCATCCACGAGCACTGGACGAAGACGCGCGACAACTCGCGCGCGGTCGCTGAGGGCTTGGCGCTGACCGGCCGCGTGGTGACGGCTGCTGCGGCGATCATGGTCTGCGTGTTCCTCTCGTTCATGCTCGGCGAAGACCGCGTGATCAAGGAGTTCGGCTTGAGCCTCGCGAGTGCCGTGTTCCTCGACGCGCTCGTCGTGCGCTGCCTGCTGCTGCCGGCCGTCCTGCATCTCGTGGGCAAGCGCACGTGGGCTATTCCTGGCTGGCTCGACCGCGTACTGCCGCGCTTGAACATCGAGGGCACATCGTTGCCCTCGCAGGATGCCGCCGGCGCGGGCACACCGGCCGGCGGCACGGGCGTGCGCCGCAGGCCGGACCTCGCCACAGAAGGAGTCGAGGGCTGAGGCAGCTGCGCCGCGGCGGGCTGCTCGCCTGCCTGGTACTCGGCTGCCTCGCGCCGCAGGCCGCTGCCGCTACGGGTGGGCAACCACAGCGCCCGCCCGTGCTCGCCAAGCGCACGGCGGTGCTCGCGATCGCGCCGGCCGACGAGCGCACGCTGGCCGGCACGCCCGGCATGTCGGTTGGGATCCTCTCGGCGATCCAGGGCTCCTACTCCTCGGAGCAGATGCTGCTCGACGTCGGGCAGGGCGCGCGGATCGCAACCTCGGGGTACGACTCGCCGATACCGCCGTCGATCAGTCACTGGCCGGCGGTGCTGGCGCGTGCGAAGGCGGCGCCGCAGCTGCTCCGGCCTGGCCTGCTCGCCTCCACCGTGCCAGGCGGCGCAGGGTATGTGGACATCGACGGACTTGGGGGCATTGCCGGGCCTGCGGCGACCGACGAGCACGGCCGGATCGGCGCGCGATCGTTCGGCACCGCTGCGACGCTGCTCGGAAGAGTCGCAGCGATGCGCGCGCGAAAGCAGCTCGTTGTCGTCGACCTCCCCGGTGGCGCGGCTGGCGACTCAGACTTGCGTGAGCTAGCCGCGACGCGCCCGGCCGGCGAGCTGCTGATCGTGCTGCAGCGCGCGGTTGGCAAGCGCGGCCACGACCTGCTCTGGGCGGGCGTCGCTGGACTGCCAGGCGGCGGCCGGCGCGAGCTCCGCTCGCACACGACGAACCAGCGCGGGCTGATCTCGTCGATCGACATCGCGCCGACGATCCTCGACCACCTCGGCATCGGCATCCCAGACGACATGCGCGGCCAGCCGATCGAAACGGACGGCGCACTCGATTCAGCCGGACTGCGCTCGCTGATGGCGCGCTTGCACGTCGTCGGCGGGCGTCGCCTGAAGGCGTTTGGCTTCCTCCTGTGCGCGTGGGCACTGCTGCTGGGGCTCGGATGCGCAGCGCTGCACGGTGCGCAGGGCCAACGCAGGCGTGACGCACTCGCGTTGCAGGCCTGGACGATGCGCGTCGGCGCGCTCGCCGTGCTTTGGGCGCCGCTCGCTGTGTTGATCACAGCGGCGATCGAGCCGAGTGCGACCGTCGAGTACGCGACGATCGTGCTCGCCTGCTTCGCCCTCGGTGCGATTAGCGACGCGCTGCTGCCGTGGCCGCGTGCGCCGCTCGCGCCGGCGATCGTCTGCACGCTCGCGCTCGTGATCGACGCGCTTGCCGGCACGCAGCTCTTGATGCGCTCGCTGCTCGGCCCCAATCCGATCCTCGGCGCGCGCTTCTACGGCTTTGGCAACGAGCTCAAGTCAGGCCTTGCCGTGCTCGCGCTCGCTGCTGTGGCTGCAGCGCTCTACCCAGGCGCGCGCTCGCGCAAGGCGGCGACAGCGATGGCATGCACAGGCATCGCGCTCGCTGTGATCGAGGGCGCTGCGCGAATTGGCGCGGGCGTCGGCGGCGTGATCCTCGTCAGCGCCGGCTTCGCGCTCGCTGCAATCGCGCTCTTGCCAGGAGGCTTCTCGCGTAAGCGGCTGCTGATCGGCGTGTGCGCACCATTGCTTGCGCTCGTCCTGCTCGCAGCGATCGACCTCGCCACGGCGCACGGCTCTGGCCACTTCACAGGCAGCATCCTGCACGCTCGCTCAGCAGGCGATCTGCGCGATGTGATCGTGCGCCGTTACACGGCTGCGTGGAACGAGCTGAAGAACCACGCGATGCCAGCGGCGACGGCGATCTCGCTGATCTACGCCGTCGTCGGCGTGCGCCGCCGCAAACGCCTACTCTCACCCGTGGGCGGAGACCCCGTCTGGTTCGCAGCGCTCGCCGGCGGGTTGACAGCGGGCGTCGTCGGCACGCTCAGCGAGGACTCTGGGCCAGTGCTGCTCGTCGTCGCCATGTTCGCGCTCGGCTGCGTCTGCGCTTATCTATGGGGGCGCCCGCGCCCAGCCAGCACTGCAGCGACGCCGTATGTGCCGACGGCGAGCACGACGATCGCAGTCGACGGCGGCAGCGACGGAATCGCGTAGGCGAGCACGAGCCCTCCCCACGTCGCAGCGATCGCCAGACAGGCTGCGAGCGCGAGCCCAGCCCACGGCGCGCGCGTGAGCCGGTGGGCAGCCGCCGCTGGGCCTGTCAGCAGCCCAAGCAGCAGCAGCGCGCCCACAGCCTGCGTCGCCTCAGCAGCGACGACGCCGAGCAGCGCAGCGAACGCAACGCTGAGCAGTCGCACGGGCACGCCGCGCGCGCCTGCCACATCAGGGGCCAACGAGCTGAACAGCAATGGACGGGCGATCGCTGCGATCAGCAGCGCAGTGCCCAACCCAATCGCCGCCGCCAACCGCGCTTCGCCGCCGCTGAGGCCGAATACTGAGCCGAACAGCGTGTGCGCGCCGACGATGCCTGCAGCCCCCGCAGCGCTCGTCCCTGCGAGCGCGAGGAAGAACGCACCGAGCCCGAGGATGAACGTGAAGGCCGTGCCGATCGCAGTGTCTTGCGCTGCCGCGCCACCCCCAGTGGCCGAGCCCCCAGCAAGCGCGCCGCGTCCAAGGGCGCCGATCGCAGCGCCGACTGCGAGCGTCGCGACGAACAGCCCAATGCGCTGATCGACGCCTGCAGCTGCAGCGGCGAGCGCACCAGGGAAGGCGACGTGGCTGAGCGCATCGCCTGCGAACACTTGCCCGCGCAGCACGACGAACCAGCCGCTGACGCCGCATGCCAGCGCGACAAAGGTCCCAGCGAGCAACGCGTTGCGCATGAATTCCTGGCTGAACATCACGCGCGCAGCCACGCGAAGAGTCGCGCGAGCAGGTAGATGGCGAACGCGACAGAGGCGATAAAGAAGCCAGCTGGGTAGATCGAGAAGTACGCGAGGCCAAGGCCGAGCCAAACAATGAGCAAGCCGAGCGCGACCGTCAGCAAGAGGCTCAGTCGCGGGTTGGCCGTCAGTGCCTGCGCGCTCGCAGCAGGCGCGACGAGCAGCGCGAACACGAGCAGCACGCCTGTGATCTGACTCGTCGCTCCGACCGCCAGCCCGAGCAGCAGCAGGAACATGAGCGACAGCCGCTGCACAGGCACGCCGCGCGCAGCGGCAACGTCGGCATCGACCGATGCGAACAGCAGCGGACGCGCCAGTGCAGCAAGGCCGGCGAGCGTCACTGCGGCAACGATCACGAGCAGGACTACCTGGCCGTCGCTGACGCCGAGCAGATCGCCGAACAGCAGGCTCTCGAGGTCGCCGAGCACGCCACCGTAGAGGCTGACGAAGAGGAAGCCGATGGCGAGCGCGAGCGCCTGCACAGCGCCGATCCCTGCCGATTGCTCGCTCCACGAGAAGCGCTCAGATCCTGAGATGCGCGCGATCGCGCCCGCCCCTGCGCCGCAGAAGACGAAATAGCCCCAAGCTCCAGGCACGCCTGCAAGTGCCGCAGCAGCGGCCCCAGGGAAGGCCATCATCGACAGCGTGTGCCCTGCAAAGGCCTCGCCGCGCAGCACCATCACCCAACCGACGACGCCTGACATCACCGCCACGACGCTGCCTGCCAGCAGCGCGTTGAGCATGAAGTGGTATTCGAGCAGCTGGCTCACGTCGTGAACGACGTTCCAGCTCAACGTAGGGCTCGTCGCGTCAGCCGACGCTGGCATGCGCGTGCTCGTGTCCCTCGCCGTGCTCATGACGGTCGTGGTGATGCGCCGGCGGCTCTGGCTGGCCGACGACGACGAGGCGCCCATCTGAAGCATGCAGCACCTCGACTGGAACGCCGTACAACCGGCTCAACGTCGCAGTCGTGATCACCTGCTCGACAGGACCCTCGACGGCATGGCCGGCGGCGAGGTAAACGACGCGATCGAGATACGACAGCAGCGGGTTGACGTCGTGCGCGACGAGCAGCGCTGCAACCCCTGCAGCGCGACAGACCTCGGCGACGAGCGCAGCGACTGAGACCTGGTTCTGCAGATCAAGGCTGTCGAGCGGCTCGTCGAGCAGCAGCAGCTGCGGCCTGCGCACCAGTGCCTGTGCGATCAGCAGGCGCTGCTGCTCGCCGCCAGACAGCTCGCCGATCGGTCGCTCCGCATAGGCGCTCGCACCGACGAGCTCGATCGTCTCAGCCACTCGCGCGCGTGCTTCACGTCGGCGCGCGCCCGCGCTGCCCCAGGCGAACGGCAACGGCAATCCCCAGCGATCGCCGTCGAGTCCGAGCTGGACGATGTCTACCCCCCGCAGCCGCGTCCCAGCAGCGAACGAGTGACGCTGAGGCAGGTAGCCGATCTGATCACCTGCCTCGCCTGGCGGTCCACCGAGCACAACCATCCGCCCGGCCGAGAGCGGCAGCGCGCCAAGCACAGCCTTCAGCAGCGTCGACTTCCCCGACCCGTTGGCGCCGAGCAGCGCGACGAACTCGCCTGCGCGCATCGACATCGAAAGCTCGCTCCAGATCGTCCGTCCGCCGATGCGAACGGCCGCGCCGTCGAGCTCGAGCGCGAGGGCTCCACTCATCGCCTCGACAATAGCAAGACTGATTCTCATCATTGATTCCATAAAAATAAAGATGACCCACACCGCCGGTCGCGAATACGAACTTGATGCACAAGCTCGAGCTCGATTCCGAAGAGACGTTGTCGCCGACATACGCCGCGCGCTCCTTTTCGCACGACATCCCCAAGTACCGCCTACCCGCAGACGGCATGAGCGCGGGCGCCGCCTACCAGCTCGTGCACGACGAGCTCAACCTCGACGGCAACCCTGCGCTCAACCTTGCCTCGTTCGTGACGAGCTGGATGGAGCCGCAAGCCGACGTGCTCGCCGCAGAGACGCTTGCGAAGAACCTGATCGACGAGGACGAGTACCCGCAAACCGAGGTGATCCACCGACGCGTCGTGTCGATGATCGGGCGCCTGTTCCACGCGCCCTCAGGCGCGCAGTCGACAGGCACCGCGACGATCGGCTCCTCTGAGGCGATCATGCTCGCGATGCTCGCGCACAAGCGCTCCTGGCAGCTGCGCCGCGAAGCCGAAGGCAAGCCGACTGACCGCCCCAACATGGTGATGGGCGCAGACGTGCACACGTGCTGGGAGAAGTTCACGCGCTACTTCGAAGTCGAGCAACGACTCGTGCCGCTGCAAGAGGGTCGCTACACGATCGGCGCCGATGAGGTTCAGCCACTGCTCGACGAGCGCACGATCGCCGTCGCCGGCGTGCTTGGCACGACGTTCACTGGGCAGATGGACGACCTCAGCTCGATCGACGCCCTGCTCCAGCGCGTCGAGTCAGATCAGGGCTGGCGCATCCCACTGCACATCGACGCCGCCAGCGGCGGCTTCCTCACGCCGTTCTCCGAACCTGACCTCGCTTGGGACTTCCGCCTGGGAAGCGTGCGCTCGATCAACGTCTCAAACCACAAGTTCGGGCTCGTATACCCCGGCATGGGCACTGTCGTCTTCCGCGAGGCCTCCGACCTGCCGGAGGATCTGATCTTCAAGATCAACTACCTCGGTGGTGACATGCCCAACTACTCGCTGAACTTCTCACGGCCGTCAGACTCGGTGATCCTGCAGTACTTCGCTTTCCTGCGACTCGGCCGCGCCGGCTACGAGCGGATCGTCACCGGCGTGCTCGCCAACGCTGGAGCGCTCGCCGAGAAGCTCAGCACGATCGACGGGCTGCAGCTGTTCAACGACCCCAAGCGCTTTCCGATCGTCGTCGTCCGCGCTGAAGACCCCAAGCAGCTCGACCTCACGCTCGTCTCGCAGCTGCTGCGCCGGCGCGGCTGGATCGTGCCTGCCTACACCTTGCCGCCTGACGCCGAGCACATCGAAGTGCTGCGGATGGTCGTCAAGGAGAACTTCTCACGCGACATGGTCGACATGCTCGCCCACGACCTGCGTGAGGCGATCCACCTTGCACAGCAGGAACATCTCCCCCACCCCCGGCGACGGCGCCACCGGCTGCCCTGCTGATCAGTCGCGCCCGCCGCGCCTGTTGTACAGCAGCACACCGCCGACGATCAGGATCACGATGACGAGCACGCCGCCGACGATGTAGCGGATTTTGTGCGCGTGCGATTTGCCCTTGTGGGCTTCCTTTTCGGCCTGCTTGGTCGAGAGCACAGTGACCGACACGCCTTTCGCCTGCAAGCGCGCGATCGTCGCAGGCTCGTCGTGCTTGGGGTACTTCACGAGCACGTGCGTGCCGTCCTTCAGCGTCACGCGCAGCGAGCGCAAGCGCTTGTTGACGACGACGCTCTGGACCTGATGCTCGTCGAGCTGCTTGTTCAGCGCCGCTTCGCTCTCCGGCGCGTAGGAGACGGTGCCTTCAGCGGCCACAGCGACCCACGGGGCAAGCGTCGCGAGCGCCACGCAGACGGCCAGTAAAGAGCAGATAAACAGTCTGTTCAGGCGCATCACGGGCAGTACCCTAGTGCTTGGCCGCCGGCCGTGTCGCACCCTTACACGCGGCCAGTGTCGCGTCTGTACGCACGCACCGCCAAGCCGCTGCAAACGGCCGTCCAGACAGCGATCACAGCCCACGCCATCGAGCTCCAAGGTTTGCCGCCGAGCGCCACATGACTCGCCTGCACGAGCCAGTAGGACGGGATGTACTGCGCAACGTCGTGCAGGAAGCCGTGCGTGCCGAGCGGAAACCACGTGCCGCCAAGCAACGCGAACAGCGAGACGCCGCCACCCATCGCCGGGCCGATCGAGTCCGGTGTGAGCATGTGCCCGAGCGTGATGCCGAGTGCAGCGAACGGGATCAGCCCGATCAGGATCAGCGCCGTCATCTTCACCCACTGCGCCGCCGACAAGCTGACACCGAGCGACGCACCCGCTGCATAGAGAACCGTGATGCTCAGCAGCGCCATTGCGTACGCCGTGAGCACCTTCGTACGGAAGTACGTCCGCGGTGAGAGCGGGCTGATCCTTAGCTGACGGTTCCAGCCGACAGCGCGCTCTGCCGCGATCCGTGCGCCTGAGGAGAGCATCGCGCTCATCGTGCCGAACGAAACGAGCCCTGCCATGAAGTACAGCGGCAGCGACACGCCGCTGTTGCCGACGTCGTGCACGCCCCGGTTCGGTCCTGCGATGACGAAGAACAAGATCAGCGGGAAGCCGAGCGAGAGGAGGAAGAAGCGCCTGTTGCGAAACGTGCGCAGCAGCTCGTAGCGCGTGTATGTCAGCCCGCCCCTCAAGCTGGCACCTCGCCACCGGCCGCCACCTCATCGCCCGTCAACGCGAGGAACGCCTCCTCCAGACCAGCCGCGACGATCTCGATGTCGCGCGCCTGCTGAAAGGCGGCGAGCAGCGCACGGATCGCCTCGTCAGAGTCAGCGCACGTCAGCACGACTGCCTCGCCGCGCCTGTCAGCAGCGGTCACGCCAGGCAGCTCGGCGAGCGCATCGAGCGGGATGCCAGGCAGCGTCGCGCGGATCGTGCGCGAGCCGACCATCGCCTTGATCTCGTTCGTCGGCCCGTCGGCGACAACCTTGCCGCGCGCCATCAGCACGGCGCGGTCGGCATACGCGTCGGCCTCCTCGAGGTAGTGCGTCGCGAACAGGATCGTCTTGCCACGCGCTGCGAACTCGCGCATCACGCGCCAGAACGCGTGGCGGCCCTCGACGTCCATCGCCACCGTCGGCTCGTCGAGGACGAGCAGCTCGGGGTTGCTGACGAGCGCCACCGCCGCGCGCACGCGTTGCGTCTGCCCACCTGAGAGCTTCTGCGTGCGCTGATCGGCGAGCTCTGTCGTGCCCGTCAACTCGAGCACCTCTGTGAGCTGCAGCGGCGCCGGATAAAGCGCCGCCATCATGCTGATCAGCTCAGCAACCGTCAAGTCGCGGATCAGCGCGCCTGTCTGCAGCATCGCGCCAACCGCACCTGCTGCGACCGCGTCAGACGGCGAACGGCCGAATACTGAGACCGTGCCCGCGTCGGGCTGCAGCAACCCCAGCAGCATGTCGATCGTCGTCGACTTGCCTGCGCCGTTGGGCCCGAGCAGCGCGACCGTCTCGCCGCTCGCGATCTCCAAGTCGATCCCCCGCACAGCCTCGATCGGTCCATGCGGACCGGCGAACGACTTGGCGAGCCCGCGCACAGCGATCCCACCCCACTTCCCCCGCCCCGTGCCGCCGGGCCGGGCAGCGCTCATTTGCGCGCTTGCCTCGCCGTCTTCAAGCGATCCACCTTCGAGAGCACTACCTTGCGCATGCGCACAGAGCTCGGCGTCACCTCGACCGCCTCGTCCTCGCGTACGAACTCGAGCGCTTCATCGAGCGTCAATTTGCGGTGCGTGTCGAGGCGCACGAGCACGTCAGAAGTCGAAGAGCGCATGTTCGTCAAGTGCTTCTCCTTGACTGGGTTGACGTCGAGATCCTCTGAGCGCGCGTTCTCGCCGATGATCATCCCTTCGTACACCTCCTCGCCTGGCCCGACGAACAGCGACCCACGCTCCTGCAGCGTGAACAGCGAGAACGTGACCGTCGCGCCGCCGCGGTCGGCGACGAGCACGCCTGAGTTACGCGTCAACAGCTCCCCCGCCCACGGCTCCCAGCGGTCGAACACGTGGTGCATGATGCCCGTGCCGCGCGTCTCCGTGAGGAACTCCGTGCGGAAGCCGATCAGCCCGCGTGCGGGCACGAGGTAGTCCATCCGCACCCAGCCTGTGCCGTGGTTTGTCATGTGCTCCATCCGGCCCTTGCGCGCTGCGAGCAGCTGCGTGACCGTGCCGACGTGCTCCTCAGGCACGTCGACCGAGAGCAGCTCGACAGGCTCATGGCGCTTGCCGTCGATCTCGCGCTCCACAACGTGCGGCTGACCAACCGTCATCTCAAACCCCTCGCGGCGCATCATCTCGACGAGCACGCCCAGCTGCAGCTCGCCGCGGCCTTGCACCTCATACGTGTCAGGACGCTCTGTCGGCGCCACGCGCAGCGAGACGTTTCCGATCAGCTCCTGGGCAAGGCGTGCCTCGATCTGACGCGCCGTCAGCTTGTCGCCATCTTTGCCTGCCAGCGGCGAAGTGTTGACGCCGAGCGTGATCGACATCGCCGGCTCGTCGACCTGGATCACCGGCAGCGGACGCGGATCGCCGAGGTCGGCGAGGGTCTCGCCGATCGTCACCTCTTCGATGCCGGCGACCGCGATTATCTCCCCTGGCCCCGCTTCGGCTGCGTCGACGCGGTTGAGCGCCTCTGTGATGTACAGCTCGGCGACCGTCGCTTTGCGGATCGAGCCATCCGCGCGACACCAAGCGATCTGCTGACCCTTTTTGATCGTCCCCTGGCGCACTCGACAGATCGCCAGGCGCCCGACGTACGGTGAAGCGTCGAGGTTCGTTACGAGCGCTTGCAGCGGGTGTTCTGGGTCGTATGTCGGCGCTGGAATGTGCTCGAGCAGCAGGTCCAAGAGTGGCGCGAGCGTGTTTCCATCCAGCTCCTGCCCAGGCTCATAGTGCAGCGAAGCGATGCCCGCCTTGGCGTTGCAGTAGACGATCGGGAAGTCGATCTGGTGCTCGTCGGCGTCGAGGTCGAGGAACAGCTCATAGACCTCATCGACTACCTCTGCGACGCGTGCGTCTGGGCGGTCGACCTTGTTGATCACAAGGATCACCGGCAGTTTTGACTCGAGCGCCTTGCGCAGGACGAAGCGCGTCTGCGGCAGTGGCCCCTCCGAGGCATCGACGAGCAGCAGCACGCCGTCGACCATTGTCAGCCCACGCTCCACCTCGCCGCCAAAGTCAGCGTGGCCGGGCGTATCGATGATGTTCAGCTTGACGTCGTTGTAGTTCAGCGCAGTGTTCTTGGCGAGGATCGTGATCCCCTTCTCGCGCTCGAGGTCCATCGAGTCGAGCACACGGGTGGCGACCTCTTGGCCTTCGCGGAAGGCGCCCGACTGCCACAGCATCGCGTCGACCAAAGTCGTCTTGCCATGGTCGACGTGCGCGACGATCGCGACGTTGCGGATGTCATCTCTGGTTACAGTCACGGCCGCGTAAGGCTAGCGGCGTACGCGTGCGGCCCTAAGCCCAGTGCGCGCGCCGAAGCGAACGAGCGCCCGTGGATAGCGCTCGGCAGCCGCCACCGTCTGCTCGAGCGCGTCCGCAAAACGGCGAATCTCCTGCTCCTCGACGACCAGCGCAGGCAATGCCTTGATCGTGTTCATGCGATGGCCAGCGACCTGGCAGAGGATGCGGTGCTCGTGGAACAACGGCACCGTGATCAGCTGGCTGAACAGCCCCGCCTGGCGGCCCTCGACCGTTTCCCACAGCCTGCGTGCGGCCCGCCCAGAGGGCGGACCGAACTCGATCGCCCAGATCAAGCCGAGCCCGCGCACGTCCTTGACGACCTCATAACGCTCGACGAGCGGGCTGGTCAGCTCGAGCAGCAGCTTCCCCATCCGCTCACTGCGAGCGATCAGATCCTCCTGGTCGAGCACGCGCAACGTCGCCAACGCCGCTGCTGCCGCGAGGTCGTTGCCGCCAAACGTCGAGCCGTGGCGCACAGCGCGCTCCATCCCGTCGAAGACCCTGTCGAAGGCCGCCCGCGATACGAGCACTGCACCGATCGGCACGAGCCCGCCTGAGAGCGCCTTCGCCACACAGATCAGATCCGGCTGCAGGCCCCAGTGCTCGAGCGCGAAGAAGCGGCCCGTGCGCCCGATCCCCGTCTGCACCTCGTCGCAGACGAACAGCGCGCCCGCGCCTTGGCACAGCGCCTGCGCACGCTGCAGATAGTCCGCCGGGGGGAGATTCACGCCCTTGCCCTGGATCGGCTCGACGATCAGCGCGGCCACGTCGCCACGCTCCAGCTCACGTTGCAGCGCCTGCTCGTCGCCGAACGGCACCGGATCGCATCCCTGCAGCAGCGGGCCGAAGCCTTCGCGGAAGATCGGCTCGCCATTGAGCGACAGCGAGCCGAGCGTCAAGCCGTGGAAAGCATGCTCTGCGTAGAGGATGCGTGTCCTGCCGGTCGCGGCGCGTGAGATCTTGATCGCCGCCTCCACAGCCTCAGTGCCGGTGTTCGCAGGAACCATTGCCGCCACGCTGTCCGGCGCGCGGGCGAGCAGCTGCTCTGCGAGCACGCCGCTGAGCAGCGTCACGCCGAGCTGCGGCAGGTTGGCCGTACTCGCCGCCATCACCTCTTGCACCGCCGCGATCGCCTCTGGGTGGTTGCGCCCGATCGCGAACACGCCATAGCCACCGAACAGATCCAGGTAGCGCTCGCCGTCTGCGTCGATCAGGTGCGCCCCTTCGCCGCCGCGCCAGGACTTGTCGAAGCCGAGCGTGCGCAGGATCCGGCTCATCTGCGGGTTCAGGTAGCTGTCGTTGAGCGACATCTCCTCGCCTGCGCGCGTGGCGAGCAGCTCGGCGATGCTCGGCGGAGTCGAGCGATACATGGGCTAAGCCTAGACGGCACGAGGCGCTGCTCTCTGCACTCGTAGGACGGCCGCTGCGGCACACCGCCCTAGCCAATCGGCGCTCGTGCCATTTCGTTGCGCAATTCCAGAAATCGGACTTCGCTAGGACAAATGTCTTCTCCGCCCCGCTCGTCCTAAAGCCCGCGCGCACGGGAGGCGAAGCGGCCACATGGAACACGCTTCATGGCTCTGCCCCACCGAGCTCGACCGCAGCCGCGTGATCGACGCGAACGCGCGCGTGCGCACGATCCGTGCGATCGGCTCAGGCGCTGTCGGCGTCGCGCTGCTCGCCGCCGCGCCATGGGTCGGCTGGTGGACGCTGATCCTGTTCGCGCTCTCCACGCTCAACTTCCTCAACGTCGAGCGCCGGATCCACACGAGCCCCCATCCTGAGCGGGTGAGCGCATCGGCGATCGTCATCACGATGCTGCTGATCGGCGTCGGCGCAGCGCTCAGCGGCGGTCCGCGAAGCGTCGTGCTGCCGTGGATGGCGCTGCCCGCCGCGATGGTCGCCGCGCGCTTTCGCCCGCAGGTCGTGATCGCCGCGCTAGTGCTCGCTGTCGCGATCGTGCTCGCCAGCACGTTCGGTACCCATCCACAGTGGGCACTCGAAGATCCCACGCCGCTGTTCGTCACGCTCGCGCTGCTCGTCGGCATCGTCTCGATCGTCTGGGCGCTGCAGGCCGCCGAGCTGCACCATCGCGACGAGGCGATCATCGACCCGCTGACAGGCCTGTTCAACCGCAACGCGCTGATCCCGCGCTTCACCGAGCTCAAACACCAGGCGCAGCTCACGCGCCAGCCGGTCTGCCTGCTGCTGTGCGACATCGACAACTTCAAGGCGATCAACGACGAGCACGGCCACGATCGTGGCGATGCCGTGCTGTGCGACACGGCATACGAGCTGCGCAAGCACCTGCACTCCTTCGAGCTCGTCTACCGCCTCGGCGGCGAGGAGTTCCTCGTCGTGCTGCCTGGCGTCGACAGTCGCGCCGGTGGCGAGGTCGCAGAGCGCCTGCGCAGGGCGCTCGAGCAGCGCAGGCCAGCTGGTGTGACGATCACAGTCTCGATCGGCGTCAGCACTGCCAGCGGCGAGCACGTCGAGTACGACGCGCTGTTCAAGGCGGCAGACGAGGCGCTGTACGCCGCAAAGCACGGTGGCCGCAATCAGGTCGTACGCAGCGACGCGGCTGCGCTGCCAGCGCCGGTCAGCGCCGCCGGGCCCGCTGAGGTCGTTGAAACAGACGCCGAGCTGCCCTACGCCGCGTAGCCCTCCCGCCGCCGCACCACGCGCCGTCTGGATACCGCACCGCCCCGTCCGGTCCCGCGCCGTCGCACCCCGCACGAGCCGCTCACAAGATCTTCACTAGTAGTGGCGCAATGCGGGTAAGTGTCAACCCGTGCCTGCGCCTCGCCGCCGCAAACCGCTCGATCTGCCGCTCACGCGTCGCGATTTCGTCCGCTACGGCGGGTCCGTCGTAGCTGGCCTGTCAGCTGGCGGTCCGCTGCTGCGAACTGCAGCGGCAGCAGGCGCGATGGTGCGTGCGCCTGGCAGCCTGCCCGACCCCAAGCGCGCCGCCGGCACACCCACCGAAGCGCTGCCGTTCGACCACATCGTCGTCGTGATGATGGAGAACCACTCGTTCGACAACCTGCTCGGCGCGCTGGCGCATTCGGGCCAGCCGAAGGCACACGGGCTGCACTTCGACGCTGCAGGCAACGCCCGCAACCACAACCCCGACCTCGAAGGCAAGCGCGTAAAGGCCTTCCCGTTCACGAACACCGAACAGGATCACGGCGTCTCACAGAGCTGGAACGCGACGCACGAGCAGATCGACGGCGGCAAGATGGACGGCTTCATCCGCTCGACCGGCTCGACGCAGTCGATGGGCTACTGGACGGAGGACGTGCTGCCGTTCGCGTACTCGTTCGCGCGCAGCTTCACGCTCGCCAACCGCTGGTTCTGCTCGGCGCCATGCCAGACGTACCCGAATCGCCGCTTCCTGATGGCCGGCACTGCGTACGGCGACATCTCGACGGACAGCGAAAGCCTGCAGGACCCACCGCCGCCGAACGGCACGATCTTCGACCGTCTGTCGGCGTATGGGATCAGCTGGCGCAACTACTTCACCGATCTGCCGCAGACGGCGATCATCCCGTCGACGATCGAGAAATACCCGACCCACCTGGCGAGCACAGCGCAGTTCTACCTCGACTGCGCTGCCGGCACGCTGCCCTCGGTCAGCTTCGTCGACCCAGAGTTCGGCGCAATCTCCGAAATCGGCGCGCCACTGACGAAAGTCCCAGGGCTCGAAGCGCTCGGCGCAAAGCTCGAAGCGACAGGCGGCGATGAGGAGGCCCCGCAGGACCTCTCCTACGGCGAGAACTGGGCCTACACAGTCGTCGACGCTGTGCTCAACTCGCCCGCCTGGCCGCGCACCCTGCTGATCTACACATACGACGAGCACGGCGGCTACTACGACCACGTCAAGCCCCCCGCTGCGATCCCGCCCGACACGATCCCGCCGTCGCTGGGCCCAGAAGACTTCCAGGCCGGCTATGACATGTATGGCCCACGCGTGCCTGGAATCGTCGCCTCGCCCTACTCCAAGCCGAACGCTGTCACGAACGTCGTGCACGACCACACCTCGGTGCTCGCGACGATCGAGGCGAAGTGGAACCTGCCGGCGATGACCTACCGCGACGCGAACGCGCGCACGGTCGCCGACTTCCTCGACCTGAAGTCGCCGCCAGCGCTGCTCGAGCCACCGACGATCGCCAAACCGCCACCGCCGACGGGCTTCCCCGGAGCGAAATGAGCGCCGTTGGGCGGCTCACCAGCCGCGCCGCGCTGCTCGGCCTGCTCGGTCTGCTCGCCTTGGTCGTCCTCGGACTCGCGGCCGGCGCCGCCGCCGCTGCGAAGCCGCGCCCTTACAAGCAGCCGAAGGTGCGCCACATCTGGGTGATCGTGCTCGAGAACGAGGACTACGCTGCGACGTTCGGCAGCCCGCTCGACGACCCCTACCTCGCGCAGACGCTGCCCGCCCAGGGCGCGCTGCTGACGAACTACTACGGCACAGGCCACGAGAGCAACGACAACTACATCTCGCTCGTCTCAGGCCAGCCGCCGAACGTCGAGACGCAGGCCGACTGCCAAGTGTTCGGCGATTTCGTCGGCGCGCTCGAACTGCCCGGTGGGATCGAGAGCGGCGAGGGCTGCGTCTATCCAGCCTCGGTGCAGAACATCGGCACGCAGCTCTCAGCGGCCAACCGCAAGTGGAAGGCCTACGAGCAGGACATGGGCAACGACCCTTCTCGCGAGAGCGCTGCGTGCGGTCACCCGACGCTGAACTCGACCGACGGCACGCAAAAAGCAGAGGCTGGCGACGGCTACGCCACGCGGCACGATCCGTTCGTCTACTTCCACTCTGTGATCGACGATCAGAGCTACTGCGACCAGCACGTCGTCGCGCTCGGCGCACCCGACGGCACGATGCCGGCAGGCGCGCTGAAGCACGAGACCGGCCTCGCGAGCGATCTGAGCAAGGCCGGGCGCACGCCGCGCTTCTCGTTCATCACGCCAAACCTGTGCGAAGACGGTCACGACTATCCATGCGTCAACCAGGAAAGCGGCATCTCAGCGCTCGGCGACATCGACACATTCCTCGAAACGTGGGTGCCGAAGATCACCTCATCGCCTGCGTTTCAGCGCAACGGACTGCTCGAGATCACGTTCGACGAGTCGGACGGCCCACAATCGGACTCCAGCGCCTGCTGCGGTGAGACCGCTGGACCTGGCTCGCCACTGCCCGGAATCACGGGCCCTGGCGGCGGACTGATCGGCGCCGTGCTGCTCTCGCCGTTCATCAAGCCAGGCACGGTCAGCGCAGTGCCCTACAACCATTACTCGTCACTTGCCAGCTGGGAGTCGCTGCTCGGCCTGCCGGCACTCGGCGACGCAGCGTCGGTGTCGGCCACGTTCGGGCCTGACGTGTTCACAGCCGCGCCCTAGCCCGCAGCCCCGAAGCATCCGGCCACCCTGAAGCGGCCCGACGAGGTGACTGCGGGCTCGCGTCGCCGACTAGATCAGCGTGGCGAGGCGCTCGTACGCGGAGCGCACTGCGCTCGAGCCCTCACCGACAGCTGCTGCAACGCGCTTCATCGAACCATGACGGACATCGCCGACCGCGAACACGCCGGCAACAGACGTCTCGAATGGGAGCCTGCCGACCCCGCCCTCGCCAAACGAGGTGGGCAGCTGGCGATCTGTCAAAACGAAACCGTGCTCGTCGAGCAGCACGTCCTCGCCGAGCCACGCTGTCGCAGGCGTCGCGCCGATAAAGCAGAACAGGCCGGCGCAAGGAAGCGTCGCCGGCTGTGCCTGCTCGCGGACAGCTCTGAGCGTCACCTCCTGCAGATGACCGTCACCGGCGAGCGAATCGACTTCGACGCCCGTCACGAGCTGGATCCGCGGATCTGCCTCGATCCGCTCGATCAAGTAGTGCGACATGCTGCTCGTCAGATCAGCGCGGCGGATGGCGAGCGTCACAGCACAGTTGCTCTGCGCCAGATAGAGAGCTGCCTGTCCAGCTGAGTTGCCACCACCGAGCACGAGCACGGCCGAGCCGCCGCACACCCGCGCCTCGAGGTCAGTCGCTGCGTAGTAGACGCCTGCACCCTCAAAGCGCTCGAGATCGTCGACAGCGAGACGTCTGTAGCGTGCGCCTGAAGCGACGATCACTGCGCGTGTTGGGATCTCACTGCCGTCGGCAAGCACGATCACGTGGAAGCCGGGCTCAGTGCGCAGCGAAGCTACCTCGCAGGGGGCGTTCAGCCGCGCGCCCAAGCGCATCGCCTGGACTGCTGCGCGCGCGGTGAGGTCTTCGCCTGAGATCCCGTTTGGAAACCCCGCGTAGTTCTCAATTCGCGAGCTCGACCCCGCTTGTCCGCCGATCGCGACGGCGTCGAGTGAGACTGTGCGCAGGCCCTCCGAAGCGCCATACACAGCCGCAGCGAGGCCAGCCGGGCCGCTGCCGACGACGACGAGGTCGAAGATGTAGCCAGGCGTCACCTGGTAGGTGAGGCCGAGGTGCTCAGCGAACACAGCCGCTGTGGCGCGACGGATCGTCTCTGTAGCCATGATCACTGCCGGTACGTCCTCCCGCTCCAGGCTCAACCCAGCCAGCAGGCTGTCGCCGTCCTCTGCTTCGTCGACGTCGATCCAGGTGTGCGCCAGGCGCGAGTGTTCGGCGAACGCACGCAAGCTCATCGCCTCAGGCGAGTAGCGCGAGCCGACGATCCTGATCGCAAGCGCCCCCTCGCCCGTGCGCAGCACCTCGCGTCGAGCGAGCAGTGCGTTGAAGATCTTTTCAGCGAGCAGCGGACGTCCACTCATCAGTCGGCGGAACTCGGACTCTGCGATCACGAGCACGCTGCCTGGCTTGCTCACACGACCGCTGAGCGTGCGTCGCTGGCCGGTGATCAGGTTCAGCTCACCCGCAAAGCCGCCACGTCCGTAGGCGACGATCAAGACCGACTCCACGCCTTCTGGTCGCACGATCTCGACTTCTCCGTCGAGCACGACAAACAGATCGTAAGAAGCCTCGCCTGCCTCGAACAGCAGCTCGCCGGCGCTGGTTGGACGCCTGTTGCCGAAGGCTGAGATTTCCTCGATCTCAGCCGCGCTCAGCACGGGGAAGGCGCGTTCTTCGGCCATCCTCATCTCGTGCGTACCGCGGGTTGGCCGGCGGAGCTGAACGCGCTCATCGCTTCAGTGTGCCTGACGCTCAACGCCAAACGCTCCCCGACCCCCAAGCTGCAAGGGTCGAGGAGCGTCTGCGCGACTACTGCTCGGCGTTTATTTTTCGAGTTCCCCCACGTTGCACGCGTAGGGCTTGAAGAACGAGCTGCCTGGCACACATCGCCACATGCTCTGGTCGATCTGGCTCGGCGACCCGTTGAACGTCGGGTTTCCTGCGGATTTCATGTATTCCGGACCCGTCTGCCGCGCTTTCAGACCTTCTTCGAGCGCGAAGCCGTCGTCCAGCAGCTGAGCCTCGCTGTAGGCCGTGCCGATGAACTCGACACCGATCGGGTCTCCCCCGGTCGAGCTGTTCTCAGCGCCGAATCCAGCCGGGAGCGACAGCACCGGATAGCCGGCGCGGTCGGCGATGTTCACGAGCGAGCTGCCGCTCGGCACCATGATGCCGGCGTAGTCATCGCTCGTGTCTTCGGGTGTCCCGTTCTGGATGATCGTGTTGATCACAGCCTGGCTTTCAGCCTTGCCTTTGCTGAGGTTTTCTTCGTACGTCGCGGTCGTCGCAGGATCCGCTGTTTCGACCGCCTGGGCGGCGAGCAGCGAGTTCTGATTGAACTTCAGACCCTCGACTGGGTTGGCGTTGTTGTATTCGATGATTTCCTGCAGCGATTTCGGACCGGACGTGCCCGACAGGTAGCTGTTCAGATCCCTGTGGAACTCGTACGGAATGACGCTCGCTGCTTTCGCTGCTGCGCCAGGTGTCACGACTGTCGTCGTGGCGCCAAGCGTGCCCAGCTCGCTGACCGCCGTCGGGTAAGGCGCTGTCGTGCTGCTGATGACAGCGATTTTCTTCCCACTCAGCGCGGTTGGCGTGAGCCCTTCTGTGTAGCTCGGCAACGTCGCCGGCTGACCGGCCGTGGCCGGGTCGCTCGGGTCAGGGCCGGCGAGCACGCTGAGCCCAGCCGCTACGTCGCTGACCGTCTGGCCGATCGGGCCAGGCGAGTCTTGTGACTTGGCGACAGGCAACATGCCCGTACGACTGACCAGCCCAACCGTTGGCTTCAACGCGACGACACCGGCGTTACCTGCCACCGAGATCATCTGTGCGCTGTCAGTCGACGTCTCCGAGCCGACTGCCAGTGGTGCGAGCCCTGCGGCCACGGCAACGGCCGAACCGGCAGACGAGCCACCCACGTTTTTGTTCGTGTCCCCAGGCAGCAGCACCTGGCCGCCCAGCGAGGAGTAGCCCTGCGGCATGTTCGGGTCGAACTCGCCACCCAGCTCGGTCACGTTCGTGTCACCGAGGATCAATGCACCTGCCGCCTTCAACTTGGCGACGATCGTCGAGTTCGCTGAGGGCAAGTCGTCCTCCAGCGCAATCGAACCGGCGCTCGGCGGCAGGCCCATGTCGTCGATCGAGACGTTGACGACAACAGGGATGCCAGAGAGTGGACCGACAGGCGCCTTGCCTCTGCTGCGTGCCGTGTCCATTTCGGTCGCTTCCTTGATGACATTCGCGTTGAGATTGCGGACGGCCTGCAGCGCAGGCCCGTTCGCGTTCGTGAGCGCGATTCGGTAGAGCTCGTACTTGACGAGCTTTTTCGACGTCAGCGTCCCTTCTTTGAGCATCTGCTCGAGCGTCGTCGCTGAAGTGGTTTCCAGCGAGAACGGCGCGAGCTGACGGAAATCACCCGACTTGATCGATTCGTAGTCAGGGTTGCAGTGACCGCGACTGGCGAACGGCTCTGCCGGTTCGGTGTGCGCACAGCGGTAAGACGCCGGGTCGACTTCAGCCGGCGTTTTGTGCAGTTTCGTGGACTGTTCGACCACGTACGCCACGCCGAGCAGGTTCAACTCGTCGTAGGCGCCGCCATTGATGTTCACGTTCTGCGAGCGGTGCTGCGTCGCGGTGTATCCCATCGGCACGGTGATCTCCGGCAGCCCTGCCTGCGGGCCGCTCGGCACCGAGCCGACGACTGCGATCACAGGACCGCCGCCACCGCTTGGTTCGTTCATCATCTTTTCAATCGCAGCGTGAAAAGCTTTCTTGCGAATCGGCAGCTTTTCTTCGTACGATTTCTGGTTCGCGCCACCGGGTGTGTCTTCGGCGGTCGCCTCGCCCGCGTGCGCGGAGTTACCCATCTTCAGGCCCTCCTGCGGGTTGGTCAGGTCGACTTCGACCTCCTGCTGGAGGCTTTTCACGGGAGCGGCGGCGCCGAGCCCTTTGTAGTACTCGTCGATCGTCGCGTGTTCCTCGTATTTGGCCGGCAGTGACGGAATCGTGGCCACTGTCGTCGACGCGTCTGGAACCATGATCGCCCCAGCAGCTTCAAGCGCAGCAACCGCTTTCAGTATCGGTTCGCTCGTGCCGTTGAAGCCGATCCGCTTGCCTTTCACAAATTCGAGGTTGAGCGCCGATTTGTAATCCGGCAGTTTTGTGAACGGAGCGGGAACGATGTCTTCGTTTTTGAGGAATTCAGGGCCCATCATCGGTTCGTACTCGGCATTCGCTTCAGGGTCCGTTCCTGTGACCTCAGCGATCGACTGCAGCGTCAGCGCGGCGTCTTCGACCGTTTTGACGATCGGCCCCGCTGTGTCCTGCGAAGCGTCGATCGGCGCGATGCCGTAACCGGGCACGAGCCCGAGCGTCGGCCGCAGACCTACATCGCTCTGCGCTGTCGACGGGCTGATGATCGAGCCAGACGTTTCCGTGCCGATCGTCAGCGTCGCCAGGCCAGCTGCTGCTGCGGCGCCCGAACCCGAAGAGGACCCACTCGGTCCTGCGGAGGTGTCGTACGCGTTCAGCACCTGACCTGTCAGGTTGCTGAAGCCAGATGGCTGGCTGCCGAAGCTGTTGGCCCACTCAGACAGGCCAACCTTGCCGAGGATGATGACGCCTTTCTGGCGCAGCAGCTTGGCCACGCCGGAGTCCTTTTCGGGGAACGATTCGCGCAGCGCCCAATCGCCTGCAGACGTGTACATCGGTGTTGCGTCGATGATGTCCTTGAGCAGGATCGGCACGCCGGCGACCGGCCCGAGCGATTTGTGTTTCCTGCGTTCCCTGTCGGCCGCTTTGGCTTCTTCGAGGACGTTGGGGTTGAGCTGCGTGACTACGTTGAGGCCAGGACCAGACTTGCTGATCGCTTCGATCCTGGCGATATAGGCCTTGACGAGTTCGACCGAGGTCACTTCGCCTTTTTCGAGCATCTTCTCGGCTTCGCCACCGGTCAACGTTTCAGGATTGAAATTGAAACTCGCGGCCTGCGCCGAGGCATAGTGAAACAGCCCCAGCGACAAGATCATCGCAAGGGCCATCAGTCCAGCGGCCAGCAGCCGCCGGGATGAGTGAACTATCACGGGTGTTGTCCCTCCGTGGAATTGTGGGCAGTGGTACTTCGGTTTGGGCACTTCGGTAGTGGGTGAATGAAGGTTGCTTCGCTGCGCCGTGGGGATCAGCGCAGTTGACCGAAGACAATCTCAGCCAAACGTCGCAACTAGATGAGCCACGTGTCCAGGATTTCGCGCTGCGTAGTTATGCGCATGTCCAGAGCGCCTTGACGCGGTTTTCACACGTCAAGTCAAGATGGTCGAATCCAGCATGCTGAGGAGGCGAATCCTGCGCCGCGAGCTACGAAACTTCGAGCATTTCTGAGGTCTGCACCCACGACTCCTCGAGCGCAGCGCGCTCGCTCAGCAGCTGCTCGAACTCTGACTGAAGCTCAGCGAGCTTCACATGGTCGGTCGCCGCGGCAGCCATCTGCTCGCCCAGCACCTGCTCGCGCTCGGTGAGACGCTCGATCTCACGCTCCAAGCGCCTCAGCTCGCGCTCGAGGCGCTGTGTCTCCTTGCGCGCTGCGCGCTGCTGCGCACCAGGTGGAAGCTCACGCGTGGAAGTCGACGTGGGCGTGTGCACCCGCTCCAACTCACGACGCTGCTCCGGGTACTGGTCGATCCCGCCTGGGAGGTGGCGCATCTCTCCTTCACCGCTCAGCGCGTAGACCTCGTCGCAGACGCGCTCGACGAAATAGCGGTCGTGGCTGATGACGACGAGCGAACCCGGCCAGCCGTCGAGCAGGTCCTCGAGCGCTGTGAGCGTGTCGATGTCGAGATCGTTCGTCGGCTCGTCGAGCAGCAGCACGTTCGGCTCGCCCATCAGCAAGCGCATCAGCGAGAGCCGTCGGCGCTCGCCGCCGGAGAGGTCGTCGACGAGCGCATACGCCTTCTCGCCGCGAAAGCCAAAGCGCTCGCAGAGCATTGCGGCGGTGATCTCCTCACCGCTGCTCAGCGTTGCATGGCCACGCACCTCCTCGAGCGACTCGAGCACGCGCAGATCGCCAGGGATCTCGACGGCATGCTGGGAAAGGTGGGCAATGCGCACTGTCGCGCCACGCTCGATCCGACCAGTGCTCGGCGCCAGCTCGTCGGCGAGCAGGCGCACGAGCGAGGTCTTGCCAGACCCGTTGACGCCGACGATCGCTACACGGTCGCCTGGCCCGAGTTGCCAAGTGAGCTCGCGCAGCACCTGTCTCGAACCGAGCGTGAGCGAGACGTCGAGCACGTCGATCACCTTGTTGCCGAGCCGCGCACCGGCAAAGCGCAGCAGCTCAGCGCGATCCCGGGCCTGCGGCTCGTCTGCGATCAGCGCGTTGGCAGCATCGATGCGGAACTTGGGCTTGCTCGTGCGCGCAGGGGGCCCGCGCCGCAGCCAGGCGAGCTCCTTGCGCAGCAGCTGCGCGCGGCGGTTGGCCCGCGCTGCCGCTTGGCGTTCGCGCTCAGCCCGAGCAAGCACGTACGCGGCATAGCCGCCCTCGTACTGATGCACTTCACCGTCTGCAACCTCCCACGTCGCTGTGCAGACTGCGTCGAGAAACCAACGGTCATGCGTCACGACCAGCAGCGCACCGCGCCGCGCCGCCAAGTGGCGCGCGAGCCAGTCGACGCCTTCGACGTCTAGGTGGTTCGTCGGCTCGTCGAGCAGCAACAGCTCAGGCGGATCGAGCAGCAGGCGCGCCAGCGCGATGCGTCTGCGCTCGCCGCCTGAGAGCCCAGCGATCGGCGTGTCGATGCCGGCTGAGAACAGCCGCAGCTGGACGCCGCCGAGCAGCCCGTCGAGCACGCTGCGAAAGGCGCTGTCTCCAGCCCACTCGTGCTCGGCTCGGCTGCCGACGAGCACTTCGCGGATCGTGCGCTCTGGATCGAGCTCGTCGCGCTGGCCGAGCAAAGCGACGTCGACGTCGCCCGCACGGATCAGCGCCCCTGCATCAGGGCGCTCGACGCCTGCGATCAACTGCAGCAGCGTCGACTTGCCGCCGCCGTTCTGCCCAACGATGCCGATTCGCTCGCCCTCTGAAACCCCGAGCGTGATGCCGAGCAGCACAGCACGGCTGCCGTAGCCCTTCTCGACTGCGTTGAGGTTGACGAGGTTGCGCGCGCCAGGCATGCCGATGCATCCTGGCGGATCTGCACGGCGGCGCGGGCAGAGTCAGCGCTGGTTCGCTCCGTGAGGGCGACTTCGAGACTTCAGTCGATCTCTACGTCGAAGTCCCACGAAGCGATCGGGCGCTTACCGCTGGGGGTCCACATGAGCGCTCCATCGCCTGTGGGCAGGACGTCCTTGACCGTCAGCGAGACCGTCTGTCCGGGCGAGATGCGACTGGGCGGCGCGCCGCCGTCCATCGCGGTCACGTGCGGGTGACGCACATGGCCCTGCTCGTCGATGAACGCAAACGACGCGGCGCTGATCGGAACGGTGCCTTGCGCGTGCGCGAAGGTGACGACGAACGTGCACGGGCTCGTCTCAGGCACTGGGGTCTTGCCCTCCTCTGGAACGCTCGGGCCAGCCGCGGTGGCGAGCACGTGCGCATCCCCAAGGTCGACAGAGATCGCTTCGCCTTGAATCGACAGCGCTGGATGGGCGTGGCTCGCGTGCAGCACTCTCCCGACAGGCGTCTTCGACTTCGGCAGCCAAGCCGGCAGACCGCCGTACTTGGCGGTCGAGGCATGGGGGGTGCCGATCGCCGTGCCACGACGCAGCTGCGTACCGGCGGAAGACCCGTTGCTGAGCACGACGGCAAGCACCACCACCACCACGAGCAGAGCCGCTGAGCAGGCGAAGACGACAACGGCGCGGCGAGAGCCGAGCCCGAAGGCTCGGCTCCCATCGCTCGACGCCGATGGCTGTGATGGCGTGCCGGCGGCGTGCGTCATCTAGCGGTGTTCCTTCGGCGGCCCTTGCGGGTTGTTGAACACATCAGGCCCGAACGGTGCGAGACCTGGCTGAGCGGCGTAGCCGATGTGGCCTTTTTTGTCGATGCCTGGCGAAGAGGCCTTGACCTTGAACAGGTCCTCCATCGTGCGCAGCCAGCTGTAGTGGTTGTAGAAAACGGTGCTGACGCTGCCTGGGTGGATGTACGGGCTGATCAGCACGCTGCCCGTGTCGCCGCCACCGGTCGTTTCGTCGGTCGCGTCGTACAGCGGGTCGCTCGACGGCGTCCTTGCTCCGAGCGTCACGCCGCTCACCGGGCCTGTCGTCGCGAGCGCTTCGCCTGAGCTGTTGACGAGCGTGAACGAGCCGACGTCGACGAAGCCGCCGCCTTCGCTCGATGCTGTTGCCGTCACTGGCGTGTCGGTCACCTGACTGACGAGGGCACCGGCTGGAATGCCGCTGCCGCTGACCGTGCGACCTGCGTCGGTGGCGACGATCGCGTTGTCAGCGATCGTCGTGCTGGCGGCTTCTGCTTTTGCCCCACCATCGGCGCGCGCACCAGGGATGTGGCTGCCGCCACCGAGCAGGCACGTGCCTGCCGGCTTGGCTGGGACTGTCTGGGTGACGCAGCTGTTAGGCCTGTCGATGAACGCGTTGTCGCCAGGGCCGGGGTAGAGCTCGTTGCCGAATTCGTCCTTTTCGAGCGGCGTGTTCGGCCCTGTCGGCTCCCAGTGCACGCCGTTGCCGAAGATCGTCTCAGCAGCGGAGTCCGACTCGACCGACGTGGCCGCATTCGCGGGCACAGCCGGAGAGTTGTCGAAGCTGTTGCCTGTGTACGTGAACGGCGGGAAGCCCTCGTCGAACGTGATGTCGATCAGGCCGCCTTCCTTGAACGCCGGCGATTCCTCGATCTCGGGGATCACGTGTTCGAGGTACAGGTCAGAGGCGTACAGGCCGCCTGTGTAGTTGATCGGCGGGTTCGGCGTGTTCGGGTCAGAGAAGCCGCCTGAGAGGTTGTTGCCGTGGCACACAGCGTCGTGCGCGTCGCTGCAGTTGTTTGGCGAGATCCAGCTGAATGCAGGAGTCGTCGCGGCGCTCTGCAGGTCGTGGTAGAGCCCATTGCTCGGGTCGAACTGGCTCGCTATGTGCTGCGAGTTGCAGTCGCCTGAGTTGAGGATCGATTCGAACCACGGGAAGGGGAAGTGCTTGGGGACGTACTGGTCGGTTGCGTTGGCGCTGCCTGGGTTCGGCTGTGTCGTGCTGCCAGTCGCTGCAGGCGTGGCAAACGGCGCGCCGCATGCTTCTGTGCCCGCGTCGTGCGTCCCGCCAGTCGCGTCAGGGTTGCCGAGGTCCTGTGCGTAGCCCTTCCAGCTCACGCCGGCCGAGTCGAGCTGATTGAACAGCGTCGGCACATCGCTCGGGTAGACGCAGCCGTTTGCGCCTGCCGCTGCGTTGGCGCCAGCGGCCGAGACGACCTGCCCGTAGTTCGGGTTCGTCTTCAGCTTGCCCGACGTGTCCGTCGTACCGGAGAACTTGTCGTAGTTCGGGCAATCAGCCTGCGTGTCGGACTGCGGCGCCTGGCCGCTGACCAGCGAGACGTAGTTGTCGAGGCTGAAGTGGCCGGTGCCGAAGTAGTTCTTCAGCAGCACGCCCTGCGAAGGGAGCGTCTGCCACAGGTACGTGTTTTTGTTGAGGCCGGTGAACGTCGCGTCGTAGGACTTGTTCTCGAGGATGATCAGCCAGACGTGCTTGATCTTCTTGTCGGTGACCCCCAGCTTGTCTGACGCTGACTTGGTCGAGAGCTTCTTGCCTGCCAGCGACGGCGGTCCGACCTGATCTTGGGATGAGGCGGCGCCGCTCGCTGAGACGACCAGCAGCGCGGCTGCAAGCGCAGCCACTGCAGCCGTGAGGCCGAGCATGACCATGCGCCGCCGTCGCGGTGCCGTACTTGTGCTGCTGCCGCCTAGGCGGCCTGAGAGCCTACGTTTCATCGCCTCGTCTCCGTTTCGCATCCGGGTTCAGGATGCGCAGCAGTCTTTGACTTCGGCGACGGCCAATCGTGTACATCGCGTCACTCAGTCGTGAACGAACTGC
>FTBE01000125.1_pt1 | contig 34602 bp, 30 predicted proteins | sample 1639291 | NCBI WGS metagenome assembly FTBE01 (sample SAMEA3914864, study PRJEB12502) | metagenome | biome: forest; material: soil | place: USA | collected 2012-03-12 | depth 0.3 m | reverse complement strand
GCGCTTTTCGCCACGTGCTCGTCGACGAGTACCAGGACACGAACTACGCGCAGTACCGGCTGCTGCAGCTGCTCGTCGGCGGCGGGCGCATCGATCCGGCCCGTGGCGATCGCACGAGCATCCCTGGCCACCGCAACCTCGCGGTCGTCGGCGACGACTCCCAGTCGATCTACTCGTTCAGAAGCGCAGACATAAAAAACATCCTCGACTTCCAGGACGACTTCCCGGACGCGCGCGTGGTCAAGCTCGAGCAGAACTACCGCTCGACGGAGACGATCCTGCGCGCGGCGAACGCGGTGATCGCGAACAACCGCGGTGGCATCGCCAAGCGCTTGTGGAGCGAGCTCGGTCAGGGCGACCAGATCCATCTGCGCGGCCTCGAGGACGAGCACGCGGAGGCGCGCTTCGTCGTCGGCGAGATCGAGCGACTCGTCGACGAGGGCGCTTCGCGCGAGGAGATCGCTGTGCTCTACCGCACGAACGCGATGTCGCGCGTGATCGAGGACACGCTCGTGCGCCGCGAGATCGCCTACCAGGTGATCGGCGGCACGAAGTTCTACGAGCGCGCAGAGATCAAGGACGCGATCGCCTACCTGCTGTTCCTCGCCAACCCATTCGACGTCGTCAGCTTCACGCGAATCGCCAACTCGCCGCGGCGCGGCCTCGGGCAGACATCGCTCGCGCGCGTGCTCGCGCACGCCGACGCAGCCGACATCTCGGTCTGGCAGGCGGCGTCTGCGCCGGAGGAGGTGCCAGGGCTCGGCACGGCAGCGATCAAGGCGCTGAACCGCTTCATGGACACGATGGCCGAGCTGCGCAAGCTCGCGGGAACTGCCAACGACGACGGCACTGTGCAGGGCGAGGACGATGAGCTGTCACTCGACATCGATGCAGCGACGGGCGCGACGGCGGATGGCGTGCCGGTCGGCGACCTGATCGAGGCAGTGCTGTCGCAGACGGGCTACGTCGAAGCGCTCGAGGCGGAGCGCACGATCGAGGCGCAAGGACGATTGGAGAACCTCGAGCAGCTCGTCGAGGTGGGCCGCGAGTTCGATGCAACGGCTGAGCCGGAGAACGACACGCTCGAGGTCTTCCTGCAGGAGGTGGCGCTCGTCGCGGACGCCGATGCTCGCAGCGACGAGCAGGGCCTCGTGACGCTGATGACGCTGCACAACGCGAAGGGCCTCGAGTATCCGACGATCTTCATCGCGGGCTGCGAGGAGGGGGTCTTCCCGCACTCACGCGCACTCGACGAGGGCAGCCTCGAGGAGGAGCGGCGTCTGTTCTACGTCGGCGTGACGCGGGCAATGCGCGAGCTCTACCTGACGTACGCGCAGCGCCGCGCGGTGTTCGGTGCACAGACGATGGGCATGCGCAGCCGCTTCCTCGGCGAGGTGCCTGCGGAGCTGCTCGACGAGGTCGAGCCGGGCAATCGACTGCGGATCGATGCCTCCTCGGGACCGATCGCGGCTGGGCTGGGGCGCGGTAGGCGTGCGACGGCGGGGCTGGGCGACGGAATCGGCTCAGGCAATGGCTCCAGCGGCGGCGAGTGGGCGGCCTCGAGCGCGCCGCGGACGGCAGTGGCGTTCAGGCTGGGTGAGGACGTCGTGCACGCGGCGTTCGGCGAGGGCGTCGTCACGGGCGTCGAGCCGGATGGCGTGATCGTCGTGCGCTTCGCAGGCGACGGCTCTGAGCGCAAGCTGATGGCCGAGTACGCGCCTGTCAGTCGTCGCTGAGGGGCGTTGCGTAGCATCAGATCTATGAGCGCTGAGATCATCGATGGCAAGGCGATCGCCGCCCAGGTGCGCGCCGATGTCGCCGAGCAGGTGGCTGCCTTCCGCGAGCAGACGGGTCGCGTGCCGGGTCTCGCGACGGTGCTCGTCGGCGAAGACGCTGCATCGCAGGTGTACGTCGGCGGCAAGCAGCGTGCGTGCGCAGAGGTCGGCATGAAGCCGTTCGACGTGCGCCTGCCGGCCGACGCGAGCTTCGAGCGCGTCGCTGAGGAGCTGGCGGCGCTGCGCGCGAACGACGAAGTCAGCGGCATCCTGCTGCAGCTGCCCGTCCCTGAGCACCTCGACGGTCCGACGCTGACGAACATGGTCCCGCCGGAGAAGGACGTCGACGGGCTCACGCCTGTCAGCACTGGGCTGCTCTCGCTCGGGCTTCCAGGCCTGCGCTCGTGCACGCCGCAGGGCGTGATGGCGCTGCTCGCGCACACCGGCGTTGAGCTGGAAGGCGCAGAAGCTGTCGTCGTCGGGCGCTCGAACCTGTTCGGCAAGCCGATGGCGCAGCTGCTGCTCGAGCGCAATGCGACGGTGACTGTGTGTCACTCGCGCACGCGCGACCTGCGCGAGGTGTGCGCCCGCGCGGACGTGCTGATCGCTGCGGTTGGGCGCCCACGTCTGATCGGCGAGGGCTTCGTAAGGCCTGGCGCTGTTGTGATCGACGTCGGCATGAACCGCCTCACCCCGGAGCAGGCTCACAACAAGAGCGGCCTCGTCGGCGACGTCGACTTCGCGGCTGCCTCGCAAGTCGCCTCGTGGATCACGCCTGTCCCTGGCGGCGTCGGCCCGACGACGATCGCCTTTCTGCTGCGCAACACGCTGCAGGCGGCTCGCCGTCAGGCGGGAATCGAGGCTTGATGTCGATCACACGGCGGGGGCAATGAGTCCTGGCAAGCTCCGCGTAGGTGAGCTGCTTGCGCTCGCAGGCGCGGTCTGCGTGCTGATCGCGCTGTTCATTCCCTACTACGAAGGCCCAACGACGGGCTCGCTCACGGCATGGGACACGTTTGGGCCTGCTGTTGCGCTGATGCTCGCGGCAGTCGCTGCTGCGCTGGCGATGTTCGTGGCGACTTTGACGGAGCGCAGCACGGCGCTGCCGGTGACGGCTGCGGTGTGGGCGGCACCGCTTGGCCTCGCAGGCTTGATCGCGGCGATCGTGCGCCTGTTCGAGCGCCCAGAACACGCAACTGCGCTCTGCGCGGGCGGTTGGTTGGCGCTGATCGGCACGCTCGCGATCCTCGGCGGCGCGTGGCAGGCGATCCACGATGAACGGCGTTCAGCGTATGAGCCGGCGACGCCTGCGCCTCGGCCGCGCCCAGGCGGCTGATCGCATCGATGCGGCCGATCGCAGCCGCATAGAATCCGCTGCGTGATCGATCGCGACGAGGTACTGCACGTGGCGCGCTTGGCGCGCCTGGCGCTGGGCGAGGACGAGCTCGAGCCGATGGCGCGTGAGCTCTCTGCTGTGCTCGACCACATCGCGAAGATCAGCGAGCTCGAGCTGGACGGCGTCGCGCCGACGACGCATGTTGTCGAGCTGACGGGCGCGCTGCGTCCAGACGAGACGCGACCATCGCTGCCGCGCGAGGTGGCGCTTGCGCAGGCTCCTGCTGTCGGCAACGACGGATTTATCGTCCCCAGCCCCCAGGCATGAGCGAAGACCTCTTGCAGCTGTCGGCGGCTGGGGCGGCCGCTGCGATCGAGCGGGGTGAGCTCGGCAAGGAGGAGCTGTTCGCCTTCTACGCCAAGCGTGCAGCACAGGATGCAAGCGCGAACGGAGACGGCTTGAACTGCTTCACGTGGGTTGCTGACGGGCTGGCTGATACGCCAAGCGCGTCTGGCCCGGGATGGTCAGACCTGCCAGGCGAGCCTGGCGCGGGCCCGCTGGCGGGCGTGCCGCTGGCGGTCAAGGACCTGTTTTGCACGAAGGGTGTGCCGAGCCAGTCGGGCTCGCGAATTCTCGAGGGCTATCGGCCGCCGTATACGGCGACGGCGGTGCAGTCGCTGACGGGCTCAGGGGCGACGCTGCTGGCAAAGACGAACCAGGACGAGTTTGCGATGGGCTCGTCGACGGAGAACTCTGCGTACGGGCCGACGCTCAACCCGTGGGATCGCACGCGCGTGCCAGGCGGCTCCTCAGGTGGCAGTGCGGCTGCTGTTGCAGCGGGCCTCGCGCCATGGGCGCTCGGCACGGACACGGGCGGCTCGATCCGCCAGCCTGCGGCGTTGTGTGGCATCGTCGGGCTGAAGCCGACGTATGGCTCGGTCTCGCGCTACGGGATGATCGCGTTTGCTTCATCGCTCGATCAAGCAGGCCCGTTGACGCGTGATGTGACGGATGCAGCGCTGATGCTCAGGCACATGGTTGGCCGTGACAAGTGCGATGCGACATCGCTGCAGTTCCCCCACGAGATCGAGCTGCCACGAGCGGAGCGCCTCGACGGCGTGCGCCTTGGCGTGCCGGCTGAGCTGCGCTCCTCTGGCGACGACGCGGCAGGCGGACAGATCGAAGCGGGCGTGCGCGAGTCGTTCGAGCGCGCGTTGAAGCTCGCAGAAGAGCTCGGGGCGAGCGTGCAGGAGGTCGAGCTGCCGCACGCGCAGCACGCGCTCTCTGCCTACTACGTGCTGGCGCCTTCGGAGGCAAGCTCGAACCTCGCGCGCTTCGATGGCGTGCGTTACGGCTTGCGCGCAGAGGGGACTGACGACCTGCTCGAGATGTACACGCGCACGCGCCATGACGGCTTCGGTGCGGAGGTCAAGCGGCGGATCATGCTCGGCACGTACGCGCTCTCAGCGGGCTACTACGACGCCTACTACGGCAGCGCACAACGCGTGCGCACGAAGATCGCAGAGGACTTCAGAGCGGCTTTTGCGAACGTCGACTTGATCGTCACACCGACGTCGGCCAACGTCGCTTTCGGGCTCGGCGAGAAGACGGCCGACCCGTGGTCGATGTACCTCAGCGACTACTTCACTGTGCCGATGTCGCTGGCGGGCATTCCGGCGATCTCGATCCCATCAGGTCTCAGCGGCGGACTGCCTGTCGGCCTGCAGATCGCTGGGCCTGCGTTCAGCGAGAACGGATTGCTCGATGCGGCGTATGCGCTCGAGCAGGCGCTGGGCTTCGAGCAGGGGGCGGCGCATGTCTGAGACAGCTGGCAGCTCGGCGACGAACGGTCCAGCGACGAACGGCGCAGGGCCGCGCCTGGAGCCTGTGATCGGCCTCGAGATCCACGTGCAGCTGGCGACTGAGACAAAGATGTTCTGCGGTTGCGCGCTGTCGTTTGGCGACCCACCGAACACGCACACGTGCCCTGTCTGTCTCGGCTTGCCGGGGAGCCTGCCGGTGGCGAATGCGAAGGCGATTCACTTCGGTCTGATGATTGGGCTCGCGCTCGGGTCTGAGCTGGCTCCGCGATCGATATTTCATCGTAAGAATTATTTTTATCCTGACTTGCCGAAGGGCTACCAGATCTCTCAGTACGACGAGCCGCTGTGCCTTGGTGGCAATCTGGGGGAGGTGAGGATTCACCGCGTGCACTTGGAGGAGGACGCGGCGAAGCTGACGCACGAGGGTGAGAGCGGACGGATTCACGGCTCTGACGCGAGCGTCGTCGATTTCAATCGTGGCGGCACGCCGCTGGCTGAGATCGTCACAGAGCCAGACATCCGCACGGCTGAGCAGGCGAGCGAGTGGTTGAAGCTGCTGCGCACGACGCTGCGCGCGCTCGGTGTGAGCGATGTGAACATGGAGGAGGGCTCGCTGCGCTGCGACGCGAACATCTCGCTGCGACCCACAGGCACAGACGAACTGGGAGTGAAGACGGAGCTGAAGAACATGAACTCGTTCCGCTTCATCGAACGTGGGATCAAGGCTGAGATCGAGCGCCAGCGCAAGGTCATCGAAGGTGGGGGGCAGGTGACGCAGGAGACGCTGCACTTCGATCCGAACTCAGGCGCGATTTCCTCACTGCGCTCGAAGGAGGAGGCGCACGACTATCGCTACTTCCCTGAGCCCGATCTGCTGCCGGTCGCGATCGACGAGGAGATGCTGAACGCGGCGCGTGAGGCGATGACTGAGCTGCCGGCAGATCGTGCGGCGCGCTTTGCGCGGGAGTTGCAGCTGAGCGCTGAGAGTGCACAGCTGCTGGCGTTCCGCAGCGAGCTGGGGGACTACTTCGAGCAGGCGCTCGCAGGTGGGCCTGACTCGGCACTGCCAGCGCAAGCTCTGGCCAACTGGGTCAGTGGCGATCTCGCTTCGCGGCTTGGCGATGGTGAGGACCCAGCCGACTCCAACGTCGAGCCGAAGGCGCTGGCTGCGCTTGTCGTGATGGTCTCCGAGAAGAAGGTCAGCGTCGGCGCCGGGCGCCAGGTGCTCGACAAGCTCGTCGCCGAAGGCGGCGACCCTGCGGCGATCGTCGAGGCTGAGGGGTTGGCCGCGATTGGTGGCGGGGACGAGTTGGCTGAGATCGTCGCTGCTGCGCTTGCAGCGAACGCTGACGCTGCAGAGCGCGTGCGCGCAGGAAACGCGAAGGCGATCGGGCCGATCATCGGCGCGGTGATGCGCGAGACGAAGGGGCGCGCTGACGGTGGCGAGGTCACGCGGCTCGTGCGCGAGCAGCTCGGGATGTAGCAACTCAGCATTGGCCGCGCTTTATTCGAGATCTCCCGTGTAGTCACAGTGCTTGGGGTAGTGCGAGTAGCGAGTGACTGAATCTGTCGCGTCCTCCTCAGACACGAGAGGGCCTGCGTACGGATTGACCACGATAAGCGAATTCCTGCGTCCGATACTGCACCATGAGCTTCTTATTCGACGCCTCGTTTGACCGAGCATCAGCACAGCTGACTGAAAGAGTTCGCGACCGATCTTGGGACGATCCTGCGTGCCCCGCCGCAGGCGGTACACGCCAAAAAGATGAGGTGGAATTACACCCTCCTTAGGGATGACCTTGAAATCGGAGAGGGCATAACCGACGGGACTGTTACCGACGGGACTCTTACCGACGGGAAGCGAATGGGTGTAAACTCGCACGTCGACGGGTACGAGGTCTTCTGCGCTCATCAAGAACTGGACAGGGTTGCTGAGTTCGTAGGGATATTCTGTGATCAGAGGCCAGGCTTGATAGCGCTGTTGTGCGTTGTTCCAGTCAATGGTCATAGGTATCTTCAGGTCAACCGCCTCATTAATTGACCCTACGAGCTCGTTGTGGCCGTCATTGAAGATGTCGATGCTGTGGAAGGCCGATAGCGATCCAGCACATCGTGTAGGCGGTGTATAAGTGAAACCAAGGATCAACTGGCCGTCAATTTCGTCATAGATACGCAGCTCGCTTGACGCTCCCGTCATCCGTCGTTCACAAACAGAATCGCGTCGTATCGTCATGACTGTGGAGATTGTGCCCGTACCGCGCAGATCTGCGCGCTCTTTTGTGACGGTCCAGCCTTCACGCCCTAGTCGCGCCAGCTCATGTTCCCACTGGTCGGGAAGCGATGGTGGGTTATTGTGGATTGGCCGCTTGTTCGTCGCTTGGCGATGACTGTCTGAGCCCGCATCACTGCTAAAGCCAACGAGGGTCAGTAGAGCAGGAACTAGAACCGCAGTCACAAGGACCATTACCGCAGCACGGGCCGCAGTATCGAAACACCAAGCGACGCATCGTTTAAGCGAAGATATTGCGCTTAGTCCTAGGCGCAGGGCGAGGGCTTTGTCCTCGCGTTTGTTCTTCTGTGCGACCACGTTAGAGGTGTCAGCGTATTGAGCGATCGATCATTGCGCCATAGCTAGCACTGTCGGTCGTATGTACGCGGACCTTATTACAGACGATCAGGAGTCCGCGGGGACCGGTCCTCTTCTCGCATCCTGCGCAGATCCTCGCCGAAGGTGGGATCGCGATTCTCAGCGAGGATCGTCGCGAGACTCTCAGGTGCTGCCAACTTGTTCTCCCGGGACTCCGTCTCGGCGCCTTGTCCGCTGCAAGGAAGTGAGCGCATGCAGACAATACGTAGCAGCTCCGCGCGTACGCCCCCGTACCTACACCCGCAAGCCTCCCCCACCCCACATTTTGGACGCTAGGCCAATGCCCTAGCCACACCCCAGCGCAAAGATGCTTGCGATGAATCCCTCATCTCTCGACAGCAGCTCAGCTTCTCCCCGGCGGTTCATCCTGCTGCCGGAGGAGTCGGTGGATGGACGCGGTCAGCGACCGCGTGTCCGTCGCTATCGCCTCACGAGCGTCGGCCGTTGCCCCAGGAGCGGGGTAGATGTCGCAACCGCACGGATTGCCCGCGAGTCTGGTCGGCTCGGCAGGGTCTAGCACGGCGTCCCCATACCGATCCCGTCCCAGTTTCCCTCTGGCTGGGCCGGGCGCGTGCAGCCAGACAGGGCCGCGGTTCCCTGTCTGGCTGCACCACCGAATCCCCTTCAGCGAGTACCCTGAAGTCATGAACGAATCATCTTCAAAACCGCTCGGCCGGACGATCGTGGCGGGCCCCCTCCTGCTGATCGCGGCCTGGCTCCTGCTGCACTTCGTGATCGGCATCGTGACGGCGATTGCGAGCGTGCTCGTGGTCGTGCTGGCGATCGTCGCGGTCATCTGGGCTCTGCGCGTCCTGCTGTAGGGCGAGGCGGCGATGGCATACGTGATCATCGCCGTCTGCTTCGGCCTGGCGGGGGGCATCGTCGGGCGGATCAAGGGCAGCTCGTTCGTGCTGTGGTTCCTGATCTCTGGGGCGGTGCCTGTATTTGGCCTGCTGGCGGCGATTGCGTACCGCTTCGAGCGCGACGAGCTGCGCCGCCAGTGCCCGCGCTGCGGCAAGGTGACGAAGATCTACGACACGCTCTGCACGCGCTGTGGCACGGAGCTCGACTTCCCTGAGACGGCGATCGCGCCTGAATCGTGGAAGGGCACTCCAGCGGGTTCGTGAGCCGGGGGCACGCGTATATACCATCGCTATCGCAACCTGCAACGGCAACACACACCTCCGCCCTCGCAAGCCTCAAACGATCGCAAGAAGGCCGTCCTAACTAAGGGTTCCCTAACCCGAATTCGGCTTACCTAAGCCAAAAAATGGCCTAATGTGGTCGCCGTGGAGGCGATCATCGCACGGGTCGGTTTTGCCAACGAGCGCGAGTTCGTGTTGCGCGTCGTGCAGCCTGCGCTGGTCGGCTTGATAGACGGCACTGTCTCATCGCTGGCGCCGATCTTCGCGGCGGCGGTCGCATCGAATTCGCACACGGCGCTGCTCGTCGGCCTCTCGACGGCGCTTGGGGCGGGCGTCAGCATGGGCTGGTCTGAGGCGCTGTCGGACACGGGCGAGCAGACTGGCCGCGGCTCGGCGGTCGTGCGCGGCGCGATCACAGGTGGCATGACGGCGCTCGGCGGCCTGTTCCACACGCTGCCCTTCCTGATCTCAGACGTGCACAAGGCGCTGATCGTGGCTGGCTGCGTCGTCGCGATCGAGCTGTTCTCGATCGCATGGCTGCGCAACCGCTTCCTCGAAGTGTCGATGCGCTCGTCGCTGCTCGTCGTGACGGTGGGCGGGGCGATCGTGCTCGCGATCGGCGTCGCAATCGGCTCCTCCTGATTTTTCGATGGCTCCCTTGCGGTCGCGGTATGACCGCTGGCTGCCGTGGCGCAGGATCGCCGCCAACCCAGGAAATCGGGCCTCAGCCGGGAAAAACCCACTGGTACACTGGGTTTTTTACAACTCGAGCAGTTGAGAGGAGGTCGATGAGATGCGTGCGGTCGATGCCGTAATGGAATGCTTGAAGGCGGAGGGCGTGGACGTCGTCTTCGGCCTCCCAGGCGGCGCCAACCTGCCGACGTACGACGCGTTCGTGACGGGCGGGATCCGCCACATCCTCGTGCGCCATGAGGCAGGCGGCGGTCACGCTGCTGAGGGCTACGCGAAGGCGACAGGCAAAGTCGGCGTTGCGTTCGCGACGAGCGGGCCTGGCGCGACGAACCTGATCACGCCGATCTGCGACGCGATGATGGACTCGGTCCCTGTCGTGTTCATCACGGGTCAGGTGCGCACGGAGCTGCTCGGCACGGATGGCTTCCAGGAGGCGGACACGATCGGCATCACGATGCCGATCGTCAAGCACTCGGTGATGATCACCAACCCGCAGGAAATCCCACGGGCGATCCACGAGGCGTTCCATGTGGCGCGCTCTGGGCGTCCAGGCCCTGTGCTCGTCGACATCCCGCAGGACCTCTCGCGTGCTGAGATCACATATGAGCCGGTGACAGACGTGCGTTTGCCCGGCTACCAGCCGCGCGTCGAGGGCAACCAGAAGCAGATCCGCCAGGCGGCGAAGGCGCTCGCTGCGGCGCAGCGGCCTGTGATCTACGCGGGCGGCGGTGTCGTCAACGCGGAAGCGGCAGCTGAGCTGACTGAGTTTGCGACGTCAGACCGCTTCCCTGTGACGTGCACGCTGATGGGCCTCGGTGCTTTTCCAGCGCCGCACGAGCAGTGGCTGGGGATGCTCGGCATGCATGGCACGCGTGCAGCGAACTATGCGATGGACGAGGCCGACTTGATCTGCGCAGTGGGTGCTCGCTTTGACGATCGCATCACGGGCAAGCTGTCTGAGTTTGCGCCACGGGCGAAGTTCATCCACATCGACGTCGACCCGGCGGAGATCTCAAAGAACGTGCCGGCGCACATCCCGATCGTCGGCGACGCGAAGCACATCCTGGCGAAGCTGCTGATCGAGTACCGCGCGATCGGCGCGGACCCGGCACGCCTCGATTCGTGGTGGAGCAGGATCGACGGCTGGAAAGCGAAGTACCCGCTCGCCTACGAGGACTCGACTGACAACGAGATCAAGCCGCAGTACCTGATCCAGGCGCTGCACGAGGCGACTGGTGGCGAGGCGATCGTCACGAGCGACGTCGGCCAGCACCAGATGTGGGCGGCGCAGTACTACGACTTCCCCAAGCCGCGCCGCTGGATCAACTCGGGCGGGCTCGGCACGATGGGCTTCGGCCTGCCTGCGGCGATGGGCGCGGCGGTCGGCTGCCCTGATCAGCTCGTCTGCTGCATCGCTGGCGACGGCTCGGTGCAGATGAACGCACAGGAGCTTGCGACGTGCGCACAGGAGCAGATCCCGATCAAGGTGTTCATCATGAACAACGGCTACCTCGGCATGGTTCGCCAGTGGCAGGAGCTGTTCTGGGACGGCAAATACAGCCACGTCGAGACGGGCGCGTTCCCTGACTTCGTCAAGCTCGCTGAGGCATATGGCGCGACGGGCATGCGCTTCGAGGACAAGACGACGCTCGTCGAGGACATCAAGCGCGCGATCGCGACGCCAGGCCCTGTGTTCGTCGACGTGCGCGTGACGCGCGAGGAGAACACGTACCCGATGATCCCGGCCGGGCAAGCTGCCCGGGAGATGGTGGGATGAGCGTTATGGGTGAGCCAGGAACCAAGGAACCGCTGAGCCTCGAGGAGCTCGAAGCGTCTGCTGGCCTGCGCACGGGCCGCAAGCACGTGCTCTCGATCCTCGTCGAAAACAAGTCGGGCGTGCTGACGCGGATCGCTGGGCTGTTCGCGCGGCGTGGCTTCAACATCGACACGCTCACAGTCGGCCCGACGGACGACGCGCAGGTCTCGCGCGTGACGCTGACAGTTGACGGCGCGCTGCACCCGATCGACCAGGTGACGAAGCAGCTGCACAAGCTGATCAACGTGCTGAAGATCCGCGACCTCGAGCCGAACGACACGGTCGCGCGCGAGCTCGCGCTGTTCAAGGTCTCTGCTGACGGCACGCAGCGCGGCGAGCTGATGCAGATCGCTGAGATCTTCCGCGGCAAGGTCGTCGACGTGACGAAGCGTGCTGTGATCGTCGAGGTCACGGGCACGACTGAGAAGATCGCTGCGTTCGAGGACATGGTGCGGCCGTTTGGGTTGATCGAGATGATGCGCACAGGCGAGATTGCGATCTCGCGGGGACGCAGCGAGACCTGATCGGGTGATCGAAGCCGGTTCACGCGCCGCCGGCGACACTGGGCGGCGGCGCGATCGGTTCGCACTTGGCGACGTCGAGCAGGAGCGCCTCGCAGGGCGGTTGCAGGAGGCGATCAAGCGCGCGCGACGCAGCGGTGAGCAGACGCTTGCGACGATCTCGCTGACGCTCGCAGCGGACGTCGACCCGACGGCGGTCGCTTGCAGCTCGCGCCGTCGAGGCGAGCCTTGGTTCGTGTTCGAGCAGCCCGATCGCGGGCACGCTGCGCTGGCTGGGTTGGGCGAGGCGATCGCGCTGCAGTCGCACGGGCCGGGGCGCTTCGAGGATGTCGCAGCGCGCTGGCGCGCACTGTCGGCGGCGGCTGTTGGCGATGGCGCAGTCGCAGTCGGCGGGTTCTCGTTCGCGCCGGACGGCGGCTCCTCGCCACATTGGCAGGGGTACGCGCCGGCGTCGCTGATCGTGCCTGAGGTGGCGCTGACGCGACGCGATGCGGATGGTCGTGGTCAACTCGGCGGCGCAGTCGAGCCTCGCTGGGCGGTGCATATGGCGCTTACAGCGCTCGCTTCGCCTGATGACGTGCACGAGGATCTGCTCGCGCGTCTGCTCGAGCGCGTGGAGGAGCTGGAGCAGCGCCCGCTGCCACTGCTCGACCCGGCGCCTTCAGGGCGTTTTCAGGTCGCCAGCACGATGCCGCCTGAGCATTTCGAGTCAGCTGTGGGGCGCGCAGGTGAGCTGATCGGCCACGGCGAGATGCAGAAGATCGTGCTCGCGCGCGAAGTGCAGGTGCATGCGCCGAGCAGCTATGACGCGGCGGCTGTGCTCGGCGTGCTGCGCGAGGAGTTCCCGTCGTGCTTCACGTTCTGCGTCGGACGCGGCGACGCGGCGTTCCTCGCTGCGAGCCCAGAGCTGCTGCTGCGACGCGAGGGGCATCGCGTGAGCACGCTCGCGCTCGCTGGATCGACTCGTCGCAGCGCAGACCCTGCCGTCGACGATCACCTTGGCGAGCAGCTGTTACGCGATCAGAGCTACCGCGAGGAGCACGCGATCGTGGCGCGGCGGATCGAGCGGATGCTGCGGCCGCACGCCGTCTGGGTCGCCGCTGCGCCGGAGCCGACGCTCGTGCGAATCGCCAACATCCAGCACCTCGCGACGCCGATCCGCGCGCAGCTCGCGCGCCCGATCGACGCGCTTGGGCTGGCCGCGCTGATGCACCCGACGCCGGCCGTCGGCGGCGAGCCGCTCGACCGCGCAGCGCCGTTGATCCCAGCGCTCGAGGGACTCGACCGCGGCTGGTATGCCGGTCCAGTCGGTTGGACGGACGCGACAGGTGACGGCGAGTTCTGCGTCGCACTGCGCTGTGCGCTGCTGCGCGGGCCGGTCGCCCGCTGCTACGCCGGCAACGGCATCGTGCGCGACTCCGATCCTGCTGCCGAGCTCGCCGAGACGGAGATCAAGCTGCAGGCGCTGCTGCCGCTGCTGACGGCCTGACGATCGACAGCGAGCCTGAGCGACTACTGCCGAAGCGCAGCCGACGCGGCCTCCCACACGCGGCTGTGCAGGCGACGGTTCTCGGCACGGTCGCTGCGCACCTCGATGATCTGCGAAGTCTCACTTTCGATCGCCCGCTCGAGCGCGAGACGAAACGCGGCCACGTCCTGCACGCGCTCGTGGCCCAGGCCGTAGAGCCGCGCTGCATCGGCGAAGTCCAGGCCGGTTGGCGTGGCGATGTGACGCGTGTAGATGTCGCCGTCGAGCTCCGCGTCACGCCCGTTCACGTCGGGATCCTGCTCGCGTGCGAGCGCATTTTCTGCCACTGGCAGGAAGTCGAAGATCCCCCCGCCCCGATTGTCGAGCAGCACGATCGTCAGCTTCAACTCGAGCCGCTTGGCGGCGAGCAGACCGCCGATGTCGTAGGCGAGCGCGACGTCGCCGATCATCAGCACCACTGGCCCTTCGTCCGCTGCGGCTGCACCGAAGGCGCTCGAGACGACCCCGTCGATCCCGTTGGCACCGCGGTTGCACAGCACGCGTGGTGGGTCATCGCGGACTGGCCAGAACGTCTCGATGTCGCGGACCGGCATCGAGGAGGCGACGAACAGAGTTGCGGCTGCAGGCAGCAGCGTGCCGAGCTCTGCTGCGACAGTCGGCTCGGACAGTCCAGCTTCTGCGAGCACGCCAAGGATCGCCTCTGCGGCCAGCCGATCGCCGCTGAGCCATTGCGCGAGCCAATCATCCTCTGCAGCGGGAGGCTCCTGCTGATCGAGGGCGTCGAGCAGGGCAACGTGATCGGCGGCGACGGAGTCTGAGAGCACTGAGGCCGGGTCCTGCCAGGCGGCCTCAGGGTCGAGCGCGATCTGCGGTACGTGCGTCAGCCCAGCGAGCCAGCCGCGCAGCGGCTTCGATACCGGCAGGTCGCCTACGCGCAACACGAGGTCTGGCTCGAGCGGGCCGTAGAAGCCCTCCTCGCGCAGCAGCGCGTCGTAGTGAGCGATCGCCGTCTGGCCTCGCCGCGCGTGTGACATCGGATCGGCAAGCAGTGGCCAGCCCGCGGCAAGGGCAAGCTTCGCCGCGCTCCCAACGGCTGCCCGCTCAGGATCGCCTCGCTCGTCGCGCCCAGCGACGACGACGCCGCGCCGAGCGGCGCGTATGAGCTTCGCAGCGGCCGTCAGCCCCTCGCCGATCGGTGTGCGACTCGGTCCATGACGACGCACGTACGGCGCACCGTCGTCGCGTCCGCTCGTGTCTTCCGGCAGCGGCTCATCGGCCACCAGCGGCTCGCGCAGCGGGAAGTTGAGATGAACGACCCCTGGGCGGCCTGCCAGCGCCGTCGCGTAGGCACGACACGCGAGCGTCCGCATCCAGCGCAGCCGCTGCGGCGACGCCTCGTGCGTGCCGACCTCGAAGAACCACTTGGCGGCCCCGCCGAACAGCTTCAGCTGGTCGATTGCCTGACCGGCGCCGTTCTCGCGCAGCTCAGGCGGGCGGTCGGCGGTCAGCAGCAGCAGGGGCACGCGCGCCTCATGTGCCTCGATCGCGGCCGGCAGCAGCTCGGCAACTGCTGTTCCTGAGGTGCATGTCACTGCTACCGGCAGTCCACTCGCCTTGGCCAGGCCGAGGGCGAAGAAGCCGGCACAACGCTCGTCGATGTGCGAGTAACAGCGCACGCGCGGCTCGTGCGCCAGCGTCAACGCAAGTGGCGCCGAGCGCGAGCCTGGCGAGGTGCACGCGAAGCGCATCCCGCTGCGCGCGAGCTCGTCGACGAACGCGCGCAGCAGCGCGTAGGTGTCGGTGGCAGAGCTCACAGGTCTAGGATGGCGACGTGTCGGAGACGTTGGTTCTGCTGCATGGCTTCGGTGGCACGCGGAGGACGTGGGATCGTGTGATCGCGCAGCTGGACCCGCAACGCTATCGCCCGCAGGCGCTCGACCTTCCTGGGCACGGTGAGTCGAGCTCGCTCGAGCGTCCGATCACGTTCGAGCGATCTGTCGAGGAGGTGCTCAGGGTTGCCCCAGAGCGCTTCGTGCTGTGCGGCTACTCGATGGGTGGCCGAATCGCGCTGCACGCTGCGCTGGCCGCTCCCGAGCGCGTGCAGCGGCTCGTGCTCGTATCCAGCACTGCCGGCATCGAGGATGCTGCCGAGCGCCGCGACCGGCGCCTCGCCGACGGGCAGCTCGCCGAGCGGCTGGAAAGTAGGCCGTTCGAGGAGTTCATCGAGAGCTGGCGAATGCAGCCGCTGTTCGCGGATGAGTTGCCGCAGGTGAGCGCTCTGGCCCGTGATGACCACAGGCGCAACCGACCCGAGGCGCTTGCCGCGTCGCTGCGTGGGGTCGGCACCGGCGAGATGGCGCCGCTTTGGGATCGACTCGGCGAGCTGACGATGCCCGTGCAGTTCGTCGTGGGGGAGCGCGACGCAAAGTTCCGAGCACTGGCGTCGCGCATGCGCGAGCTCGTGCCCCAGGCCGAGCTCGACGTCGTGCCAGGCGGCCACGGCGTGCCGCTCGAAAGCCCGCTTGCGTTGGCACAGGTTCTGCAGCGGCCGTAGCGCAAGCCCCTGACGTCATTGGCGTCAACTCACAGCGCTGTTTAGTTTGATCAATTCGCGGAGCTAGAAACAGGGGTTTGCACGGCTCAGGGGCGCGGTTACGGTGGCTGAGCTGTCAAGTGTGACCGCATGAGGCCCTCGCTTGACAGTGAAATTTGCCATGGGCTGAGACAACTAGAAAGTGGGGATTTATGTTGCGGAATCAAGAGCAACGGCGTGTCGGCAGGAAGCTGTTCGCGCTGACGCTGCTCGTTGCGTCGCTGGTCGCTGTGAGCGTCGCAGCGCCGGCGCTCGCGACGCCAAAAGGCGAATACGCCGTATTCGCGCAGTGCCCGACGACCACGGCGGAAGGCTGTATCGCGGCCAAAACCGAAAGCGGCGAATTCCACGTCGGCAACAAGACCGTGCCGATCGAAAAAACCATCACGCTTCAGGGTGGCTTCAACGAAAATGCAGAAGGCGAACTGGTGATGGTCGCTGCGAAGGACGGCAACACGCTCACCAAAGTCCCGCAGAAAGTCCCCGGCGGCCTGTCGGGCTTGGTCAACTGCACGGCGATCAAAGGCTCTGGCCTGCTCGAAAAACTCGAGCGCGGTTCGTGTGAAGCCATCTTCGAAAACGGTTTGACCGGCGTGACCGCAACGACCGAACTCGCCGCTTCTGCGAGCGCTGTTCACATCAACCTGGTCAACCTGCTGACAGCTGAAGGCACTGCGCTCACGCTGCCGGTCAAGGTCCACCTCGAAAACCCGCTGCTCGGCAGCTCTTGCTACGTCGGGTCCAACTCGTCCCCGATCACGCTCCCGCTGACGACCGGCAAAACAACTCCTCCGCCGCCGAACAAATCGATTTCCGGCAACCCCGGAACGCTTTCGTTCAACGGTGAAGGAACAATCCTGACGGTCAGCAAAAACTCACTCGTCAACAACTCATACTCAGCACCGGCGACAAACGGCTGTGGCGGAATCTTCGAATTCCTGATCGGCCCGATCATCAACTCGTCACTGGGTGTGCCTTCGGCCGCTGGTCACAACACGGCGATCCTCAACGGCACGCTTCAGCAGTCGAGCGCAGAAGCCGTCAAAGATCACGAATAGCCGCACTGGCCAAACGCGTCCCCAGACGCTGACAGCTGAGCGGTACAAGCAGTAAGTAAGTAAGTAGCCCTCCGGCCTCGCTGGAGGGCTACTTGCTGCGTTAACAACCCGTCGCCCGACGATCTGTTGCCGGAATCGCGATAAACAGAAACGGCGGTGTCGGATTCCCTTTCAGTGGGTAATTTCACTTCGGCCGTGGAGGATCGCGACAAATGCATGCCCACGGCGCTACCCCCGTCATGAAGTGCAAAGAGAAAGTGGGATCATCTATGTTTGGCAGTGACAAGCGTCCAGCGCGAGCGCGAGCAGTCATGGCGCTGCTGCTCGTGACCGTGCTGGCAACCTTTGGGCTTTCCGCCTCCGCGCTGGCGGTGGAAAATGAATTCTCGATATTCGCGGACTGTCCCTTGACCACTGCAAGTGCATGTGTGCACGCAGACACGGAAAGCGGCGAAGTCGTCATCGGCAGCAAGGCCGTGCCGATCGAAAAAACGATCACGCTGCAGGGCGGGCTCAACGAAACCGAAGCCGGTGAACTCGTGTTCGTCGCGGCCAAAGACGGCAACACGCTTTCGAAAGCGCCGCAGAAAGTCCCTGGCGGTCTGGCGGGCCTCGTCAAATGCAACGAAATCAAAGGCTCAGGGCTGCTCGAAAAAGCTGAGCGGGCTTCGTGTGAAGTCATCTTCGAAAACGGGGTGACAGGTGTGACGGCGACGACCGAACTGGCTGCGCCGGCAAGCTCGATCGGGATCAATCTCGGCAACCTGCTGACGGCCGAAGGCACTGCGCTTTCGCTGCCGATCAAGGTGCATCTCGAAAACCCGCTGCTCGGAAGCTCGTGCTACGTGGGCTCGAATGCCTCGCCGATCGTGCTGAGCCTGACGACTGGGACAACGTCTCCGCCGTCGCCGAACAAACCGATCACAGGCAATCCGGGGACGCTCACGTTCAATCCTGGAGGCACGCTGCTCACGGTGAGCGGAAACTCGCTCGTGAACAACTCCTTCGCAGCGCCGGCGACAAACGGCTGTGGAGGAATCTTCGAATTCCTGATCGGGCCGATCGTCAACTCCTCGCTCGGCGTGCCGGCGGCTGCAGGACACAACACGGCGATCCTCAACGGAACGCTGAAGCAGGCGTCCTCAGAAGTCGTCTCAGAAATGCTCTAGAGCAGTCGTCGCTGACGTGGTTCGGGCCTGTCGCCTCTGCGGCGGGCCCGAGCTGCGTCGGTGGTCCATCGGCTGTCGCCGTGAGCCCGGTCGGCTCGCAGCCCAGGCCGGCTCCGGGCATCTGCAGGTCTGGCCTGAGGACAGCTCAGGGCGTCTCGACAGCTCAGGACAGCTCAGGTCGGACCCCGAGGCCCGGCCCGCTCGGCACGGCGATCTGCCCATCGATCGGCGGCAGCGGATCGTCGATGTCGGCGAACAGTCGCAGTGTCGCGAGGCCGCAGTGGGGCACCGGTCCGCGCGAGGCGAGCGCTGCGGCTGCGTGCACTGCAGCAGAGATGCCAAGCGGACCGTCGAACGTCGAGGACACGTACGCCTCAGCCCCTGAGGCTCGCACGAGCGTCGCAGCGGCAATCAGCCCAGCGATGCCGCCACAGCGTGAGATCTTCAGGCAAACCGCGTCGGCCACGCTTGCGCCGAGCGCGCCGTGCTCGGCAGCTGTCTCGTCGATCGCGATTCGCACGGCGACGCGCTCGCGCACCTCACGCGCTGCCAGCAGGCCGTGCACCGGCTCCTCGACCAGCTCGAGGCCGGCCGGCGCGAGCTGCTCGATCGTGCGCACAGCCTGCTCGACGCTCCAGGCGCCGTTGGCGTCCAGGCGCAGCGCGACGTCTGCTCCAACCGCCGCACGCACCGCAGCGACGCGACCGGCGTCGTCGCCGATGCCGACCTTGATCTTGATGCACTGAAAGCCGTCGGCCGCAGCCGCTGCAGCCTGCTCGGCGGCGCCGGCACGGTCGACAGCGCTGAGCGTCGCGTTGACTGGCACCGCGTCGCTTGGGTCGTCGGTGATCAGCGCAGCGACGTTCTGGCCGCCGATGCGTCCGGCGCGATCCCACAGCGCGAGGTCGATTGCGGCCAGTGCCGCCGGCAAGTCGTCCGTCCGACGACATGCGTCGACGAGCTGAGCGCCGTTCAGGCCGCGTGCTTCGGCCAGCACCGGCGCATAGCTTTCGAGCGCTGCCTGCGCGCGCTCGATGCTGATCCCGTCATACGGCTCCAGCGGTGCAGCTTCGCCGTAGCCGGTCACGCCGTCGTCGTCCGTCAGCGAGACAGCGAGCACGTCACGCGCGACGAGCTCGCCGTAGGACGTCTGCAGTGGCTGCTTCAAGCGCAGCGAGCGGCGCTCGAACTCGAGCCTCACGAGCGCACGTCGCTGCGAGGCGGCCTCACGGCCCGATGCCGCCGCTTGCCAGGATGCCGGCCGCGTAGAGCAGGCAGAAGACGAGCTGTGTCGCACCTGTCTTTGCGAGCGCGCCGTTCAGCGCCGGCCCGTCGACGCGCGTGCGCACGACCTTGATCACGCCTGCCGCCAGCGGGATCGCCAGCCAGCACAGGAAAAGCCAAGCGGTCATCGAGCCGAATGCCCAAGGGAGCGGCGCTGTGACGAACGCGCCGATCACCATTGCCGTGTACAGCCCGCGCGTGCGCTCGCGGCCGAGCCGCACAGCCAGCGTGCGCTTGCCTGCGCGTCTGTCGGTCTCCAAGTCGCGCACGTTGTTGACCACGAGGATCGCGCTCGCCAGCAGGCCAACCGGCACCGCGCAGACAAACGCCTCCCACGGCAGGTGCTGAACCTGCACGAAGTACGAGCCTGCGACGGCGACGATGCCGAAGAAGAGGAACACGAAGACCTCGCCGAGCCCCTCGTATCCATACGGGCGCGGGCCGCCCGTGTAGAGCACGCCTGCGAGGATCGAGGCCGCGCCGACTGCGATCAGCTCCCAGCCGGCGACTGCGACCAGGTAGACGCCGCAGGCGACAGCCAAGCCGAACGTCACGTACGTCGCGAGCAGCACCTGGCTCGGTGGCACGAGCCCGCCTGCCGTCACGCGCACCGGGCCGAGTCGATCCTCCGTGTCGGCGCCGCGGCGTGCATCGGAGTAGTCGTTCGACAGGTTCGTGCCGACCTGGATGAAGACCGCGCCGAGCAGCGCCGCGACGAACGCGAGCGGGTGGAAGTGATCGGCGCCGAGCGCCAGCGACGTGCCGACGAGCACAGGCGCGATCGCCGCAGGCAGCGTGCGCACGCGCGCCGCCATGATCCAGATGCGCGCCGCGCTCACGTCGGTTACGCGCGCCGAGGGAAGCGAGAGAAGTCCGGCTTGCGCTTCTCGCGGTAGGCGTTGCGCCCCTCCTGGGCCTCCTGGTTCTCGTAGAAGAGCAGGTTCGCGTCGTGGGCCAGCTGCTGGATCCCACTGAGCCCGTCTTCCGCCGCGTTGAAGCTCGCCTTCAGCAGTCGCAGCGAGAAGGGGGAGAGGGCGAGCATCTCCCGACACCATTTCACCGTCTCCTCCTCCAAGCGCTCGAGCGGCACGACCGTGTTGACCATGCCCATCTCACGCGCTTCCGCCGCCGAGTACTGGCGGCAGAGGAACCAGATCTCCTTTGCCTTCTTCGGCCCGACGAGGTTGGCGAGCAGGCCCGCGCCGAAGCCGCCGTCGAACGACCCGACCTTCGGCCCGACCTGACCGAAGCGCGCGTTGTCCGCAGCGATCGTCAGATCGCAGACGAGGTGCAGCACGTGCCCGCCGCCAATCGCATAGCCCGCCACCATCGCGACGACCGGCTTCGGCAGGCGGCGAATCTGGATGTGCAGGTCCGTGACGTGGAAGCGTCCCACCGCAGCTTTGTTGCCTGCAGCGTCTTCTGAGAGGTAGCCAGTGTCGCCGCGCACGCGCTGGTCGCCGCCCGAGCAGAAGGCGTCTGGCCCCTCGCCGGTGAGCACGATCACACCGACCTCAGGATCCTCGCGCGCGTCCTCGAGCGCGCGCGAGATCTCGACGATCGTCTGCGGGCGAAACGCGTTGCGCACCTCCGGGCGCGCGATCGTGATCTTCGCGATTCCAGCGTCCTCGCCGCCTGACTTCTCGTAGCGGATGTCCTCGAAATCAGGTCCAGCCGCTTGCGCTGTGTCTGTCCATGTAGTGCTCATGGCGGCGAAGGCTATCCACAGCTCGCCAGCTAGCATCGCCTGATGGTCGTCGAGGCATGGCTGGCCCGCGCCGCCTGCTCGCGGCCGCAGCAGATCGCGCTGGACACGCCCGCCGGCTGCTGCTCGTATGCAGAGCTGCTCGAGCGTGCAGGCAGCGTCGCTTCAGCGCTGCAACGGCGCGGCGTCAAGGCCGGCGATCGTGTCGCGATCGCGCTGCCTGCAGGGCTCGACTTCGCTTACACCCTGCACGCCTGCCTGCTGCTCGGCGCCGTCGCCGTTCCCGTCGACCTGCGGATGTCAGCCTCCGAGCAGGCGCGCATCGCCGGGAGCGCAATCGTCTCGATCGACGAGCCAGTCGACGTGGACAGCGAGTCGCTCCTCGCCGATGACGAACCCCGCGACGTGGACGACGAGTCGCTCAACGCCGACGATGAGCCCCTTGACGTCGGCAGCGAGCGCGCGGAGGGATCGATCGGAGTCGGGCACGACCTCGATGCGACAGCCGTCGTGATCCACACCTCTGGCACCAGCTCTGCGCCAAAGCCGATCGAGCTCACGTACGGCAACCTGCTGTGGAGCGCGCTCGGCTCAGCAGTCGCGCTCGGCGTCGACCCGCACGAGCGCTGGCTGTGCGCGCTGCCGCTCTCGCACGTCGGTGGCCTGTCGATCCTCGTTCGCTCCGCGATCTACGGCACGACCGCTGTGATCCACGAGCGCTTCGAGACCGAGCGCGTGCTGCACGCGCTGCGCGAGCAGGGGATCACGCTCGTCAGCCTCGTCGCGACGACGCTCACGCGGCTGCTCGACGCCGGTCTCGATCACCCTGCCGCGCTGCGCTGCGCGCTGACCGGCGGCGGCCCCGTACCCGTTGCGCTCGTCGAGCGTGCCACCAAAGCCGGCGTGCCCGTGAGCATGACGTACGGCCTGACCGAGAGCTGTTCGCAGGTCACGACCGCGCCCGTCGCTGCGCTCGACGAAGGCGACTTCGCCGCCGGGCCTGCGCTGTTCTGCACGCGCGTGCGCTGCGCCGAGGACGGCGAGATCCTCGTTTCCGGACCAACCGTTGCCCCTGGAGCGCTCGCAGCCGATGGCTGGCTGCACACCGGTGACCTCGGCGCGCTCGATCAGCACCTTCGCCTGACCGTGACCGGGCGCAAGGCCGACACGATCGTCAGCGGTGGCGAGAACGTCGCGCCGAGCGAGGTCGAGGCCGTGCTCGAGGCCCACCCAGATGTGCTCGAAGCGGCCGTAGTCGGGCGTCCTGACGAGGTGTGGGGGGAGGCAGTCACGGCGATCGTCGTCCTGCGTGGTGCCGGCGAGGCGCTCCGCAGGGGGGGCTCTTCATTACGAGTGAAGTGCTCTGCCCCCGCCGACGAGGCCGCGCTGCGCGCTCACTGCGCCGCGTCGCTCGCCCCGTACAAGGTTCCCAAGCAGGTCGTGTTGCGCGCCGATGCACTGCCGCGCACGCGCTCTGGCAAGCTGCTGCGGCGCGAGCTGTGATGTGCTTGGCAACGATGTCCGACGGCATGGAGTGTTCGAATGAGCTTTGACGCCAACGCGCACCGCGACGCGAGCCTGAATGCGTGGGAAGAGGCAGCAGCCGGCTGGACGCGCAGTCAGGACGCGATCCGCGAGTTCGGCGCGCCCGTGTCGCACTGGATGCTCGACGCCGTCGCGCCGCAGTCCGGGCAGCGCGTGCTCGAGCTGGCCGCCGGCTTGGGCGAGACAGGCCTGCTCGCCGCCGAGCTCGTCGCGCCCGTCGGCGGCGCGATCATCTCCGACCAAGCAGAGGGGATGCTTGCAGGTGCGCGCAAGCGCGCTGCGCAGCTCGGTCTCGCCAACGTCGAGTTCCAAGTGATCAACGCCGAATGGATCGACCTGCCCGTGGCGAGCGTCGACGTCGTGCTGTGTCGCTGGGGCTACATGCTGATGGCAGACCCTGCCGCGGCGCTCGGCGAGACCCGTCGTGTGCTGCGCTCCGGCGGGCGCGTCGCCTTCGCCGTGTGGGACGCGCTCGAGCGCAATCCGTGGGCGCAGCTGCCAGGCCTCGAGCTGCGCGAGCGCCGTCTGACCGAGCCGCCGCAGCCAGATACGCCGGGCCCGTTCGCGCTCGGCGACGCTGACGCCGTGCGCGAGCTGATCGAGCAGGCAGGCTTCGTCGAGGCCACCGTCGAGCCGCTCGAGCTGCACCGTCGCCACCCGAGCTTCGATGACTTCTGGGAGACGACGCTCGATCTCTCGCGTGCCACGCACGACGCCGTGCTCTCACAGCCAGAGCCAGAGATCGAGCAGATCAAGGCCGGCGTGCAGGCGCGTCTGGAGCCGTTCGAAGCGGCTGACGGTGCGCTCGACATCCCCGCCCGTACTCTCGTCGCATCGGCGAGCGCGTAGCGCTCGCCTCATCAAAGGTGTCTCTGCGTTCTCGCGCCAACGATTGTCTCGCCACGACCCGATAGCCTGCCGCCCATGATCTATGACGACGACGCAGACCTAACGCTTCTCGACGGCAAGACCGTCGCCATCATCGGCTACGGCTCACAGGGCCACGCCCACGCGCTCAACCTGAAGGACTCCGGCGTCAACGTCGTCGTCGGCCTGCGGCCAGACTCGGCATCGGTTGCGAAGGCGCAGGAGCAGGGGCTCGAGGTGCTGTCCGTCGTCGAGGCCGCCAGTCGCGGCGATCTCGTGATGATCCTGCTGCCCGACGAGAAGCACCACGAGATCTGGGAGAACGAGATCCGCGACGGGATCGCCGAGGGCAACATGATCCTGTTCGGCCACGGCTTCTCGATTCACTACAACGAGATCGAGCCGCCCCCAGGCGTGGACGTCGGCATGGTCGCGCCGAAGGGTCCCGGTCACCTCGTGCGTCGCCAGTTCACCGAAGGCTCTGGCGTGCCCGGATTGATCGCCGTCGAGCAGGATGCGACGGGCAATGCCCGCGCGCTCGCGCTGGCCTACGCCAAGGGCATCGGCTGCACGCGCGGCGGCGTGATCGAGACGACGTTCAAGGACGAGACCGAGACCGACCTGTTCGGCGAGCAGGCAGTGCTCTGCGGCGGCGCATCAGAGCTCGTCCAGGCCGGCTTCGACACGCTCGTCGAGGCGGGCTATGACCCCGAGATGGCTTACTTCGAGTGTCTGCACGAGCTCAAGCTGATCGCCGATCTGATGTACGAAAAGGGCCTCGCCGGGATGCGCTACTCGATCTCGAACACCGCCGAGTACGGCGACTACACGCGCGGCAAGCGCGTGATCACCGACGAGACGCGCAAGGCGATGAAACAGATCCTCAAGGAGATCCAGGACGGCGACTTCGCGCGCGAGTGGATCGCCGAGAACCGCGCCGGGCAGGAGAACTTCCTGCGGATGCGCGCCGAGCAGGCCGATACGCAGGTCGAGCACGTCGGTGGCGAGCTGCGCTCGCACATGGACTGGATCAAGACCTCCTTCTAGGGCGGCTGGAAGCACCGGCAGCCAAGACGAGCGGCGGCGAGGGATGCTGGCCTATCTCTCCTGGCATCGTCCCGCCGCTGGCGTCGAGCAGCAGCGCTACGAGCAGGCGCTCGAGCGTTTTCACCGCTCGCTCGCGCACCGGCCACCGAGCGGCTTTCACGGCTCCGCGACCGTTCGCCTGCCCGAGCTTCCGTGGCTTGCGCCGCAGGCACGTGGCGCGCACGCTTTCACCCCCGACCCTGACGCCCCCGACGGGCCAGGCCAGCCTGGCTATGAGGACTGGTACCTGATCGACGACTGGGCGGCCGTCGGCGTGCTCGAGGAGGCGGCCGTCTCGCACGGCCATCTGACTGCGCACGACGCGGCCGCCAAGCAAGCGGGCGCCGCAACGGGCGCCGTCTACCGGCTCGAGGAGGGTCGTCCGCGGCTCGATGCCAGCTGTGCCGTCTGGGTCGCGCGCAGGTCGAGCCACGAGCATCCCTCGCTCGGCGCGCTGCTCGGCGACGGCATGGACCCCGAGCGCGACGGCCTGTGGCGGCGCTGCATCGGGCTCGGGCCTGCACCTGAGCACTGCCTGCTCGCCGCTGAGCCGCCAGCGGGCATCGGCGCCGAGCGCCTGCCGGAGGGCTGGATTGCAAAGACGCTCGTGCGGGAAACGATCTGGAGTGGGTGAGGATCCGACGTGCTGAGGACCTGGAGTGGCTGAGCTGAGCGACGCTGTCCTTCATCGCGAGCTGAAGGACGGCGAGTTCAGGCGCCAGGACAGTCGCTTTCGCGATTGGATCGGCAGCGATCCGCGCACTGGGGAGACGCGCTTCCCCGTCGTCGCCGGTCGCTATCACCTGTATGTCTCGCTCGCCTGCCCGTGGTGCCACCGCGCGGTGATCGTGCGCAAGCTCGCCGGCCTCGAGCAGGCGCTCGGGATCTCCTACCTGGCGCCGTTTCGCGACGAGCGTGGCTGGTCGTTCACCGGCGATCACTTCGACGTGCCGAGCCTCAACGGCGAACCGGCGTGGGGCGACGAGTACGTCGATCGCCTGCACAGGTGGGACTTCGTCAGCGAGGCCTACCGGCTCAGCGATCCCGACTACGACGGTCGCCTCAGCGTGCCAGTGATCTGGGACAGCGAGACAGAGCAGATCGTCAACAACGAATCAGGCGACATCGTGCGGATGATGGGAGACACGCAGTCGCTCGGCGGTCTTGGCGACGCTGCTGCGCTCGACCTCTACCCGCAGCCGCTGCGCGCCGAGATCGATGCGCTCAACGAGCGCATCTACGAGACGATCAACAACGGCGTCTACCGCGCCGGCTTCGCACGCCTGCAAGGCGCCTACGAGCGCGCCTTCAAGAAGCTGTTCGAGAGCTTCGAGTGGCTGGAGACACTGCTCAGCGAGCGCCGCTTCCTCGCCGGACCGTCGATCACCGAGGCCGACTGGCGTCTGTTCCCGACGCTCGTGCGCTTCGACGAGGTCTACAACGTGCACTTCCGCCTCAACCGTCGCCGTGTAGTCGACTACCCCAACTTGTGGGCGTACGCACGCGAGCTCTACCAGCAGCAAGGGGTCGCTTCGACCGTTGCGCTCGACCAGATCAAGCGTCACTACTACACGACGCACGACGAATTGAATCCGAAGAAAATAATTCCGCTCGGGCCTGCGTATGACTGGTCGGAGGCGGCTGGGATCGCGACGCGTGCGAGCCTTCGCGGAACGGTCACCAGCGCGACCGGTGGCATCGGCGAGTCCTGAGCAGGCTCAGTCTGGCGCGCCTCCCGCGCGCAAGTCGCGCAGATGCAGACGGCATCTGTGCTTGCGCGGAGCACGATCGCTCGCGTGCCCGCTGGGCGACGTCTGGGTCATCGACCAGGCCTGCGGGTCAGCACATGCATAGACCCCAGAGTTCCACAGCTTCATGCATGGGTCGCACTGGTGGAAACGAACTCCGTGTCCGCAGAAGACAGGGGGCTCCTGCAACAGGTGCGCTTTCGCTTCGGCGACCTCGCGGGTGCTTGGGCGATGGCCGGTCCGAATCGCAACGGGCGTCTGAAGCTCTGTGGGCATCTCGTCCTCTCGTGCTCGATAGCCGGCTTCTCAGGGCAGCCGGGTGAGCTAATTACGCCAAGGAGTCGCTGCGATGTGTGATGCGTCCCTGCGCACGTACGTGGGCCCATCTGGCGCACGGCAAGGCTTGCGATTTCGCCTCGCTGCTCGTATGAACGCTCGATCGCGCAACGGCACGGCACCGTCGCTTACAGGGGATTGGACGCCCGCCTGATCGTGAGGGCTCGAACGTTCCTGCTCACGCCTTCCTTCTCGTTATCGAGCAGCTCCGCGAGTCGACGGTGGACAAGCTTGCGGATCAATGCAAGGGCCGCCCCGCTCGCCCGGATGAAGTCGTTCTCCGTGCCCCCCAGCGCCGTGATCGCAGGCTGGGCCCCCAGCTTGTGCGCTTTGCCCACACGCTCCTCGATCTCGTCGTGCACGAGCGGAAGCGCGAGCGAGCCCGTGAGCGTGATCTGCGCTGGGTTCAAGATCGCGATCGGGCTGAGCAGCGCGTCCCCCACGAGCGCTCCGACGTCGAGCAGCGCCCTCCTGTGACGATCCTGCTCTGGGTCATCGAGGACGCGCCTGAGTGCCTCACCGCGGGGGAGCTCGGGGTAGAGGCGCTTCGTCAGCGCGAGCACCGATGCATAGGCCTCCAGATGACTAGGCAGCTCTTCGTCGTCCGGCGACACGCACGAGCACCGCTGAAGGGTCAGTGGGCCAGCCTCGTCATTGTCTGCGAGCTCAGCGACAAGCGACGGGCAGATCGGCGCGTGGCCAATCTCACCCGCATTGTTGTCGTAGCCAGCCAGCAGGATGCTGTCGACGAATCCCGAGATCTCTCCGACCTCTTGGTCTTGTCGTGTGGGCGCGAGGATCACCACGCCGCCGCTCACGTTCCCAGCGAGTCGCAGCACGATCGTCAGGCGCGCGTGTCGCCATTCTCGATGCTCTGGCCGGTGCGTCTCACGATGTGCCACCGCGATCGCCGCTGCATGCGCGTCGCTCAGCGCATACGTCGGCATCTCGCGAATGCCGAGCTTGATCCTCACGCGCTGGTCGAGCGGCTGTCCGCTGCGCCACGAAGGGTGGGAGAGGGCATTGCCACTTGGCTTGGATGCACGATCGATCGGCGTCGGCCAAGCGACCGCCCAGCCGAGCAGCGGCAGTTCGCCTTCCACCAACAGATCTGGCTCGCTGTCCGTGAACGCTTTCTCCAAGGACTTGGCCACCGTGTCCTTGATCCGTTCGAGTACCACGTCTGGCGATGCAGACGTTTGGCCTGCGAGCGCATCGCTTTCTACGTGGTGGTATTCCCAGCCGTTCGCATCGACGAGCACCGCCCTGACGTTCTCCGCTCCGACCGAGACGCCAACTGCCAGGCCTGCGCCTGGACCGAAGGCGATGCGTCCCCGCATGCTCGCGTCGAAGAAGCGCAGCCCTGGCTCGCTGCTCAGCGCGCCGATCTCTTCGGCGGCTGCTCGGAACGTAGTCGACGGGATGTTCCCCAGCGCTTTGAGCAGCGCTGATTTGTCTAGGCCGTTTCCCGTCTCAGGATGGCCTCTCAGCAGGATGCCGTGCGCAACCTTCAGAATAGATGTCGTCATCGGAAGTCGGGCAGTATCCCAGTCGATCGGCCCTGGGGGGTTGGTCGTGCGAAAACAGATCCGATTTCATATGCGGGATCGTGGATTTCTACGTACATCCACATAGTCGCTACGAGAAACGATCGGGAACGATCCCACCGGCGTTCGCTACACTCGCGTTGCTCGTCGCGACTGGCGCCTGAGGTGGGATCGACCACCGGGAAGCGGGGAGCATTTCAGCCGCGCGCCTGGGCACCTCCGACAACCGATATCCCCTCGATGTCCGAACGAGCGAGGAGCCCACGATGACGCCGAGCAGCGCAGCAGCAGAGACGCAACTGACGATCCCAGAGGAGATGAAGCCGCGCGACGGTCGCTTCGGCTGCGGCCCCTCGAAGGTGCGCCCGCAGGCGCTCACCGCGCTGACCGGCAAGGGCGCCGCGCTGATGGGCACCTCGCATCGGCAGAAGCCCGTCAAGGGCCTCGTCGGCGAGATTCGCGCAGGGCTCAATGAGCTGTTCTCGCTGCCCGACGGCTACGAGGTCGCGCTCGGCAACGGCGGCGCGACGGCCTTCTGGGACGCCGCCGCGTTCGGCTTGATCAAGGAGCGCTCACTGCACCTCGCTTTTGGCGAGTTCTCACAGAAGTTTGCGACGGTCAGCAAGGGCGCGCCGTTCCTCGGCGAGCCCGTCGTCGTCACCGCAGATCCTGGCGATGCGCCCGATCCCGTCACGGTTGGCCCGCAGGCGAGCGAGGCGGGCGCCGACGTGATCGCATGGGCGCACAACGAGACTTCGACTGGCGTGATGACAGGCGTCGTGCGCCCAGCGGGGGCAGGCGACGCGCTCGTGCTGATCGACGCGACGTCCGGCGCCGGCGGCCTGCCAGTCGACGCCTCCCAAGCCGACGCCTACTACTTCGCACCGCAGAAGAGCTTCGCTGCCGACGGCGGATTGTGGCTCGCGTTGCTCAGCCCCGCTGCACAAGCGCGGATCGCCGAGCTCGACTCTTCAGAGCGCTGGATCCCCGCGTTCCTCTCGCTGCAGACGGCGCTCGAGAACTCGCTCAAAGACCAGACGTACAACACGCCGGCAGTCGCCTCGCTGTTCCTGCTCGCCGAGCAGATTCGCTGGATGCTCGACGAAGGCGGCCTCGAGGGGTGCGTCAAGCGCACGACGTTGTCCTCCGAGCAGCTCTACGGCTGGGCCGAGCGCTCAGGCTATGCAACGCCTTTCGTCACCGATCCAGCCAAGCGCTCGCTCGTCGTCGGCACGATCGATTTCGCCGACGACGTCGACGCCGCGAAGATCGCCGCCACGCTGCGCGCCAATGGGATCGTCGACGTCGAGCCCTATCGCAAGCTCGGGCGCAACCAGCTGCGCGTCGGCATGTTCCCGGCGATCGAGCCGGCCGATGTCCAAGCACTGACAGCGTGCATCGACTACGTCGTGGAGCAGAGCGCATGAGCGCAGCGAGCGAAGCTTCCACGAACGGCGCCAAGGCCAAGGTGCTCGTCAAGGAGAAGATCGGCGACTCCGGCGTCGAGCTGCTGCGCGAGCACTTCGATGTCGACGTTGGCGTCGACTGGAGCGACGAGGAGTTCCTCGAGCGTCTGCCCGACTACGAGGGCATCCTGATCCGCTCGGCGACGAAGATGACGGCCGACTTGATCGAGAAGGCCGATCGACTGCAGGTGATCGGCCGCGCCGGCGTCGGCGTCGACAACGTCGACGTCGAGGCTGCGACCAAGCGCGGCATCGTCGTCGCCAACGCGCCGCAATCGAACGTCGTCACGGCTGCCGAGCACACGATGGCGCTGCTGCTCGCGCTCGCACGCAACATCCCACAGGCGCACCAGTCGCTGCACGAAGGCAAATGGGACCGCTCGAAATACTCGGGCGTCGAGCTGTATGAGAAGACACTCGGGATCGTCGGCTTCGGGCGGATCGGCCAGCTCGTCGCCCAGCGCGCGCGCGGCTTCAACATGCGCGTGCTCGCCTTCGACCCGTTCGTCAGCGCCGAGCGCTACAAAGAGCTCGGCGTCGAGAAGGCAGCCGACAGCGACGAGATCTACGCACAGGCCGACTTCATCACCGTGCACCTGCCGAAGACGCCCGAGACCGAAGGCTGGCTCGATGCGGAGGCCTTCGCCAAGATGCGCGACGGCGTGCGGATCCTCAACGTCGCCCGCGGTGGCTTGATCGACGACGCCGCGCTGCAGGAGGCGCTCGACTCGGGCAAGGTCGGCGGCGCCGCGCTCGACGTCTTCCCGTCCGAGCCGATGACCGACTATCCGCTGTTCGACGGCTACCCGAACGTCGTCGTCACGCCGCACCTCGGTGCCTCGACGGCTGAGGCCACCGATCGCGCCGGCTACCAGTCGGCCGAGCAGATCGTCGCTGCGCTGACCGGCGGCGTCGTCTCGACAGCTGTCAACATCCCGTCGATCGGCGCCGAGGACATGCAGGTGCTCGGGCCGTTCCTGCCGATGGCGCGCCAGCTCGGGCGCTTGGCGATGGCGCTCGCCGAGGGCAGCTCCGTCGAGCGGATCGAGGCCGCCTTCCTCGGGCGGATCGCCGACTTCGACACGCGCCTGCTCACGCTCGCCGTCATCGGCGGCGCGCTGCAGGGGCGCACCGAGGAGCAGGTCAACCCCGTCAACGCACCGAGCATCGCCGAGGAACGCGGGATCGTCGTCGAGGAGAAGTCCGTCTCAGAGGCGCAGGACTTCAACGAGCTGATCCGCGTCACCGTGATCGCCGGCGATGAGCGCGTCGCCGTCGCCGGCACCGGCATCGGTCCCAAACAAGAGCCGCACCTCGTCGAGGTTCAGGGACGTCGCCTGACGATCGAGCTCGAGCCGCACGTCGCCGTGTTCCGCTATGAGGATCTGCCCGGGATGATCGGACGCGTTGGCACGATCTTCGGCCAGCACGGGATCAACATCTCCTCTGCCGCCGTCGGCCACACGCCCGATGGCCAGTCGCACGGGGAGGACGGGGCTGGACAGCGTCTCGCCGCGATGGTCGTCACCACCGATGCCGCCGTGCCAGACGAGGTGGTGCAGGAGATCGTCGCCTCCGACGGCTTCGTCAACGGCTGGTCGGTAGATCTCGGCTGATCGCCGGGCCTCGCCGGATCGCCGAGTTCACCCGCACGATATTTCGCTGCTGGAGACGGTGGCTCGAGCAACGCGCTCGGGCGCCGATTCCGCATGCCAGCACGGTCCTACGCTCGGCAAACTCAATTTATCCAGTTGAGAGCAGATAGCTAGAGACAGGGGTTTCCATATAGCCCAACTCGCGGATACGGTCGATCGCGCTGCTGTGCTTCGTCCGTGGGGGGATTTCTGCCTCTTTGTGCCCTCCTCTCTTGCGTGCCGCAGCGCTGTTGACATCTGTCGAGACAACAGAAGAAAGTGGGGGTTTCATGTTCGGGAAGAATCTCGCGCGCGTTTCCGGCGCGCGCGGACGAGCGTTGCTCGCCGCCGCGTCGCTTGTCGCCTTGCTGACCGCGCTCAGCGTCGCCTCTCCGGCGCTCGCGACGCCGAAAGGCGAATTCGCGGTGTTTGCCGATTGTCCGTTGGCAGCCGCCGACGCGTGCATCCACGCCAACACCGAAAGCGGTGAATTCACTGTCGGCAAAAAGCACGTGCCGATCATCAAAGCGATCACGCTGCAAGGTGGCTTGAAGGAAACCGAATCTGGCCATCTCGAATTCGTCGCAGCCCAAGACGGCAACACCCTGGCCAAAGTTCCCCAGAAGGTTCCTGGTGGCCTGCTCGGGATCGTCGACTGCACGCAGATCAAAGGCAGCGGCTGGCTTGAAGTCGCAGTTCGCGAAGGGTGCGAAGCGATCTTCGAAAACGGCTTCACCGGCGTCAACGCGACGACCGAACTGGCGGCTCCCGCCAGCTCGATCCAGATCGACCTCGGCAACCTGCTGTCCGGCGAAGGCACAGCGCTCCTGCTGCCGGTGAAGGTTCACCTGGAAAACCCGCTGTTCGGCGCGAAATGCTACATCGGCTCAAACGCAGCTCCGATCATGCTGCCACTGACGACTGGTGCAACGAGCCCGCCTGCGCCGAACAAATCGATCTCAGGCAACCCTGGCACGCTCACGTTCAACCCCGAAGGCACACTGCTCACAGTGAGCAAAAACTCACTGGTGAACAACTCGTTCGCTGCGCCGGCGTCGAACGGCTGTGGCGAAGCTTGGGAATTCCTGATCGGCCCGATCGTCAACGGACAGGTCGGTCTTCCCTCGGCTGCGGGGCACAACACGGCGATCCTCAACGGGACGCTGCAGCAGGCCTCCACAGAAGTCGTACAGGAACACGAATAGCTGACCAACCGCAGTAGGTAGCGGATGGGGCCACCGCCTGTCGCGGTGGCCCCGCCTCGCCCGTCGTCCCCTGTCCGTCCGTCTGTGCGCCCGTCGTGGCGGTCAATTAGCAACCACTAACCAAATCGGGTAGTGTGCCGCCGATGCGGGCGGTCGTCATCACCAAGCACGGCGGGCCGAGCGTGCTCGAGGTGCAGGAGCAGGCAGACCCCGAGCTCAGCGCGGGCGAGGTGCGGATCGACGTCGCCGCAGCCGGGGTCAACTTCGCCGACGTGATGGCGCGCATGGGTCTGTACCCAGACGCACCAAAGACACCGTGCGTCGTCGGCTACGAGGTCGCCGGCACCGTGCTCGAGCTGGGGGAGGGAGTCGAGGGCTTCGCGCCCGGCCAGCGCGTCTTCGCGAGCACCCAGTTCGGCGGGTATGCCTCGCAGGTCGTCGTGCCTGCGACCGACATCGTGGCGCTGCCCGATTACCTCAGCTTCGAGCAGGGTGCCGCGATCCCCGTCAACTACGGCACCGCCTGGGCCGCTCTGATCGGCTATGGCAGCCTGCAGCCCGGTGAGCGCGTGCTCGTGCACTCAGCCGGTGGCGGCGTAGGCATCGCCGCGACGCAGATCGCCAAGCGCGCGGGCGCCGAGGTCTACGGGACCGCCTCGCCCGGCAAGCACGATCGCTGTCGCGAGCTCGGCGTCGATCACGTGCTCGACTACACCAAGCCCGGTTGGGAGCGTGGCCTGCCGCAGTTCGACGTGATCCTCGACGCCGTCGGCGGCAAGAGCTTCCGCACCGGCTACGACCTGTTGCGGCCCGGGGGACGTCTCGTTGCTTTCGGTGCCTCTGCGCTCGTCACCGGTCAGCGACGCAACTTGGTGAGCGCGTTGCGCACCGTGATCCGCATGCCGCGCTTCAACATGATCAAGCAGATGTCCGAATCGAAGGCCGTGATCGGCCTGAACATGCTCAGCCTGTGGAAGGACCGCGGCACGCTGCAGCCGTGGATCGGGCCGCTGCGCGAGATGCTCGACGACGGGACCGTCAAACCAGTCGTCGCCGGCGCATTCTCCTTCGACGAAGCTGGTGCCGCCCAGACGATGATCACCGAGAGGCGCAACGTCGGCAAGGTCGTGCTCACGCCTTAGTCACGCCGAGCGGTGCCAGTGCTACCCTGCGCTGTAGATGTCGTTTCGCAACTCGCTTCTGCTTCTCCTCCTGCTCCCCCCTCGGGGGGAATAGCGCGTGGCGGCCGCGTAGCCGCATACCCAGCAGAGAGGAACAGAAAGCGATTTAGAGAAGGAGCACGAACGACATGAGCACTTCGGCAGGCAATGGCACGGGCGCGAGCGACGCGTCCCCCGACGCGGGCGCTACCGGGCGCGATCCCGCCAACCGCGTCCTGATCTTCGACACGACGCTGCGAGACGGCGAGCAGTCGCCTGGGATCTCGCTCAACAGGAACGAAAAGCTCGAGATCGCCCATCAGCTGGCGCGGCTCGGCGTCGACATCATCGAGGCCGGCTTCCCGATCACCTCGCCTGGCGACTTCGAGTCGGTGCAGGCGATTTCGCGCGAAGTGGAAGGCCCGGTGATCTGCGGGCTGGCGCGCACGAGCCATCAGGACATCGAGGCTGCGTGGGAGGCCGTCAAAGACGCGTCGCGCCCGCGCATCCACACGTTCCTGGCGACGAGCGACGTGCACATCGAGCACAAGCTGCAGACCACGCGCGAGGACGTCAAGGGGCAGGTTCGCGCCGCCGTTGCGCAAGCGCGCGAGCTGTGCGAGGACGTCGAGTTCTCGCCGGAGGACGGCTCGCGCTCAGACGTCGAGTACATGGCCGAAGTGATTCAGATCGCGCTCGACGAGGGCGCGAGCACGATCAACGTCCCCGACACCGTCGGCTACGCGCTGCCCGGTGAGTACGCCGCGATGTTCAGCGAGCTGTATCGGCTCGTCCCCGACCTGCGAAAGGCCGTCGTCTCCGTGCACTGTCACGACGACCTCGGGATCGCCGTCGCCAACTCACTCGCCGGGCTGCAGGCCGGCTGTCGCCAAGTGGAGTGTGCGATCAACGGGATCGGCGAGCGCGCCGGCAACGCCTCGCTCGAGGAGATCG